>JAABUK010010585.1_pt1 | contig 12264 bp, 18 predicted proteins | sample 5559141 | NCBI WGS metagenome assembly JAABUK01 (sample SAMN10711869, study PRJNA513367) | rock metagenome | isolation source: Antarctica rocks | place: Antarctica: Victoria Land, Pudding Butte nord | collected 2016-01-03 | reverse complement strand
GGTTGAAGATGAGCAACATTTTCTTTTTGACTGCCCTTTTTACAGCATCATTAGAGGTCAGCACTTTTCGTTATTTGGCCCAAACTACCAACAGCGGGACATTAGGCTCTTTTTCGAACAGAACTCCAACCAGCTTGGTTTTGTTGCACACCACATACACCTGTGCTTTCAAGCCAGGATGTCTGATGAGTCACTACTGGCTCCACACCCCAGACTGTAAGTTATAAAATGAAATGAAATGACATAGCACGGCAACAACTAGCAGACTAGTGTGTTTGCAGGCTGATAGCTTCGATTTTGTAGCGCTGTTAAAGAAGGCAGCAGAGTACAGCCAGACAGAGCTGAAACAAGACAGCTGTCACCCGCAGAAAGCGGTGATAGTGTCCGCAGCTTCTGCAGCAACGTGCACTCAGCAAGAGTCTTGCATAACACAACTAATCTGCTGCTTATACAAGTTTGCCTCTAAGAAACGAAAAGTATGCTGTTGCTACGAGCGGTGCTGTGACTTGTACTGGCGCAAGAGTGCATTCAAGGTACCAGTTCGTGAAGGTTCTGTTCGCGGTCAGCCCTCCCTTGCCTGTTTACACTATGACCTCCAATCAGACACCAACTGCCAAAATGTGTCAGCAGCTCTTGTACTGAGCCAAAGACAAGTTAGGTAGTGACTGCAATCTGCTGCTTTTGCTGTTCAATCTGCTATAGCAATACCACGTGTGCAATAGGCAAGACCATGCTGAGTCAGTGAGGTATCAGGGGGATGCTGAAGCAAAACTTTCCAGCAGTGCACAGCTGCACAGGCTTTGTGCCAGTATCATCAGCCCAAGTTGCATAGCTGCATGTTTTGTGTTGTTGCTCAGCTTGGTAGAGGCTCGCCGACATGGTACAGGATATTGCATCTAGTTCATGAAGCAGCAAAGGAATAATGTATGTGTGCCTGTGCAGCAAAGTGTACTCAAGGCCCAAATGTACAGCAATGTACACACCACAGCGTACAATCAGCATGGTTCATCAAGACACTCACATTGACAGCAATTTGATGGCTCAAGAAGCTGTGATGACAAGTAGTGTCATACAATGCAAATGCAGAAAGGACGTGAAGTCTGTGACTTACCAAGACTTACCAATATGTCAAGTGCATGAGTAACTGCTTGCTCTTGTGACTTCCTACTATTGGCCTGGCTGTTTGGTTTTGCCCCCATAGCAGTGCGATCTTTCTGTGCTACCGTAGTCAAGTTGCAGGTGGCTCTTCACTTTCCGTGCACAGACCAAGGAATCAAGCAACCACAAGCAGCCGGCAAGAGAAGCCGCAGCGCGCCAATCGCAAGCCTGTCTGCCTGATTCTGTGAATAAGGATCAACCTGTGCCCGATTGCAAACTTCAAACGAGTCTGAACACACATTGATGAATAATCCGAGGGCATCGTCTCTGCTGATATAGGCATAATCACTGACACAACCTCCAAGGTCAGCTCTACAAGTGTTGTGCTTGCGTTTTGGCTGGCCATCAGGACTGTCATCCAGTCAGTAGCAGATACCACCAACATATGCCCAGCTCAACAGCTTTCAAAGTTAGCAACTCTACGCCCATGAGTGTAAATAAAGCTTTCGACGTGCACTTTAATGCATTCAATGCATCGCGCAGCCCAACACAACCTTGCATGATTGCATAGTGTATTAGACTCTCCATGATCCAGGCATTTTACCGGGCTCTCCAGGTTATTGCATCCCTGGGAACGTGTCTCTGAGATCCTATCTGTCAAGGGAAACGGTGATGCATCAGCCATACACCATACGTTCATGCCCTCAAAGACTGCACAGAGCAGTTAGTAGCACCTGTCGACCAAGCTTGCAAGGTGTGTGTCTGCTTGTAGACTTCGAATCCCAGCTTGACAGTGCTTGTGAGATGATGTAAGGATGACAGAGGTCCTTCATATGATGATTTGAACATGATTGCCATTATTGGCACAAGCGATCGGCTGTGTTGGCTGGCAGAAACTTGTAAAATTCCGATCTGGGGGTGTCTGGAGCGGTCTGAAGACCGTAAGTCTACGGTTTGAGTGACCGTAGGTACGACCGTAACCATATCCCAAATCCCAAATGTGGCAAATTCGCTTCGCGTCTCCGAGTGGGATTCTGGGAGTGGTAACATGCTTCGCTGTTTGCTGGCAACGTTGCTTTGAACCCCGTCAGAAGCTGGCCACACGTCCAAATAGTAGCTGGCGCTTGCAGAACAGGACTCGCTCCACTCCACAGGTAGACCGTTGTCGACCTATGATCACGCTCGCGCTTGTGATGTAAATCTTTTAAGACCCCGATCATATAACTGTATGGTTGCCACAGGAATACTGTCAAAGCTTAAGTCATTTAAATGGACAGGACCCTTGGACAGGATCACAGAGATCAGTCTGGACGAGCTTACAAATGTGAAAATGCAGCGGCTCACCTCCACTTTGGCACGAATGTGCTTTGAGAACGTGGAGGGAGTCCACAAGGTGGACATACCCGAAGAAGTGGTGCTCAGGGTAGTCGCCGGCAAAACTAATGGCGTCTTTCAGTACGAGGGTGCAGCAACAATGCCAAGAGGTTTTGTGTTTGAAGCCGACAAGAAGTATCATCTGCTACAGCAAAATAGCATTAAGGTGAGCTTTGGCACCAGCAAGACATCGTACATCTTTGCAGGTCGTGGTGCTAGGATCACTAGTGCTGCAGCTGCAGAACAGCTAGAATCTGACATCGATTGATCATTTCAGCATGAGGCAGACAGACTCTGCCTCCTTGCGCCTGAATCTTGTAGCGGCTCTGCCTGGACAAAGCCATGCAATCTCCACTAAGGTTGCTCCAGTGTCAGTGCTCTAGGGACTGTTGGATCTAGAATGAATCACTGCGTCATTGTAAGACAAGTTGCACTATATGAAGCGGATTGTACTGTATAATGCATATTACATTGTAAGATGCAGACTGTGCTGTATAACGCAGAATGCCTAATACAACCACAAATAACAATGTATAACGCAGATTACATGGTACAAACACACTGTATGATGCAGACTGTACTGTATAACGTAGATTACATGATATAACACACATTGCACTATATGACGCATACTACGTTGTATGGCTGGAAAGCTGAGTCCAACGCTATTTGGTTTGTAGGTTGATGGGCTGGAGATTGCCTGAAGCTGCTGACATTGATGCACCTACACTCATGGGAGTTATGGTGCCATTGCTGTTGTAGGCTGATGACCTCATTCTGATGTCTCAGAGTGCATCAGGACTTCAAAAGCAGCTTGATGCATTGGCAAGCTTCTGTGAACAATGTCAACTTACAGTCAACCTCAGCAAGGCAAAAGTGGTGGTCTTTGAGGCCCGCCAAAGTGATGTGTGTGACTTTGTGCTCAGTGGTGCAGTTGAGGAATGGGGAGAGCTACAAGTACTTGGGGTTTGTCTTCCATGCCACCAAGAAGCTGACTTTTGGGACAGATGCTCTGGTAGCTACAGCAAGGAAAGCCCTATTCGCAATGAGACGACGATGCGCACTTCTGGGCATACGGGATCCAGCGCTGCAATGCAAACTGTTTGATACTTTGGTGTTGCCCATTCTGAGCTATGGCTGCAAAGTTTGGGGAGTGGACATCAAATGCGGTGCAGCAGCAGAAGCTTTGCATAGGGACTTCCTAAGACGCATGTTGGGTGTCAGAAGGTCTACAGCAAATTATATTGTCTTAGCTGAGTTAGCTCGCTTTCCACTGCAAGTGCACTTTTGGCAGCAGATTTTGCGTTACCATCATAAGACAATTGCACTAGAAAACGTTCGGCTTGGTAAGCTTGCAATGGTTGCTGGCTTTGCGTTGGACCACACAGCAGTCAAAGGCAGTTGGCAGCATTATCTAGGTGCTTTTTTGCGTGGTCATACAGGGCAGCAGCAGCTTTTTCATAACTTTGACATCGCATCTATCATTGAAAGGTCTAAGCATCAGCATGCATTTGAGTACTTTGCAGATGTTGAGCACAGCAGCTTGATGTTGTATAGGACAATGCAGCCTGAGTACAAGTATGCAGCATATCTGTCTGATGTCAAATGCTTGTCCAATAGAAGGTTGATCAGTAGGTTTAGAAGTGGTTGCCATGGTCTGCACGTAGACACAGGCCGTTGGGCAGACGGTACACCCCTAGATAGGGCATGTCGGCTGTGCTTGATGTGCAACTCGTCGGATTGTGTGGAGGACGAGCAGCATTTTGTCTTTGATTGCCCAGCATACAGCAATATCAGGCCATAGCATGCAGACCTTTTGCAGCACTGTTGTACCATTGCAGACTTCATGCTTTTGTGTGAACCAAATGCATGTGGTGGTTTCCTTAGGGAATGTTTTGCATTTAGGAAGCAAATTTTGTCTGTATGAATTCGTTGAACTGAACATTTTGTCTGTTGGGTCCTAGTTGCCCCCAGGACATTTAATATATTGATTGATTGATTGATATATACATTCGCCATATACATTCGCCAAAGCGTTCAAAGTATATTTCGTATTATTGGACTGCTTTCTGAGACCAAAAACTTGACAGTGCCTTCTCCTGGTCAATGAAGAGCTGCACCATTGTCCTCACTACCTTCATGACGGTGTCCTCAGCTTATCTTGCGCTGATACCCTTGTGGAGGTCTACAGTCATGAACTCAGAGCATGTGACCATTCGGCTGACCATCACGATGACATTGTTAAAAGATATATGATGTTCCATTGGTCAGTATGCCAGCAGAAGGCACCTGCACAGCACAGGACTGCAGTTGTGTTGTAGTCATGCTGTGCACTTGGACCATAGAAACATTTGCACGCGTTCTCACACTGAAGCTGCCATTGACAGCAGTACCTTAAAACAAGTGAAGATGTTCCAAGCTCGGGCATGTTATCATGATTGGTAGTCCAAAGATAGATTTACCTGAGTCATTGGATCTGTGGCGCTCTTATGCTTCTTGAGCTTCATTCTCAAGTACTGCCCACATGCTCACGGCAGGCATGCATGGACGCATACAATAGCCCTCCATGCTCCTTCAAAGTTTTATGGAGCTTCCCCTAGAATGCACATGCATGGTCAATCCAACGCTGTGCACTGAAAGCTCATCAACAGACCCCTAGAGACATACAGTTCATATACTTCCATAGTCGCAAGGTCGCCCCAACCTGATGCATTTTATTATTGTTGTGCAGCCATTGATTGCCGCAAATGCTCTTGACAGCATTGACACCAACTTTGGGGATGCACAGAAATCATCTGAGTGGCAAAACAGCATTCTTACCTCCAACATGCTAGTCACAAAGCTATTCAACAAATCAACAAAGTCCACACTGCCGGCTGCATCACGGTCTTTGGTGCTGAATTCAGCAGCTGCTTCCAGCTCCCCTGGATCGAACAGGACGCCCAGCACTTGGCTCATGAAAGGAGTTGCGCAGGCGACTCCAACTGCTGTGATACCCAACAACACCTTGTGCTGTCAGCAGGGTGACAACACACTGGTAGAATAGCGTTTCTGCGATGGCAGGCTGCATCGCAAAACTTTGATTGGCTACTCGGCTGGAACATGCTGTTTTCAGCCCCACCACCAACAGAGCGGCCTCAGCGTCTGCAAAAGGCCAGCCTCTGAATGCTAAAGCCGCTGAAATATTGTGCAGCCACAGCAGCACTCAGCCCGTGCTTCAGCTGACAATCATGCCAAAGCGCAGCAGAAGGCAGTTGCAGTTTGACCAGCCAGCAACTTCTGTGCAGGACAGGCACCAGCTATCATTGCAGAATGCAACAGACACGGCTTAAGCGCATAGCGCTGTCAGTCCTGAATATGGCCTCAAGCAGCCGACTGCATTCTGCCAATGGTGGTCAGTTCCTCCTATAGCACTCTAATAGCGTACCCACATCAATCAACACATCTGAAGCAATGCATCATCCTGCAATTGCTGCTATTGCCAGCACTGCTTTTCCGGTACCTAGTTCTTGCACAGCCGCAACAGCTTCCACAGCTGCTTCCACAGCTGCTCTCACAGCTGCACCCATACCTTGCCCTACAGCTGCCCCCATAGCCGCCGCTAGAAGCCCTGATCCGCTGCGGCAGTTGATGCACAGTGCATACGCAACGTGGTCACAGCTCCAGTGCTTGACATACATGCCAGGGCCAGCCATCTCAGGCCTGTAGCTGAAGCTCACACTGCAATAAGGCCTCCCTGATATCTCTGGATCTGTTTCACTTGTGAATGCTGTCGAACTTGCTACATTACCTGCTATTGCAGCAGCCATGGCAGATGCTGCAGATTACAAAGCAAGACCGCTTCTGCTCAATGCATGACCTGCTGTCCATGCTTATCTGCCTCTAGAGATCTAGATCTAGTTGTCAGTGTAGGCTGTATCAGACCTTGTAACATGCTAGAGGCTTGTAAAGAGCGTAAGTCCTGAGCGGAGCGCCAATATGACACTGGTGGTTGATGCAGAGCATATTTGGTTGAATCGATGATAAGTCATGACTCAACGTCTTATGTGATGACTGTGCTTACGGTGTAAAGCTTATGGTGACGGTCAAACCGGTATATGTAGCTACAATTGCCCCCTCTGAGAGAGCTTTTGACCATGTCAATGATGCTTGCATGGGGCAGAGTTTCAACCACCAGCATGTTGTTGTGTCCTCACACAAACAACAACCCCCTTTAATTCATTTGTAAGGGTTCGTTTGTGTAATGATTCATTCTTGCGAGCAAGGTGTTGCACGCTTGACTTGTAAGTCATTCCCAAAAATACACTGATATCAGTTTTATGTATGTGATTAATGATGTGACTTAAGCTTCAAGGTCGTATGTACTGACGCTGCTCATCTCAGCTCTATACAGAAGATACTTGGAAAATTCTGGATTAAGATCTAGGAATGGGCAAAGTTGCAAAAGGGTCGACCCCCCTAGAGTCTTTCTTCACGATTGCTGCTTCACTGCAGCAGTCCCGCCTTGAAAAGAGGCTCCCGTTATGACGCCTAGCGTCATAAACTTTCTTTTTCTTTCTTTCAGCAATGCAAAGGTGCTGGACGTGACTATTGCCTAGAGCTGAACTGTGATCAAAATTCCGTTTGTGCAGATACTTGCTGCGGCTTTCACATGTCACTCTGAACTCAGAGTGTTCACTAAATGACTCAAGCACCAAGTGCGTCACTCGCTACATGAGTCAGATACCAAAAATGAGGCAAGCATCAGACATGTGATTGTCACCCCACTACCCATGGTGGAACAGGACTACGACTGGTATGGCTAAAAATAGCATCAGCACATTACATTACAAACTGACAAGTACCTTCATAAGCAGCTTCAGAAAGCTGAATGATTTATGTTACATGCAAACCCCACGGCGTGCTTGTCCAAGGCTCTCAACGCAAGCAGCGTGAGTGCCTCCCAGCAGCAGCATCAGCAACGCCGAAACAGAACCTAGTCACGCTTGGATCTTCATGAAATGGTGGGCTACCCAACCGCTTGATTGCTCACAAAGACTTCGACTCAGCTCTGCAGTTTCAAACCCATCTTTGAAGAGGTTGGCACATGATAAGCCGAGCCTGGCATTTCCCCGGCCAAATGTGCTGTTAAGTGGATGCTTTGCCATGGCACAAAAGTGGCCAATTGATTCTTGTGTGGTATGTTTGCATTAACATGCAAAGCCATTTTCTCTATTCCTTTGACTGCTTGGTCACACTCAATGGTACCAGCTTTCCGCTTTGGTGAATGGCTAGCAGCAGCAGCATTGATGCCTGCTTGAGGCCACCACATGTCTTGCTCATCCTTGTCGATTTGATCTTGTGGTGCATCCTGGACATTCACAAAGCAATGGCTGAGACTTGCTGTTTCCATGCCTGTGTTGTGCATCTTCAGCAAGTCTTCAGTGGACTGCTGTCATGCATATGCAACAGCATATCATGATGCTGCATGCACATTGGTGACTTATGTAACATGCAGACGCACAAGCAAGACAGACTTTTACGACCGCTGGCATGTTTGAATTGACAGGCAGCAACAATGACAAAACTCACCTCATGTTGGTCTGTTTTGATGTATTCATCGTCCAGATGAAACAAAGCGCCTGTGTGGACGCCCGCAATGGTACAAGTATCAAATAGCACAGGCGCCCCGGAAGAAGCTGGCATAGCTGCATAGAGAAAGATGTTTTACGCAAAATACATGTGTGTAGAACTTGCATCAATGAGAGACACTTCCACAGATAGCCGTGTAATGTACACATATTCTCTATTGCTGCTTGCAGCTGCAATCCCAATGTGTATCAGAAAAGCATGCCTCCATGCATTGCCCACAAAGACTGCACTCTGCACAATGTGATCAAAACATACCTCCATGATAGTCAGCTAATGCCACCTCCATTGAGGTAGGTATGGCGTTAATGTGACCCTTGGCAGCCACAGGGCTGTCAAGACCTTTTATGTCTGTGATTGATGCCTTTGGAAAGCCCAGCATCATCACAGGAAGGCCAGGTAACAGGTTCTGTGACGGCAAGCTAAAAGCTGGGCCTTCAGGTCCTGTACAACAGATGACACAAAATACATCATTCCTACAAGCTGCAAACAGTCACACTCACTGATCTTGTATAGCATATGCTGGTCACAAGGGACCAGATGCTGTAGTGCTATCTTTGGAAACACATATGCAACATCTTGACATGCTTCTTTACAGTACATGAGTAAGACGCTCAAGCACTGTTGTGAGCAGGTCACCTTTCAGAAGAATGATGTCCAGATAAGGAAAGCTGACTACCAGCTCCAGAGGGTGACCGCCAAATGCTGTGGTCTTCAGGAACTTGCCCTTTTCGACAAAGATGTGATTGCTACTCACCAGCAATCCGTTGCCACGGATACGTGCAACAGACCCAATAGATTGATCCTTGTAGACCACAGGACTGACACAGCTGAATGCATCCTGCAGAGCTGAGCGTGTATAATGTACAAAAGGGTCACGCCAAGCTGCTCCTGCACATGAAGAACTTTGATATTCCTTACCCTCTGTGTGTTTAATGTACCCTACACCTGTTGCTCAGGAGGTCGGCATCAATACATGACAACATCGAGATAGATATGGATGTTCAGCAGCCACAAATGAGTGCCATGCAGAGTAGGTCACCTTGAACTGGCTCCACTTCCGCCAGTATAGCATTGGCATCAGCAATGCTCATGCCAGCATCTGTCAGTTGCTTTTCGGTGATCTTCGAAAAAGCCTTGCCAACTGCTCTACTTGCTGCATATCCTAAATCATGCAAAACCCTCTTGACATCGTCCTTGCGCTCATCAGGCATGTCGCTGTTGTCCACTAGCTCGCTGATTGTAGGCATGCTGCAGCAAAGCGAACACCACTTCAGACACGGACATTTTGTCAAGACCATGGGTTGTAACTGAGTTTGCACAAAAGGTGCACCAAGCCGTCAAGCAAGAAGCCCTGCACCATGATAACCAATTGGCTGGATGTATGAGCAGGACATTAAGATGCATCACAGCCTCTTGCATTTGTGCACTGTCAAAGCAGTCTGCTGGCTACGCAGAGCGAGCAGCTGTGTGGAAGCAAGCTTTAAATAGCGAAGTTCCTAGACTGTGATCCAAACTTGGCGCTGCTGCTGGTCAACAAACGGTCTGCGAATGCTGCCGCTGCAGGGTTGTCAATGCTTCCTTACCTCTGATTTGTGCCAAGCTTAGAGCCTTGCAGCTGTGCCAAAGGGACCAACGCACAACAAAGCTTGACTGCTGAAACAGCAGCGACACTTGCGCTGCAACGGGTTCCACACAAAAAGAGGCATGCGAGGAAAACGCAAGCACTCCCCAATATAACTTTTCACACCTGGATCGTAGGATGGAGCACCGTCTCGCTGTTGCTGCTGATCATGTTGCAGACGGCCACCGAAAGCGAGCACGCACTAATTCCGCAAGAGAAATTTAGCAAAGCTGGACAAGCATGTATTCTGGAGCTACCACATGCCCATTCATTCATGGATTTTACAGTCGTTGGGGCCAGCTAGCCCATTTGACTAAGTTGCGGTTCTTCATCAGAAAACGAGACAGACAAGAAAGTGACATAGACAAACAAAAAGATCATCGTCAGGAAACTGTCAAAATAAAATAAAAGCTTTCACTGTGTGTGGAGAGAAGTCAAATGTGCAACAAACAAAAGCCTTTTAGCATGTAAACAGATACCAGATACTGCTGTCATGATCACTATGTTAGTAATGCGTGACAAGCTTGTGCATATACAAGTGAAAGTCTGCATACATTGCTCATGTGTGTGACATATCTTGACTGCACAGTTAAACATTCATGCAGACTTTGTCTGCTTTCCCCTTTGCACATGTGTGCCCGTTCTGGTTGAACGACGGAATTTTGTCAAATCCTTCTTCTTCTTCTTCATGCATACAGCAAGGTGTACAGGTGGATTCCCGTGCTTTGTGCAAGCCTTCGCTAACAGCTGGTGACTGCTTGTCTTGCACTAACCAGTCAGTCAACACCACGCTTAAGCATACTCGTCGACTGCTGGTGTGCATCAACCTTTGGCCCGCCGGCCGCGCGGGTCATGTATGTTCACGGGATGGATCAAACACTTCCTGACTGGACAACGGCCTTGGACCCGGTCGATCTCCCGCGGAATGATAGTTCCAGTGTGTGCGAGCCGTCTCAGCAGGAAGCAGCCAGCGTTGTCTGCTTTCCATCCGCCTCCCAGTCCTCAGCAAGGCCTGTCTTCAACAGCACTGAACCCGGCATCCAGGCTCAGTCAGGCGCAGCAGTAGCAGCACGGCAACATCAGATGTGGGAACCTGTGCCTTTTGCTCCCGACGACTTCCGAGATGAAGTCTTCAACCTGTTGAGTGCTCCTGCACTTACCACTGCGCGACCACCGCCAGACGTCCAGCCCACTGAGCAGGAACACAGTCAGTCCGCACCGACCTCATCTGGCTTCATCGACGGCACTGAAGACAGCAAACAGCGAGATGTGTCTGCACTGTCTCGAACACGAAGTCAAACGAACACTTCAGAGCAGAAGCAGGCCAACGCTCGGGAGTCTCAGAAGCGCTTTAGGATGCGCCAGAAGGTGTGCTGCCAGTTTGCTTGTTTGGCAGTGCTTCCTGCTTGTTTGGGCAGAAGCTTGAGCGATGTCATCGCTTGCATCAGCTACACTGCACTGCACAAGGCTGCTCTGCCTCCTCTACTAACCTTGTTGCTTTTGCCTCAGGCGCGTTCGCAAGCAATTGAGGCTCAGCTTGCCAGCACTGTTGCAGAATTGTGCAACCTTAGGGTACGGCAGCAACACCTAGAAAGCAGAAATCAACTGCTAGAGAAGTGTTCTAGCCTGACCAGTAGGCAACATTCAGATCAGGTGAGCGGGTTGAGATTCAGCCCAGTGCGTGATAGGCTGACAGGCATAGCCTGCTTGGCTGTTTGCACTATCATGCAACCTATGCCTTCTGCAGGATGGTCCATATGAGAAGCTGTACATCGCTCACGAGACAGACGCCTCAGAAAGTGGACCATCTGTCACAATCTCTGTGCAGGGAGGGCGCCGTCAGATGACAGTGCAAGAGATCAGTCTCATGCCTGTTGCAGAGTTTGCTTCCCTGTGGACGGTGCGATGTGGTATCACTAGGGCAGCTGCATGCTATTCCCTTGGCATCAAATTCACAGTGTTGATATTTGCAATTCTCCGTGTGATGAAACTTCCCTGGCTTGGAAAGACCTTATGTCAAAGTCTGAGTTTGGCTTGCCTGCCTGTTGGCTGCACTACAACCAAAGTTCAACACTGCACTGCACCACAGAGCATGCATTGAGCATCATGATGGTGGGCATGCAGAGTCCAGCAAGACTAGAGCCAACAATCAGCAGGTTCGTCATCTTTGCAAGGCAGCTTCTCAGCAGCTTGCTTTGCTTTAGGTAGATGCGAGGGAGTGTCACACATTACATCCATCAATGCAGATAGGCTTGATGACATTGTACTCACCTTCCCACACATACACTCCACATGCACAGTCCAGGTTCAGGTTTTCTCTTCTACCAAATGTGTTGTGTGACTCTTGTAGGAGTACATTCGGCTGATAGGGGCTTGCTTGATTCAGCTTGAGCAAAAGCAGGACCCACGTGCGCAGAGCCTCATGGAAAAGCTGACGGTGGAATCAAGTCGGCTCATTGGCTGTATCAAGCTTCTGAACCACGATGTGCACAAAGCCATGCTTGATGGCAAGCTGGATCCTGGTCTGGCAAACACTCACA
>JAABUK010010583.1_pt1 | contig 12266 bp, 2 predicted proteins | sample 5559141 | NCBI WGS metagenome assembly JAABUK01 (sample SAMN10711869, study PRJNA513367) | rock metagenome | isolation source: Antarctica rocks | place: Antarctica: Victoria Land, Pudding Butte nord | collected 2016-01-03 | reverse complement strand
TTTTATACTTTTAGTCTTAATTATTTAATTGAATTAAAGTCTATTTAATATTCTTTAATATAGATTTTAAAAGAGAAATATTAAATATAGAATGAATTCTTATAATATTTAAGAGTTTAAGTTTATAAATTAATTTGTTTAAGACTTTCTAAACTAAATAGAGATTAAGTTTCGTGTAATTCAGTTTTGTGCTAAATCTTTTGATTTTGATATTTCAGCGAAGTAAGTATATTAAGTTCTCTTCTTTAATATTTAATCCGCTAATTCTCTTAGAGTTATAATATATATTAGATCTTTAATTAATGAATTTAAGATCTTTTATTAATTCTTAATACAGATTAATTAATAATTATATACTAATAATTAATTTTTGTGTAAGTTATTTTATTTCTCTTAATTATTTATACGAGATTAGTTTCTATTTATAATTAATATAGAAAGATGATATTTTAGTTGTTACTGAGATATTATTATATGCGAATTATATTAATAATAGAAATATTACTTAATTATTCTGACAATAATTTATATAACATTATAGATATTATTTTAATGTCTAATTAATTCTTTTAATTTGTTTATTTATTTATAAATGATAAGTTATAAACAGCTTATAATTTATTCTAAGTTGATTTATTAATAACTTTTAAAATTTAGAAGTAAATAGTTTGTCTCGATCTTTATTAATATATTGTGATTTGCGAATACTATTTATAAAAATATGTAAGTTAAGTCTTCGGCGTTTAATACTTCTATATAATTGATGAAGTAAGCATATTTTATTAATCTATTAATAATAATCAAAATGCTGTTATAATTAATATTAATTATTAGATTCTTAGATAATAATAGTTTAATAATAAAGTTCAGCGTAATAGATTTCCATGCTTCTTTAAATTATTTTAGAGATTGCATCTCCTCATATAATTTATATTAGAAGTGCTTAATTTTCTAATAAATATCGCAGTTAGCAATTTACTATCAAATCACTTTATTTATTTCTGAAAAATAATAAGATCTGAAAATATATTTTAGAGTCTTCTCTATTTCTTAATATTTATAAGAAGTTTTCTTATAATATTATCAAATAATTGTTTTCTTTGCTTAATTTATAATATATATCAGTTCTTTATATAAGATCAATTTACTATCTTATTTTTAAAAGACTAAATATTTTTTAGAATTTTTTCGAATCTCGCGAAATAAATGATTATTTAAATATAATCTAATAATTCGACTTTTCTGATTTTAATTAAAGATTTAAAATGTTAAAGCGATTACTGCGTGATTATATATTATAAATCTGTTCTTATTCTCGCGCAGAACTGATTATAAAGCGGATTTAATATCTCGAGCATAATCTACTTAATAACTTAAAGCGTTAGCTTTAACATTATTATTCTCTTTTTAATAGAAAATTTTAAAATTATAAACTGATAACAGCTTAAATTATTATATCTAACATCTATTTAATATTTTAATAATAATGAAGTATAACAGATTTTTATAATTTATATATACTTTTATCGAGTACTTAAATTTCTTTAAGTATACTCGCTATTTATTAAACACGACAACTATAATTAAAAGTTTCTTATTGTGAATCTCATAATTAAGTTCTACTGAAATCATCTTTCTAAAATAAAAGATAATAAGTCTTAATCATTCTTTATTGTTAGATTAACTTATACATATATTAATAATATAGTCTGATATATTTATCTCAAGCACGATTTGTCTCTCGAAATTAAATATTGCGAGAATAAAGACTGTTATAAATTTCTGTTTCAGCTTCTAAAACAAAGATTCTGCTTCTATTTCTTAAATAAAGAATACTTTCTTTCGAGTTATTTGTGTTAATAAGATGATTATTTTTAAGTAATCTATAATAAATTTTCGATAGAAATTGATGAATTCGAGAAATAACTGTAATTTCTTTATCGATATAAGTTATAATTATTTAAGTATAGTCGTTATCTTAGATTTATTTATCTGAATTCTTATAACTATTAAGATAAATTTAAGAAACTTAATACTTTACTTATAAAACTCGCACTTCTTAATCTTTATTAGTAGATTTTTCATTTAAAGAGCGCGAAATATCTTTTAAATATATTTAATATATTATTTCTTAGTTTTCGAGTATATAAGAATGTCGTTTAAGTAAGCGATATAGAACTGATTTAAATATTTTCTCAGAATATTATTTATTAGAGATTAGAAGAAGGCGGGAGCGTTTATTAATTTAAAGAATATAATCAGATACTCATAATAATTATAATAAGTTCGAAATACTATTTTCTATTTCTCTCTCTTCTTTATTTTTATTAGATTATACACTTCTCGTAAATCGAGCGTAATAAATCACTTTATCTCATAAATATGATCGTGTAACTCTGAGATTAATAATAATGCGTATCGATTTTTTATTATAATGTTATTTAGTTGTCGATAATTAATATATAGACGCATCTTATTATTAGATTTTAAAATAAATAGAACTGAATATTCTATAAATAAAGTTAAAGATTAAATAAATCCTTTCTTTTAATTCTTATTAAGATATTTCTATAGAATCTTAAGTTCTTTCTTAGAAAGAGAATAGATAGATTTATAAATAGATTTTTTATTAAATTTCAAAGAAATCTCGTGATCTTAAAATTAATGCTCAGATAGCGCGGATGCGTTTTTATCTTTAATAAATAAATGTTTAAATTTGTTATATTTAGATAAATACTTGAGAACACTTTTTGTTATTTCTGTTAGATATCTGTTATTAAGTTTTACTTATACTGCTTTTATAAATAATATTATAATCGTGTTTAATTTGCAGGCGCAATTAGAAAAATTAATAGTTCGTTATTTTTAACTAATTATTAAATTATAAGCTTTTAATTATAGAATGCTCAGAATAGTATCGTATTTAATTTCTACAATATTCAATACTATTTATTTCGCGTGTTATTAAATATTAAGTTTTAATGAGCAAGTCTCTACTTTTATTCATTCTTAATCTTATTTAATAGAACTCTCATCTATTAATATTAATTAATAGAGTTTGTCTTTTTCTTGTATAAGTAGACGGAATTGAATCACGTATATTAAAGAGACGTAATTATTTATAACTTCGAAATTAATTATAATTTTAGTCTGGCGTTATTTTACTTAAGTCTATATAATTAGATATTGTGCATAATTAATATTAATTGCTGTTATTTTTTGAGATTTAGAAGTAGATTCTTTATTATATCTCGGATTTAAAGAATCTTCTCGTTTTTTAACTTTTCTAATCTGAAGTTTCTGAAATGAGTATATTTCTTCTTCGCGAAATAATATTCTGATTTATTATATAGAAAGTATGCGTATGACTTATAAGAGATGCGATATTCTTTATCGCAGATTACTTTTATTACTTCCGATTTCTTAGATTTTTAAATCTATATTATACTTGCGCTTTATATCTCTTTAAGATAAGCAGGAATATTAATTTTATATAAATTAATCGCTTCTTGAAGATTATTACTTTAATAATAATGAATTTATTTTTAATTCTAATCTAAATAGCTCTCTATATAATATATTTTTAATTGTAATTTTAACTTAATTCTTTACAATATTTTCTTAGGCGCATATACTTTATATTAATATTAGAATTTCAACTCGCAATTTATATTTATATATAATATTAATTTCTAGAATTTAATAATCATTTTTACATAATTCTTATTATATTTAAGATTGTTTAATACTTATTTCTAAGATACTTTAAAGATAACACTTAATAATTATTATACTTTCTTCTATTTAAGTCTCTTAAAATATTATTTTAAGCTGTTCTTATTTAATTTATAAATGGCGCATTAATTATTATAATAAATAGTTTAAAATATATAGATGTGTGATAATTCTGTGAGTTTTTAATTATGAATTTATTCGGGCGATTTAATAATTGTTTTTAATATCGATATTATAATATTAGAGTAGCTAACATCTTATATATTATCTGATTCTTCTATCATCTATTCTTTTAATCTACCCGAGATAACGTGTAATTATTGTTTATTTAAATAATTATTAACTCGATATTCAGATTTTCTATAATAGAGATATAAATTCTTTTTCATTCTCTCTTCTTATTAAGTTAGAGAGAGTTTATCTCAATTAAATTTCTTTCTAAATTTCTTATAATTTGTGATGTTTAAATTTATTTCTCGAAAATAATGAACTTATTTTGCTTAATATTCGTCTTTTCAATATTTATTAGAAATGAAGATCTGAGAACGTTCTTATTCTTTTTTCATTTATCTTTTATATAAATAATTATTTATCTTAATAGATATATTAATTAAGCTTTCTAATTCATCTAATCTCTTAATTTAAGTCAGTTCATCTTTAATTAAATTCTTCAGTTCTAAATAATATTTTATTATAAGTGCTGTATCATCTCATTCAATTCTTAATATAATCTATTAAAACTTAAACGCATACTTTATTATTAAGTCTATTTATCGAAGTTTTTAAATTTCTTATTTAGCGATTCGTTCTTCATCTACTTTTTCATACACCCGTCTAATACACTTCTTAAAGTAGAGATAACTAACGAAAATTCTTTTTATTTTTACTTTCTTATCTTCGATCTTCTTCTTTAAATGATTTATTAGATGTGATTTGAATTAATCAAAAACTTCATCTTAAAGATATATAACTGCAAACGTTATCTTAATTTTAATTATTCTTAGCTTCTAAATATTAAATCGAATATATATATTAACTTAAGTTAAGAAGATTTGAAGTTTCTTTCTATTTTTATAAAATATATTAGAAGTATTAATTTTTAAGAAGATATGATTTATATTAGCGATCTCTTCTTAAAGTTATTCTTATTTAAAGTGTAATATATTTACTTTAATGAGATCTATTATAAGAGAGTGATCGATATCTAATAATAGATAATTAAAGTGTTAAGAATTACTAAGAATAATTATAGTAAGATTCGAATATTAGAGAATTATAAATAGAAATTACTGATCTTATATAAAAGAATTAAGAGTAGATTATAATTAATAATATAAATTGATTATAAAAGAAGAATAAGATTATAAAATTATAAGATAAACGATTATTTATATAATTATTATTAATAGATTGTGTATAGTACTTCTAAATACTTCTCTTAAGTACTCTCAAGTACTTATTTCTAAGTACTCTTCTTAAGCACTCTCAAGTATTTATTTTAATATTTATCTTTAATTATTCTGATTAAATATAACTTTTTAAATCAGATCTCCGTAATTCTAAAAGGTGTTCATCTGCGGGATCTACTGTCTTAGCTAACTGTTAAGTCTTCGGCAGTTAGAGTCAAGTCTGTCAGCTGCTGATCTGTAGCTGTAATATTTTGGAGGGAACTGTTTTTGGAGGGAACTATTTTTGAAGGGAACTGTTTTTGGAGAGAACTGTTTTTGGAGGGAACTGTTTTTGGAGGGAACTGTTTTTGGAGAGGACTGTTTTTGGAGGGGACTGTTTTTGAAGGGGGGACTGTTTTTGGGTTGATGATTTCTTAATCCTGAGTTTGTTCTTTGATTTTGAGTCTATTGAATCTGTTCTTTGAAGAGGGATGTTTTCTTGGGCTGAAGTCTGTTTTCTCGGGTCTGAGTCTTTCTATGGGTCTGGGTCATTTCTTGACTCTGACTGCTCTCTTGAGTCTTTTATTGATGTTGCAATTCTCTTGTTTATTATTCTCTTTTCTAGTCTAAACGAAATTAGTAGAGTGTCTATATAAAGAATCTATTTAAAAGCAATAAATTCAGACACTGTTTCAAATTGACATAGATATAGATCTTATATATTTGATTTGATTACATCTCTATATTATATAGTGAAGCTTTGAAGAATGAAATCTGCAATACATGTTATGAGTTGCTACAGCTATGAATGACAACTGTACGCATGAGCGATTGCAGATAGGGTCATGAGAATTCAAACATTTCATTATACGCGCGGTACAGCGAAATGTCGAGGCTTGGTATGTAGACTTAACGTGTTAAAGCTATATCTTCTGATGAGGCGTTAGAACTAAAGTACTGAATTAGAACTAGCGATCATTATATATATTGAATACTTCTGCTATAAATATATAGAATGACACTGAGAAAGTTGTAGAGAGCTGAATAGTAATAATATACAGTTATATTAGTTAAAATGTTAAAATGAATTGTGTGATAAATAGATAATAAGAATAAAGTAATGATATTGAGATGCTAACTCAATATCAATAAGAATATTAATTAATTCTATATAATAGAAACTAATCTCTAAAGAATCTCTTTAGAGATCTCTTCTCTTTCCTCTATATCTATTTAATATAATAATTAAAGAGAAGAGGAAAGTGAGATAATTATAGCTAACTATCAATTATAATAGTAATTAAGAGGAAACCTTCGAACAAAGAGAAGATATTAAGAAGTTGGAAATGTGAATATACTAGTTAATAAGTGACTTATTAGCTGAGATTATAATAATATCTCTTCTTCTAAAGTTTTATCTTTAGAATTAAAATCAGATTAATAGAATTATTTTATTAGTAAGGAGAAGATAAAAGTTAGATGATGTATTAATATTCTAATGATAGTTATATCAGAAATAATAATGTATAAGTAAGTTAATTATTAATTATGATGTGTAATAATATTAAAGTAAAGATAAAGATAAGACGCAAATATTTTAAAGATATTTTTCTAATAATAGAAGAAGATTAAAGATTAATAAACTAAGAACTTAACGTAAAGCTAAAGAAGCGCTAAATTAGAGTAAGTAACTAATCTTAATTAATATAATATATTAAGTCTTAAATTCAGTCACTTTTGATAGATTAACTGCTCCCGCAATTAATTCTGCAGATTAATATTATAGATTCTTTATTAAGTATAAGTAACTACTTCTTTTCTTATAACAATACTTCTTTTCTTTTTATACTCTTATTACTTATTATTATCTCATTATTATCAAGTCTTCGCAATATTTTAAGTCTTCTTTATTAAGTCTTTTATATAATCTTATTAGTTTTATAATCTTTAAAAGTCTTTTATAAAGTCTTCATAACTTCTTTATAAAATCTTTATAACAACTTTATAAATCTTTTATTATATAGAAATTATAAATTATTCTTTTAAATATTTTATTAATATTATTTTAATATTATCTTTCTTATTTAAATATTCTCATTCTACTTCTATTCTATTATAATAATGTTATCTACGCTGTATTAAATATTTAATACATTTCGATAATTAAAATAATATATATAAATAATAGAAGTTTAAGCGCTATAAGTATTATGTTAAAGAGAATAAATCTTATCTTAATATATATTCTTTATTCTACTTTCTATTATTATATTAATAAATAGATTCCGAAAAGATTCTTCAGGCGTATAAATGAATTAGTAAGACTGCAGAATAAGATAATAAACTTAAAATCTGAGAAAGATCTTAAAACTGATTTAATAATAATAATATTTAAGAAAAATAAAGAGATGCTTTTAAATAAAAATTGAAAGTTGAAGAATAATATTAAGAATTAAAAGCGCAAGAATCAGCGTCTTAATAAATTATCGCATAATGCGCGCAATATAAAAGATTTAATGTGTTTAATTATATTTATAATCAAAAATATTTAAGATTTATTACAGTATTTAATTAATATAAAGCGCTTTAAAGTATATATATTATCGTCACTTTATTAATAAATATTAATTATAAACAGCTTTATCTGCCCGCTATTATTAAAGAAGAATTTTAATAAGCTATTATTATAATTACTATGCTGTATTATCTTATAAAAAGTTTAATTATATTATGATATTTTAATATAATTTGATTTATTATGTAACTACTCTCTATTTATAATATATTAATAATATATTAATGAAGTAGAATTCTTATTTAAATCAATTTATTAAGTCTTAATTATATTTCTTTTTTATATAAAGTCTTGAATCATTTCTTTATCTAACTTTACATACTCAAACATATCTGAGCCTCAATAAAATTTATAAATCTTATAAAAAAAATTAAAAAAGAATGTCTTATATTTAGCGCTTACACTTTATCTTATTAACTTCAAATTAAATTAAAGATTTATATTTCTGAATCAATTCTTTAACATTTCTTATATTAGAGATCTTAACTTAAGTACTTTCTATTATAAATCAGCCTTTCTACTTAATAAGATATCATTAACTTCTTTAATAAATATACTTATTTAAAACTTCTTCTATTTTTTACTTCTTATCTCCATTCTCTAATAATATCGATTCAATATATTATACTAAATCTTCGCCGGCTCTACATTAATAAGATTTCAGAAGTAAGATATAAAAAATCAGATAAATCTTTTAATAAAATAATAGCTTCAACTGATATATTTATTATTCTATTATTTTAGTAATCTGAAACGAGTCAATATATTTATTTATTAACTTTCTATTAAAACGAGTTTGTCTTAAATTTTTTATAGAAAGTATTGTTCAATTCTTTATCTTAAAAGTTATTGATTTATACTTTTTATTATATCATCTTACTTAATATTTTACAACTTTCTCTCAGCGCTTTATTAATTCTTCTTTTTATTTTTCTATAATCTTAATTCTTTTTTTAATACTTAACATCTTCTTTTTTAAAATCTTATCCGCGAGATTAAATAATCTTTAAAAATAGAAGCTCATCAAAGTAAATACTGAAGTTATATTGATTATGAAATGAATACTATTATTATAATAGAACTGAGCGCGTGATAACAGCTTATATCAAGTATTTTAATAATAAATTAAAAAGTATTAAAGATATTATTTAAACTCTTAATTCTATTATTCAGTTTAATTATTAATTTAAGAATGAAATATAGTTGAAAGTCTTCTCTTAATCTTTAAATAAAAGTATAACGCTAATCAGAAATGTGAGATAAAAATAGAATCTCGATTAAAGACAATATTATTCAGTGTATTAAAGTCGCTAATAATGTATTTTTTAAACACAAATATTAATTCTTCAGCAGTAATAATTTTATTTATAGTAATATATCTTACAAATTTTGTGAATCTATTTATTATAATAAAAATAAAATTAAAAGTAGTTCTCTCTTTAGCATTAGAAAATAAGTTAATAATAAAGTTTATAATGATTTCTTTTTATAAAATAGAGAAACAGAATAGCAATTATAACGCGCTATATAATTAATGCCGCTTTATCTTTATTTTTTAATAGATATTATAACTCGCGATAAAGTTCTTTACTCCTCTATTTATATTCGATTAGAAAAAATTCTAATAAAGTAATGTTAGTATTTTGCGGACATTAAAATGATTATTTAAAGAATTATTATATTTTATTAAAAAAATCTTATTATAAATTACTAAATTCGCAGAGACGAAGATATTATTATATCTGCGAAATAGATTATTTAAATCTACTTATTACTTATTAATCTTATTAGTAAGTTACTTACTTCTTGACGCTATCTTAGCTTTCTTTTATTAAATAAAGTCGTCATCTTATTATAATATTAGAAAGAGTTTTAAAAGAAAAATATCGAGCGGCTTATAAATTATTAATTTTATTATTATCGCAGTAATATATTTTAATATAAGAAGTTTGCAATCTTTAATATTAACGAGAGAATTAAATAATATCCCCGCTATCTCATCAGTATATATCATATTATTTATATGAGATATTAAAAAATTATCGGCTTAAACTTTTTTAAGACTTACAGTATTATTTAAGTTAATATAACACAGTATTTATATAGAAGAAGATCTCATATCTTTAATTATTAATAGATCAACTCTTTTATTAAGAAAAACTTGCGAGAAAGCTTAAGAACTTGTTAATATCGCATTAGCATCTCAACTTCTAAGTATAGATTTTTTGCGATAGATAAACATCTCATTCTTTATTAACATCTTATTAAAATTTAAAAAGATGAATATCTTATCTATATTCAATATCTCATTAAATTCTCGCCGTTAATTCTTCTATATAGAATTATTGCGCAAGATTGATCTCACATTAAAATCTTAAGAGATAAACATCTCGTTCTTGCTCGATATCTCGTCAAAATCTAAGAAGATAGATATCTTATTTATACCCGATATCACATCAACTTCTTAATATATTATATTTTATATAAAGATATTTTAAAACTTATTTCTTAAAGTAAATCATATAACAGCTGTTTACTCTTTTTTTAAAGCTTTATAATCTGACTGTTTTAATAATAAATTTATAAGATTCGATTTATCTAATTAATACTTGATTTTAAAGTCATATTTTAATAATTCTAAAGCTTATCGCGCCTAACATCTATTTAATATCGTGATGATCATGAAATATTTCAAATTGTTATGATCATATTAAACTTCTATAATTTCTTCCACTTTTTATAGATAATATTATTATTATTTAAATAGCTCAATAATAATTAGAAGTTTTTTATCATGAGTTTTATAAATTCCTTTTATAATTATAAGCTTATAAGAAAAATAAGTTATTAAGTATTATAACAGCTTATTCTCAACATTCTTAAATAGTTATAACAAAATTCCTTTTACTATATAATCGAAAGCATCAATTTTCACACGTGTTAATCTTTGAAAGTTAAAATAGCGCAATATTAATATCTCATTAAAGACTTACTTAAATTCTTTAAGAGCTTTCTTCAATTCCGCATTAAATATAAAAAGATTAGTTTGTTTATCATTCTTAATATTCTTTAATAAATTGATAAGAAAAGAGATGATCTGAGAGTAGTTTTATACAAATCTATAATAAAAATTTATAAATCTTAGAAAAATTTAAAGCTCTTTAATAAATGTAGATGCAGATCATTTAAAAATAATTACTATATAACTTAATTTCATTACTACACCATTAGTATTTATAATGAATCTTAAGAAATTCACTTGAGTTATTATAAATTCGCACTTTAACAGCGTAATATATAAACTAAAATAATGAAGTCTTTCAAATATCTTCTTAATATAAATAATATATTCTTTTTTATTCTTTAAAAAGATTAAAATATTATTAAGATATATTACACATAAAATATTAAGAAGATCTTATAACATTATATTAATATATAATTAAAAGATCGCAGAAGCGTTAATCAATTCAAAGAATATTACTTTATATTTGAAATGATTATAACGCGTTTAAAATATTATCTTTTATTTATCTCTCTCTTAAATATGAAATTGATAATATATATCTCGCAAATTAAGTTTAATAAAGATCATAACTTTAATTATACAGTTCAAAATTTCACTGATTAAAGATAAAGAGTAATGATTCTTGATCGTTATTTTATTTAACTTTTAATAGTTAACACACAATCTCATTTCTTTATTCTTTTTAAAGATAAATAAAATAGACGCTTCTGCGAAATTAGAGTTAAGATAGATTCATTTCTTCTTTAAAGCGGTGTTAAGATATTCCCGCAGTATTTTCAATTCTCTTTCTAATAAGATATATAACGAACCAAATAATGACTGCTCGCCGAATATTAATTTAATATTATGCTTTAATTAATTATACTTCGAAAGACTATTAATATTCTTATTTAAAAAAACATCGGAGTATTTTTAGAATTTCTTTAAAAGATCTTTCTAATCTATAATAATTACTGTAATTAACATTAGTGTGAATTTGATGTGACGATTATCAAATATCTTTAATATTCCTTGTGTCACTGAAATGATAATATTACCTGATTGAGCGTAGTGGCTTAACAAAATTTTGCTGCAGCCTTGGCAAAATTTTGTCAAGCCATTACGCTCAATCAGGTAATATTACCATTTCAGTGACACAAGAGATATAGCAAAGAAAAATCTGCTTATTCTTTCGAATAAGTCTTTTTAATAAGAGAGATTCTTAAATCAATTTAATATTATTAATCTTTAATAAAAATCTTCATTAATAAGTCTTAAAGAAGAAATCTGAATTCTCGATTTCTAATTAAAAAAGATTAAGAATTACATTAACACTTAAATTAAATAAATTCACCGCATAAAACTCAACTTTATTCCTTGTATCACTGGATTGATTACATTTCCTTATTAGGAATAGCGTTGCCGCGATTTAGTGTCAAAATCTGCTGCAGTCTTGGCAAAAGGAACATCAAAACTTCAAGACAAATTTTCTTCTTTTTTACTTAATATACTGTGATTCTAACTTTAAAATAGCTTCAAACTTTATATAATTACTCTCAGA
>JAABUK010010580.1_pt1 | contig 12269 bp, 9 predicted proteins | sample 5559141 | NCBI WGS metagenome assembly JAABUK01 (sample SAMN10711869, study PRJNA513367) | rock metagenome | isolation source: Antarctica rocks | place: Antarctica: Victoria Land, Pudding Butte nord | collected 2016-01-03 | reverse complement strand
GGCGGACCAGACGCGCGAACCGGGCCCAGCGCGCTGAGACCCTCGCGCGCAACAACGTGGCCGTGGAGGCGCGTGCCCTCTGCAAACGCTACGGCAGCCAGACCGTCCTCGACGGCCTCGACCTCTCGGTTCGGGTCGGCGAAGTCGTGGCCCTCCTCGGTCCGAGTGGATCGGGCAAGAGCACCCTGCTGCGCTGCATCAACCATCTCGAGGGCTGGGATACCGGCGAAATCCGGGTGGGAGGACGCCGCCTCGGCTTCGGCGAGACCGGCAAGCTGCTGCCGCCCAGGGCGCTCGCCAACGAGCGGGCCAGCGTCGGCGTCGGCATGGTGTTCCAGCAGTTCAATCTGTTCAGCCACCTGACCGCCCGGGAGAATGTCGCAGGCCCGTTGCGTTGGGTGCAGGGCCTGTCGCGCACCGACGCCGACCGCAGGGCGCTTGCGCTGCTCGACCGCGTGGGGCTGAGCCATCGCGCCGACGCCTTGCCCCGACACCTGTCGGGCGGGCAGCAGCAGCGGGTCGCGATTGCGCGTGCGCTGGCCCCCAACCCAAGCGTGTTGCTGCTCGACGAACCGACCTCCGCGCTCGACCCGGAACTGGTGGGCGAGGTGCTCGAGGTCATCCGCCGCCTCGCGGTCGAGGACGGCCTGACCATGCTGATCTCCACGCATCAGTTGCGTTTCGCCGACGAGGTGGCGGACCGCGTGGTGTTCCTCAGCGGTGGCTCCATCAAGGAGGAAGGCCCCGCCCATGAGGTGCTGACCCGTCCCCGCAACCCGCTCACGGTCCGGTTTCTTCGCTCGATGGGGGCCGACCGCAACCTGGACGAGCCGGCCTGAGCGGCCCGCCCCCCTTTCTTCCGAAGACGCCCTCCAGGATTCCACCGATGACGCATCACACGCTGCCCGTCTCCCCTGCCACGATGCATTGGGGCTACTTCAGCAAGGTCGTGACCCCGTCCCTCACGATCAAGTCCGGTGATCGGGCCACAATCGAAACGCTGACCCACCATGCCGGCGACGACTACGAGCGAATGATCGCCGGCGACCCCGGCGCCGAAAGCGTGTTCCATTGGACCCGCGAGCACAAGGCGGTGGCCCGCCGCGGCGCCGGCCCAACCAAGGGGCCCTTCGTGCGCGGCTCAGGCGAAGGCATCGGGGTGCACCTCCTCACCGGCCCGGTCGCGGTAGAAGGCGCCGAACCCGGCGACATCCTCGAGGTGAGGGTGCTCGACGTGCGGCCGCGCCCGAGCTGCCATCATTGCCATCTCGGGCGCTGCTTCGGGTCGAACGCCGCCGCAAGCTGGGGCTTCCACTACGGCGACCTCATCGAGGAACCGCGCCCCCGCGAGGTCATTACCATCTTCGAGCTCGACACCGCCGGGGAGCCCGTCGCCCGCGCGGTCTATAACTACGTCTGGACGCCGCAGCTCGACCCGGACGGCGTCCTGCACCCGACCATCGACTATCCCGGGGTGCCTGTGGATCACGCCACGATCGTCAAGCGCGAGAACATTCTCCGCAACGTCACGGTGCCGGCCCGGCTGCATTTCGGCACCATGGGGCTCGCGCCCTCGGAATCCGATTTCGTGAGCTCCATCCCGCCGAGCTACACGGGCGGCAACATCGACGACTGGCGCATCGGCAAAGGCGCCCGCATGTACTACCCGGTTGCGGTCGATGGCGCCTTCTTCTCGGTCGGCGACCCTCACGCAGCACAGGGCGACAGCGAACTCGGCGGCACCGCGATCGAGACATCGCTGACGGGCGATTTCGAGTTTATTCTGCACAAGAAGCAAGACCTTGGAGGCACCCCGCTGGAAGGCCTCACCCATCCGATGCTGGAGACCGATCAGCAGTGGTCGGTTTACGGCTTTACCTTTCCCAACTATCTTGCCGAACTCGGGCCGGGCACGGACGCTCAACTCGATGTTGCCAACCACGCCAGCCTCGACAAGGCCATGCGCGACGCCTTCCGCAAGCTGCGCCGCTTCCTCATGACCGTGCACAAATTGAGCGAGGACGAGGCAATCGCCCTCATGTCGGTGGCCGCCGATTTTGGCGTCACTCAGATCGTGGACGCCAATTGGGGCGTGCACGGCTCGATCCGCAAGAGCGTCTTCACCTGCACCTGAGGAACGGTTGGCGCAGTGCTTGCAAGCCTGCCGCAGTCAGCAGGTCGCAGCATGGAACTCCGCCACTTCACGAGCGAATCCTACCCGGAGCACGCCCGGAATGCGGCATGGCAGGACGTGCTCCGGGCGCTTGGGCTGCGGTCGACGATGCTAGCGGGTGGCACACCGGCGCCGATCGCAGTTCTTCGCGCAGGATTGGATGGCGTCACCGTCGGTCGCCTTGCGGTCGCCGCGCAGGTCCTTTCACCTTCGGGCCAGCGCCGGTTCGAGCTGCCGCTTTTTCTGCTGCCGCTCGAAGGCGACGTTAGGGTGACAACCAACGGCGTGCACCAAGCCGTCCGCAGCGGGGAGGCACTCGTCCTGCCCTTGCAGGGCCACTGGCAGCTGATCTTTCGTCAGCCGGTGCGGGCGCTCGTGCTCAGCGTCACGGCCGCGGCCTTTCCGGGGCGCAAAATCGGCTTCGCCTCGATGGAAGGCGCGCAGGCGTTGCGGGACGGCCTGTCCGCCGTGCTGGCCCGCACCTTGGAGGCCGCGGCAGATGGGCTCGACACGCTTCCCGCCTCCGACTGGAGCGTCATCGAGGCCGGCCTCGCCGAAATGCTGCTCGCGCTCGCGCATCGGACGGCGGCCTCGAGCACGGAGACCGGCGGCACGTCCAATCAGGCGGCCCTCCGCGCCCGTATTGATCAAGCAATCGAACGCCGGCTCGGGGAACCGGACCTCGCGGCCACGCGCGTGGCCCAAGCCGAAGGCATCTCGGAGCGCTATCTGCAGAAGCTGTTCGAGCTGACGGGAGACACCTTCATCCTGTCTCTGCGTGAGCGCAGGCTGCAGCGCGCCTGGCTCCACTTGGCGAACCCCGCCGAGAACCGTCGTGCGGTGTCCGAGATCGCCTTCCGCTATGGGTTCAACGATGCCGCGCATTTCAGCCGCGTGTTCCGCGACCGGTTCGGTCTGTCCCCGCGCGCCCTGCGGCAACAGGTGTCCCGCGACTCGGGCAGTGTGCCCGGCCCGACCGGGCAGCGTGGCTGGCCTGAGGGCGCACTTCGGCAGCGGCGGGGTTCTCCTGTGGCCCTGGAGCGGACGTCGGCGGATCACGATTTCGAAGACCTGCACGACCACCAAGCACGCGGGAAGAGCACGAGCCGCTACCATCTCGAGGCCAAGGCGGAGCATGTGCACTGGGGCTATTTCAGCCGTGCCCTCGCGCCGCTGATCGAGATCGGGTCCGGCGATACCATTACGATTGAAACCTTGACGCAGCATGCCTCCGACGATCCCGAGCGCATGATCCGGGGCGATGCCGGCGCGGAGAGCGTCTTCCGGTGGACGCCCGACGGCAAGGGCGTCGATCGCCGCGGGGCCGGTCCGATGGACGCCTCGATCTATGGCCGCGGGGCCGGCGAAGGCTTTGGCGTGCACATCTGCACGGGACCGATCGCGGTGCGGGACGCATTGCCCGGCGACGTGCTCGAGGTCCGCATCCTCGACATCGTGCCGCGCCCGAGCCGCAGCCCCGCCCACGCCGGCCGTGTCTTCGGGAGCAGCGTCGCCGCATGGTGGGGCTACCACTATACCGAACTCATCTCCGAGCCACGGCCGCGCGAGGTGGTCACCATCTACGAAATCATCACCGACGACGAAGAGCCCTTTGCCCGCGCCCTGCACGGCTTCCGCTGGCAGCCGCAGACGGACCCGTTCGGGGTGGTCCACACGAGCTACGACTACCCCGGGGTTCCCATCGCGGCCGACACGGTCAACCGGCGCGACGGTGTGCTGGCGGGCGTTCGGATTCCGCTCCGACCGCACTTCGGCGTCATCGCGGTCGCACCACGGGAAGCCGAGCTCGTCGATTCCATTCCTCCCGCCTATTTTGGCGGCAACCTCGACAATTGGCGGCTGGGCAAGGAATCGGCAGTCTACCTGCCGGTTTCGGTGCCCGGGGCCCTGCTGTCAGTGGGCGACCCGCATGCCGCGCAGGGTGACGGCGAACTCGGCGGCACCGCGATCGAGTGCTCCATGACGGGCACGTTCGCGGTGACGTTGCACAAGAAGGCGGACCTCGCAGGCCGAGTGTTTGCGAGCCTCACCGCGCCGCTGATCGAGACTCCGACCGATTGGGTCCTCACCGGGTTCAGCCATCCGAACTACTTGGCGGAATTTGGCTCCAAGGGGCAGAGCCAAGTCTACGCGAAATCCTCACTCGACCTCGCGATGAAGGATGCCTTTCGCAAGGTGCGTCGCTTCCTGATGGAGGGCTGGCGCTTCACCGAGGACGACGCGATCGCTTTGATCTCGGCTGCGGTGGACTTCGGCGTGACGCAGGTTGTCGACGGCAATTGGGGCGTGCATGCCATCGTGAGCAAGCGCCTGTTCGACGCCGGGCGCACCCCGCCGCCCTGAGGAGACGAGTGCCATGCAGTTCCACATGATCCCCGGCGGCCCCAGGCCGGTCGCGCCCTTCAACCATGCCGTGGAGACGGATGGCCTGGTGTTCGTCACCGGCCAGATGCCCGATACGCCCGATGCGCCCGGCGTGCTGCCGGACGGCATCGTGGCGCAGACCCATGCTGTCGTTGCGAACCTGCGCACCGTACTGGGCGGACTAGACCTCGGCCTCGAGCATGTAGTGATGGCCCGCATCTACCTCACCCGCTTCGCCGAGGACTACGCCGCTATGAACGAAACGTGGCGCGGCTTCTTCGCCGAAGGTCGCCTACCGGCCCGCACCTGCGTGGGCGTGACGGGGCTGGCCTATGATGCTCTGATTGAAATCGACCTGGTAGTGCGTCGGCCGTGAGACCTGCGCGGGCGCTCAGTAGGTGGTCCGTCCCCCGCTACCCGCGGCCGCGTAGTTCCTCGAACAGGCGCTGGGTCGACCGACGCTCCTGTCCGCGGGCCTGAGGCGACTCGCGAGACACACGGCGTCCGCGGTTGGAGTCTAAGACTCAGAGAGGGAGAGTCACTGCCATGTTGTCAAGATCGAACCCTGTCGCTGCGCGGTTGACTCTGTCTTCGCTGCCCCGTCTGATGTGAAACGATTTGACAAGATTTGGCGAGCAATGAACGGACTACGTCCTGAACTAATTCCCGCACATCGGCGTGCCCTCATGCTCGACCATCTGAAAAGCAAGGGCGCGGCATCGATTCAGGAACTGGTCGAGGCGAGCGGCGCCTCGCCTTCCACCGTTCGCCGGGACCTCGAGCACCTGGAGGAGCGGGGCTATATCGAGCGGACGCACGGCGGCGCGCTGATCCAGAACCGGCCGGCCGCCTCGACCTTTGAGCCCGAGGCCGGCATCTCAGCGCGTTTCGCGCGGCACGAGAAGGCAGCGATCGGGCGTCTCGCTGCCGCCAGTCTTAAGCCGGGGCAGAGCGTCATCTTCGACAGCGGCTCGACCGTGCGGATGGCGGCCCAGGCCGCCGCTGACCGCGATGTCCCGCTCACCGCCGTCACCAACGATCTTGGCATCGGCCAGGTGCTGGCCAATGCGCGCCCCGTCCATCTCGTGGTGCTGGGGGGCAGCCTGCGCCCCGGCTCGCTCACGCTGACCGGCGAGCCGGGGCAGGACTTCCTCAAGAGCCTAAGGGCAGACGTTGCCTTCGTTGGGACACATGCCATTTCGGAGACGACGCTGAGCGATACCTCGCTCGAAATCGCCGCGATGAAGCGCGCGATCATCGCGGCGGCGCGGCGCATCGTGCTGCTGGCCGACTCCAGCAAGTTCCAGGCGGCTGCATTCAGCCGCATCTGCGACATTACTGCTGTCCATGAACTGATCACGGACGAGGGTGCCCCCGCCGCCGAGGTGGAGCGCCTGCGCGATCTCGGCGTCGTCGTGAGCCTCGCCAGGGCGGAGGCCACAGCGAGCCGCGCCGCATGAGCCCGGTCAGGCTCGTCGCCGACGATCTGACCGGCGCGCTCGACGCCGGCGCCCAGTTCACGCAAACGCATGGACCGCTGGTCTGCAGCCTTGGCCCGATGCGGGAATGGCCAGATGGACAGGCCCTCGCGGTCAATCTGGGATGCCGCGACGGATCGCCGGCAGAGGCAATCGCGGCGACCGAGGCGGCCTTGCCGATCCTCCGCGGGGCCGGCATCGGGTTCAAGAAGATCGACAGCCTGCTGCGCGGCCACTGGGCCGCCGAACTCGCCGTTTGCGTCCGTTCCGGCCTCTTCGGCACGATCGTTCTCGCTCCCGCCTTTCCCGCCCAGAACCGGGCGACGCGGGGCGGCCTGCAGTGGGTCCGCTTTCCCGGCCAGGACTGGCGTATGGTGGATGTCGATACGAGGGCCGCGCTGGCCGCCGAAGGCGTGCCGTGCCGCCTCGCCGCGTCGACGGACCTTCCGCGGGCCTCCGCTCGCGGAAGCGTGATGGTGTGCGATGCCGAGACCGAGGATGACCTCGATCGGATCGCCGCAATGGCGTGTGAATTGCCGGGGCCGGTGCTCTGGTGCGGCAGCGCGGGGCTGGCGCGTGCGCTGTCCGGCGTGCCACCCCGGTCGGCGCCGTTCGGGGCACGGCCGCATCTGGCGATCGTCGGCACGAACAATCCCGTCAGCCTCGGGCAGATCGCGCATCTGCGAGGGATTGCGCCCGATCTTCTGCAGCCCTTCGATCACGCGGCGCGAGCCGGCGCGGCCCGGATCGCCGCCGTGCTCGCCAAGACGGGGGCCTGCCTCGCCACCGCCGATCTTCCCTCCACCGTGGACCGCGGGGACGCCGCCGCCCTCATCGAGACATGGCTGGGCGATGTCTTCGGTCGCCTGGCTGCGCCCGCCTGCCTCACCATCGGTGGCGGCGAGACGTTTCTCGCCCTCTGCCGGGGCCTCGCGGTCGATCATCTCGACCTGCTGGGTGAACACGCGCCCGGCCTGCCGATCTCGCGGCTCGTCGGCGGCGCCTGGAGCGGCACGACGGTGCTGTCGAAATCGGGCGCCTTCGGCGACGAGGCCCTGTTCAGCCGTCTGCTTGCTGGCGCGGCCTGAAGCAGACGACACTGAAGTTTTATGACGAATCTTGAACGATTCTGGCTTGTCATGCGTGAGTTTCCTCGGTTAGGCTGGCCGCAATAAAAATGATTGGGGGAAGAAAAGCTTGCCCAGCCCGCGCATCGCAATCTCGACCGGCGACCCCGCCGGCATCGGTCCCGAAATCATCCTGAAGGCTGCGCACGCCCTGCACGGCCGCATCGAGGATGGCGCGTTCTCGCTGACCGTGCTGGGTTCGGCCGCCACCCATCGTGCCGTTGCCGCGGACCTCGGGCTGGCCGACCCCTTCAACCACATGACCTTCGCCGACGCCGCGACATCGTCCGCCCCGCTGTCGTATGTGGACGTGGCATCCAGCAACGAGCGGGTGCCGCTCGGAAAATCTACCGCGACCAGTGGGCAGATCGCCTATGACGCGATCGAGCGGGCCGTCCGTCTGGCGCTCGACGGCGTCGCGGACGCCATCTGCACCGGGCCCATCTCCAAGGAGGCGCTGAACCTCGCGGGACACCATTACAACGGCCACACCGAACTGCTGGCCGACCTCACCAAGGCGCGGGACTCGGTGATGCTGCTGGTGCACGGCAACATGCGCGTCAGCCACATGACGACCCATACGGCGCTCCAGGATGTGCCGGGCAAGATCACGCCCCAGCGCCTGCGCCGCGTCGTCGCCCTCACGGACGACGCGCTCAAGGCGTTCGGCCTGAGGCGACGAAAAATCGCGATCGCGGCGCTCAACCCCCATGCGGGGGAGGGCGGTCTCTTCGGGCGGCAGGACATCGACATCGTCGAGCCCGCCATTGCCGAACTCAAGCGCGACGGCTTCGATCTCGAAGGCCCCGTGCCGGGCGACACCGTGTTTGTGAAGCTGAGGGCCGGCCAATATGACGCGGTGGTCGCGATGTATCACGACCAGGGCCACATTCCGGTCAAGCTCCTCGGCTTCTCGGTCGATGCCACGACTGGCAAGTGGAATGCGCTGAGCGGCGTCAACGTCACGCTCGGCCTGCCCATCATCAGAACCTCGGTCGACCACGGCACGGCCTTCGACATCGCGGGCAAGGGCATCGCGAGCGAGACGAGCCTGGTCGAGGCCATCGATCTCGCGATCGCGCTGGCCGCGGCCTATGGGCGGTCCGTGCAGACCTGACCGGGCACGCCGCTCGGGTGAACCGATTGAGGCGCGCCGGTAACCACCAGGCTGGTGCGCCCGCTCAACCAACGGCGCGGGGAGAAGAATATGCTGCTCAGGACCTTGCGGCGCGCAACGCTGGCGCTCGCCTTGCCGCTACTGTCGTTCACTGCGCCCGCGCTGGCCGCGGACAAGCCGACGATCGGCGTCGTCTGGCCGACGCTCGATGCGCAATTCTGGAACAGTTAAACCGCATGTACCTCGACCGTTCGATCTACGACCGGTTCAGAGAAGTTCACCGCCAGGGTGAAGGCGCTCAAGGTCGGAGGCACGCAAGACAACCGGCCCATCATGCGCGCCGTCAGCGAGTTGCATCTCCGCGAGATCTACAGTGAATCGTCCGTCCGGCGAGAGTCCCCACGGCTTCCACACCGGCTGTCGTAAGAGCGGTCTGGGCGGCGAGGACGTCCATCACGGTCTCGAGGGCTTACCTCCGCACGAAGACCATGTACAACAATTACGCCTGAGCCGAATTTGTGGACGAAAGCGGGCTAGCGCTGCTCGTTCTCGATCGGGTTGCCTCGGACAGCATCGGCATCCTAGCATCGCTAGGCCGCCCCAAAAGGCAGCCACGATCACAACCAACCGCAAATGCGGATGAGCCGGCTCAATCGACCGGTTCAGGATCAACGGGGGGAACTTGATGACCACTTCAGTCTCGCGTCTTTTGAAGGTCGGCACGGCGGCGCTCGCGCTCACGCTGGCAGGCCGCGCGGCCATCGCCGCTGACTACCATTGGCCCGACAAGATCCCGCCGGAGGCGACCGATCTGATGAAGCCGCTGCCGCTGACCCCCAAGGGCCAGCACGTGCCCGGCTTTCCCGACGGTCCGGACGCCGTCTCCCCCGACACGCTGACCTTCACCCAGGACCAGAAGGATAAGATCAAGGCCGGGCACTTCACCGCCGCGATCGCGATCCACACGATGGACGCCGGCTGGCCGAAGCTGCAGATCGAGGGCATCACCAACACGCTGAAGGACCTCGGCATCGATGTCGTCGCGGTCACCAACGCCCACTTCAAGCCCGGCCAGCAGATCTCCGACCTCGAACAGCTCACGGCCCGCAAGCCGAACGTGATCTTCTCGATTCCGATCGACCCGCAGTCCGAGGCCGAGGCCTACAAGAAAGTCGCGGCGGCGGGCATCAAGCTCGTGTTCATGGATAACGTTCCGGTCGGCATGGCGCCCGGGAAGGACTACGTCTCGGTCACCGCCTCCGACAACGAGAAGAACGCCTATTACGCCTCCAAGGAACTGACGCAGGCGCTCGGCGGCCAGGGCGAGGTCGGCATCATCACGCTGGTCTACGACTACTACTACTCGGTGGCGGTACGGAAAACTGGCGCCCTCGCGGCCTTCAAGGAATCGCCCGGCATCAAGCTGGACGACATCGGCACGATCCAGTCGCCCGAGAAGGCGTATCAAGTGGCGACCGCAATGCTGACCGCGCATCCCGACCTGAAGGGCATGTTCGTGGCCTGGGATACGCCGGCCGAGCAGGTGGTGGCCGCCGCCAAGGCGCTCGGGCGCAAGATCCTGATCGTCACCAACGACATCGCCGAGGACAGCGCACTCTACGTGGCGCGCGGCGACTTCCTCGCGGTCGGCGCCCAGCAACCCTACGACCAGGGCGTGTCGGAGGCGAAGTCGGCGGCGCTCGCGCTGATCGGCGAGAAGGTGCCCCCCTATCTGTCGGTGCCGACGCTGCGGGTGAAGAAGATCAACCTGCTGAGCGCCTTGAAGGCGGTCACCCACGACGAGCCGCCGGCCTCGGTGATCAAGGTCTGCAACAACGAGTGCTTCTGATCTCGATTCGCGTGGCGGGCCCCTGAGGCTCGCCACGCGCCAAACAGGTTGCGAATGGAACAACGACAGGTCAATTTGGTGGACGTCCTCGAACGGGATCTCGTCGCCGCCATCCGGTCGGCGGACGATGTCGGCAGCCCGCCGCTCGTCGCCATGAAGGGGATCATCAAGTCCTTCGGCGAGAACCAAGTGCTGCGAGACGTCGATTTCAACGTCCGCGCCGGCGAGGTGCATGCCTTGCTGGGCGAGAACGGCGCCGGCAAGTCGACGCTGATGAAGATCCTGATGGGCGTCTACAAGGCCGACGCCGGCTCCATCACGTTGGACGGCGTCGATATCGCCGGAACCTCCGTGCAGGACCATCTGGCCCATGGCATCGCCATGATCTTTCAGGAACTCAGCCTGATGTCGAACTTGACTGTGGCTGAGAACATCATGGTGGGCCGCGAGCCCCGCGGGTTCGGCTTCCGGATCGCCAAGACAAAGTTGCGGCGCGAGGCTCAGGCGATCATCGACCAATACGGGTTTCCCCTTCGTGCCGGCCAGCGGGTGCGCGAACTCGGCTTTGCCCAGCGCCAAATGGTCGAGGTGCTCAAGGCGGTCTCGCGCGGCGCGCGGGTGCTGATCATGGACGAACCCACGTCCTCCCTCAGCCTCCGCGAGGAGGAAAAGCTGTTCTCGATCATGGACGAGCTCAAGGCACGTGGCATGGGGCTGATCTACATTAGCCACCGCATGGCCGAGATCTTCCGGCTCGCGAACCGGCTTAGCATCGTCAAAGACGGCAAGCTGATCGGCCCGCTCGACCCCGCCTCGACCTCGATCCAGGCCGTGTCGCAGATGATGTCCAAGACCAAGCAGGCCGCGACCGACGCGCCCCTGACGGAGGCGGTCGCCGCTCCGCATGAACAGGGTGTCGCGCGGGCGCTGGACGTCCGGGGGCTCTCCACCGCGCGCAAACTGCAGGATGTCAGCTTCTCGGTCGGCCGGGGCGAGATCGTGGGCGTCGCCGGGCTCGTCGGGTCCGGCCGCTCGACGCTCGCCAAGGCGCTGTTCGGCCTGCTGCCCGACGCGAAGGGCGAGCTCGCGGTGGCGGGCAAGCCGTTGAAGCTCGGCGATCCCGCGCGCAGCGTAAAGGCGGGCCTCGCCTTCGTGCCCGAGGATCGACGCCTCGAAGGCCTCGTGCTCGACCACTCCCTCACAGCCAACATCGCCCTGCCCAATCTCGACAATATGCTGAGCGGGGGTATCCTTCCGATCGTCTCGCGAAGCCGGATCGGCAAGCTCTACGCGAAATTTCACGAACGGCTCGGGATCGTAGCGCGCCGGCCGGGGCAGCGCGCCGGGGAACTCAGCGGTGGCAACCAGCAGAAGATCGTCTTTGCCAAATGGCTCGCCACCGAGCCAAGCGTGCTGATCCTGGACGAGCCCACCAACGGCGTCGACGTGAACGCCAAGGCCGACATGCGCGCCGTGATCCGGGCCGCCGCGCAGGCCGGTGTCGGCGTGCTGCTGATCTCCTCCGAACTCGACGAACTCACCGCCGCGGCCGATCGGATCCTCGCGATCGTAGACGGCCGGATCACCCGCGAGCTCGAGGGCGTCAAGGACGAGGCCGCGCTGCGCGCCAGCCTCCAGGCCGATCTCGCCGGCGCCAAGAAGGACCGAGCCGCGTGACCATCCAGGCAACTGCCCCCATCGAGCGCGAGAGCATGGGGCGGAGCCTCTGGCGCATCGTGATGCTGCGGCCGACCTATCTGATCTTCGTGCTGGTCACGGCGTATTTCGTAATGTTCGCGCCGAATTTTGCGACCTTCAGCACGGCCGGGGCGGTCCTGCGGATCACGGCGCTCGTCTCGATCATGGCGGTCGGGATGACCTTCGTCATCGTCTGCGCGGAGATCGACCTTTCGGTCGGCTCGGTCGCGAGCTGGTCCACCATGGTCACCGGCCTGCTCTACCAGGCAGGCACGCCGACCTTCGTGACACCGATCCTGGTGCTGCTCATGGGCGCGGTGATCGGCCTCGTGAACGGCCTTCTGGTCACCAAGGTCAAGATCCCGTCCTTCCTGGTGACGCTCGGCATGCTGAGCGTATTCGACGGCATGTCGCTGACCATCACCAATACGGAACCGGTGCC
>JAABUK010010578.1_pt1 | contig 12272 bp, 21 predicted proteins | sample 5559141 | NCBI WGS metagenome assembly JAABUK01 (sample SAMN10711869, study PRJNA513367) | rock metagenome | isolation source: Antarctica rocks | place: Antarctica: Victoria Land, Pudding Butte nord | collected 2016-01-03 | reverse complement strand
AGACCATCTCTTGTGACATGACCTGTCCTTGGGAGTTCCAGACATCCCATAAACTGGGCCCCAAAATGTCCATGACCTTTGACATCCACACAAATATACCTCAGTGAAGTGGGGCACACTGGTAGAAGATATGAGCAAAGAGGATCAGAGGACTGACCATGACATAGTATTCCCCTTGACGACCCTTGAAATGCACCTTTGGTATGCCAGGAACGCCTCCAAGCGAACTGCACAGCACATGGTCTGATCAGAGGCAAAGGCCGCAAGGTTGTTGCAAAGCATCTATGCTATGTACCTGTACACAGACCACTCATAAGGAGGACCATAGCTGCAGCCTTTGCTACTCCTGTGCTCAAACTTCAGCGCCACCTGTCCAAGAAAAGGCAGATGTTTGCATGCACAGAGTCTGTGTAACACCTCGCACGGTACTGCGCAAAATGCACTTACATATTGAGAAGCTGATGCTTCCTTGGAGGTGCTTATGGTAGCTCTTCGACCAACAAATACTTGCCCAAAACCTCCCTTGCCCAGCTTCTTTTCAACAATGTACACTGGTGAGCCACCAACCTGACACTGCAACAATGCAGCTCGACAGTCAGTAAAACAAATCATGAGTACTCCTGAAACACTGCAAAGGTGCCTTAAGCTATCCTGCTAACCTTGTCTGGCAAAGGTGCAGTGCTGGCCTCTTCCTCTTTGACTTTGCCCTCGCTGACCTTTTCTTTCTCCGCAGCGCCTTCCTTGCCCCTCATCGATGACACTTGCAGTGATGAACGCCAAAACCGCTGTAAACGCTGCCTACCAAATACTCAAGATCTTGTCTAGTGAAAGCTGCAAGGGCATAAGGAACAGGAACTTGGACCGTGGAGGATCTTGTGTGCTGTGCTGCCTTTTCGCAGATCTACGGTCTGATGTAATAACAGCTGTATTGAACCTGGGCTCCTTGTGTCCCTTCGTTTAGTAAGGAACAAGAGACCAAATCCAGCTATGGGGGATGTTAAGTTCTGAAGCTGCGCTGAACGGTGCTCCGTCGACGACAGAAGGTCGAACTTCAGTAAGATCGATTTGGCAGCAGCAAGGACTCGTCGCCGCACCGTAAGAGCATCCAGTCTCACAGGTGATTGTGAGGAACTTGGCCTTACGGTCGAATTGATCATCGTATCTAACCGTACCTGTTCCAGGCCATGACAAACAGGTGATGGTGAAATCTTTTTTCGCAACCTTGGCATGCGTCAGATATGACATAGTCATGGCTCCTTATGGCCAAAGCTTGAAAGCTCATTCTGTACATGCTTGATCTCAGATCTGAAGGTTTGCTGACACATATATGCATGATGATATTAAGGGTACAAGCATCACTCATTCTGTTGTCATCGATGATATCACCCCAGCTGTATGGTGCCTCGCTGCCGTTGCTGCACCACTTCTGCACATGTCCTGTGGCGGCACAAATCTCACCCGGAGATGCTGCCTAGGCAATAGCTGTTGCATCTACGATATTCGCTCTGAAACCAGAAAATGAGCTGGTCTGTGTCTCAACTCGACATGTACAAACGAATCTGCCAGCACGATCTCACGAGCAGTCCCATCTGACATCGAAAGACAACAACAACTGTATCAAACAGATTCCATCTTTCTGGCGCCAATCGATGCCGGCTGTGGCTTAAACGTGAGTTTCATCTGACTGCTTCAAGTCTAGGGCTGGTCGTTGGCAGTCTTATGGTACAAGCGGACAGCAGACAGCCAGAAGCCCCGACACAACCGGGCTCCAAGTCATCCAGCAAGACTCCAAGCCGGAGCACGAGCAGCGTGACAAAGTCCCTGAGTCGGCAATCGTCTTCAGTCGGCAGCTTATACGCTGAGTTGCCGAGCTTCGTGACAGCACCGCCGATAGAGGCTGTAGTGTTCGGCTGGGGTGTTGCGGAAGATGGACAACTGGCAAGCCTGCCGAAATCTGCTGAAGTATTCTTGTGACCCTTTTTGGTGCATATCTGAGACACAGCTGATATTCAGGGTCTCGACACGGATGCAAATGTGCTGTCACCCAAGGTTGTTGAAGCGCTGCTAGGCACACGCTTCCGAGGCAGGCAATTTGGCCGAGGACCTCTGGTACGCTTTTGACTTACCTGAAGCTTGTTTGCGCTCTTTCCTTGCAAGGTGTGTCAAGTTTGTGGTGATTCCAGATTGCTGGAAGCAGACTGACATTGGCTATAGATGGAGAAGGCAAGGTGCGCTGCAGCATGCAAAGCAAGACGATTGGCTATTGCCTTGTTGCTCTGGCTCCCACTCTGACAACCTCCATACCTGTAGGTTCTATCTTGGGGCTGGAATGCCAGGAGTTCTCTGGGACACGGTCACAGGTAGCAATCAAAGTCTACCCCTTGTCTGTTGCATCTCGTCCAAACCCTTTTGTTGCAGCCCAATGCGTAAGTGAATGACCCAAACTGTTAATGGAGTCTTTCAATAGCGAGGCATTTGATAAAACGACAAATGCCTCTGTACTCGTCAGAACCACCAAAATCTTGAGAATATTGCTCTACACTGAACCCCCTTCAATATGGTGGCAACAACATTTGATCTCACACTGAAAGTTGCAGGCCTGTGCAATGTCATCATACAGACCAGCGAAATTGCCTCAACAATTCTTTGCAGATCAGCACAGGGTAACATGCCTGACTTTGCAGTTTGAAAGCTCCTCCTTATAACAACGTTGCTTAGACCACTGCTAAGACTGCGTTGCAAAGGTCTCATTGTTGTTGAACCCATCTATGGTCTGACACAGTAGCTGCAAGGGCTGTTGTGCACTAGGTGGTTTGATTTTGCTGCTGCCAAGCAAGCCTGACAATGATCATGTAGTGTTGGAATGCCCTGATCATAGAACAAGCCATTGCATCAAGGATGTTGCTGGTGAACACACACCTTGCATTATCTGTCCAGTGACAGTTTGAGGCAATGATCAGGACAAGTGAAGCCACTGTTTTGTTGCAAGGTCTCTGTATACACTGCATACATTGGCCCCTGTGCATTTGCAGAGGCAACGAGAAGAAACCTAGGCGTATAGCAGCCTTGAAAGGCGTCAACATTGTTCAAGCTGCCTGTGGCGGCTGGCATTGTTTGGCAGTGTCAAACACAGGCCAGGCCTATGCTTGGGGGGGTAATGAGTATGGGCAGTGTGGGGTAGCCCAAGGCAAGAGGGATGTACCTGAACCTACCCCTTGCCTGCCGGACCAAAAGGTTGTGCAGGTTGCTGCTGGCGGCATGCATACCTGTGCCTTGACAGAGTCTGGTCAGGTGCAAGCTTTACTTTGCATGTGGTTATAAGCATAGCCAGGGGCGCAAAGCCAGCATGTGCCAGTCAAGCGCTCGATTGTGTGTTTGCACTATAAGCTGTGATGCATGATATCTCAGCACAGCAGTTGACTCAGCTGCTCACGCATGTCAAGGCAACTGCTGTGAGAGCTTGCTGTTTGGCAGCCAAGATTTTGGGTGCAGCTTTTGGCATCTGACATTACTTGCCCTCACACAAGGAGCAATCAAAGGGTTATATGTACCTGACCTTTGGGGAAGACATGCATGAGTGGGTGGGTGGGTGAGTGAGTGAGTTAGTGAGTGAGTGAGTGAGCAAGCAAGTGAGCGAGCAAGTGAGCGAGCAAGTGAGCGAGCAAGTGAGCGCGCAAGTGAGCGCGCGAGTGCATTGTTGAATGCATGATTGAATAAATACATGAACAAATGAATGATGTTGGTGTAGGTGTGGACTTGGGGTGAGCCCTGGGGTGAGTTCTCCATGCAGCTGGACCGCTCCCCACGCGCTGTGCCAGATGCGACTGATGTAGCCAAGATTGCCTGTGGGGCTTTCCACAATTTGGCCCTCACCAGGTGCAATGTGTTCACTTGTAGCCTCTGTAGCACCCAATGGCTGACAATTGCTTTGCCAGTAAGCCTCACAGAGTTGCATCCTGACTCTCAAAGAAGCTGTAGCAGTGTTTGTCCATAGGAGGCTTTGTGAGCTCCTAGTGGGAATTGCAACAAAGTTGACAGTTGTGGCATACAACCTCAGAGCATGTGTAACCCAACGCATAGGGATCACAGACAGATCCATCCATGAATGGTGCCTTGGTGCATGGCAGCCGCTGGCCTGCTGTATGGTTGCCATGCAACAACATACTCATCTGCCAGCCCAGCACAACTATCTTCTCTGTATCATGTGAGTTCTGCATTGTAAGAGTATGCATGTTTGAGCATGCTGGGTTATGTAGGAGCGGCCATGTGGTCGCCTGGGGCATCAATGACTTTGGGCAGCTAGGAAACGGGTCCACTGTGTACGCCACCAGCCCAGGCCAGGTAGTGGGCTTGGAGGACATTGCAGTCTCAGACATTGCTGCAGCAGGCTGGCACTCTCTAGCCATCACCACCTCTGGCGGTAAGCAGCTTCTTCTTTTGTGACTATATCACCAGGCATCCAATTGATGTCTTAGGACTGGTGCGTTTGCGGCATGTATCAGTGCAAGCTCACTGTACATGGGCATGTCTTGCAATGAATGTGCACATGCACAACCAGTCTGCTTCGAAATAGGAACTAATGACTGCACAGTTGTATCTGCTTAAAACCCTCAGACGGCACAAGCAACATATTGACTGCGCAACAAGCGCCCTTGTGGGTGAGGAGAAAACATCTACTTTCATTGATCCAATCAAGCTTTTGTGATCCTCGTGCACCAGCAGTCAGTGTTGCAAATGTGATGCCTGTCATCGCCACCATTGTGCCAGGACTGCTTGCACACGTCACTGGCATCTGCGCATCGGACAACTTCCAGTGCATTGCTGTAGAGGTGTATGTGTGGGGTCGCGGGGAGTATGGCAGGCTGGGCCTGGGGGACAAGGGGGGGTCCAGCAGGCTGCGCCCCTGCAAGGTGAAAGCCATAGAGGGCCATAGGGTGGTGCAGGTATGCACCTTCAACCCACACCATCCTTCTGGTCAGACCAAACACAGTCTTTCGTGATGACCTGCCAAAGCCTTACAGGCAGAGTAAGGCTGCCACCACGGCTGTCAGGCCCAGGTATCAACTGCCCTTGCCATTGGCTTTTCATGGATCATGATATTCCATCTTGTAAGTTGCACAATGCCAATCAGTGGTGGACTGCTCTACCAGGCAGACGACACACTAGTTGGTGTCTGGCTTGGCAAGCACAAAGAAAAGGGCCGTTGCTATAGCTTGGTATGTTTGCGCTCCTCAACGAGTGCTCAGAACAGTGCTCCACAGCTGTGGACTGCCACAACATGCATACAGCTATTCTTAGGGAGAGAGTGCATACAGCAACTTACAAGATCTTGCTGTAAGGCGCAGCGTCACCCTGACTTAGGGAACCCAGCAGCTGGGGGGGTGCTCCACCAACAGTCAAGTGAGGGTGAAGCTGAGCTGTGATTTGGTGGCTTACAGCATCAACCCAATACGCGGGAAGTTGCTGTAGCTAGGTGTACCCTCTCTTTCTACAACATCAGCTGCACAGCAGGTGTCAGACAGGTGCATTGCAAGATGTCTGATTTTGCTGATGTTCCTTGTTGGATGTCAGGCGTCCTGTGGAGGCACACACACTATGGTACTGACAGCAGAGGGGCGCATCTTTGGGTGGGGCCGGGGCAGCTTTGGGCGCCTAGGCACTGGCTTTGAGAAGGACTGCCACTCTCCTGTCGAAGTCTTTCTTCCAGGTACAAATCTTGCTGAGTTTCTCTGATCATGGTGTCAATACAGACGTGCTGTACTGGACCTGCTTCTGTCATGTCAGGGATGGGAAACATTGTACCTGAGACTGTAACTACCTTATGGTGCCGTTCGATGATTGATAGCATATTAGTAAATTTGGGCAATGGTGTCCTAGGAATGGCTGGCTGTTTGATTGAATTGCACCTGTGCTGTTGAATTTGTTGTTGCAGCACCTGTCACCAAAAGTCACATGTGCCGTTCTTTCTGTGCTGAGTAGTCAACAAGGAAGGTGATGGTGAGCACCAAACAGGTGTGTTGACAGGCGTTGCGTAATTTGCAGGCTGCTTTGACTAAAATGGCAAACATGTGGCTGCTCACTTGAGCTGCTATTTCTGAACAGGTTGTGCTGTGGAATGTCTATGCCAAACCCAGACTATTTGTACCTGTCTGCTGACACCTTCTGCTTGGAATAGGCGATCCTGACCAGTGGTGGTTTGCTTTGACCACCTCTGGGAGCCAAGACACATTCTTTTTCCAAACACTGCCACAATCCCTGAGCAAACGTGCTTTAGGGGATGCATCAAACAGTGTGCTTATCTCTTTTGGGTCATGACAGGTGGTCCCGAGCGGTGGCGCGTCATTTCAGTTGCATGTGGAGGCCGACACACAATGGCTCTAGCATTGCCTGACAACGGTGAGGTCAACAATCGGGAAGTGGTTGGACGGCGCCTGACGTCAGATTCCGGCGGTGCTCGCAACTTTGAAGAGGAGGATGAGGATGAGTATGAGCACCATGGTGAGCTACAGAACAGCGAGTATGATGAAGAAGACACAGAGCCGGGTGAGCTGGCATTGTGTTTGAGAATGTTTGGGCATGACTGTGGCATTTGGATGAAGCTGAATGTCACAAGCTGTAATTTTCCCTTCCTCTCAATCAAGCAGGCCAAGCATTACTGCACTGGCATCACACTGAAAGCTCAATCAAGCTGTCATCTGTGTACGTAACATCAGGCGACCCAAGTTGTCTTTGCCTACTCATCTCCTGCAGTGATGTTACCAGTAGTGCACATTGTTTGTTCAGAGTATTGTGAGCAGATCATGACACTGTCTTGGTGCATTTGTGACTGGAGCTGGGCAGCTGACTGTATATATCAACCCAGAAACACACTTTTCCCAAGCATTGGATGTGTCCTTGCACTCCCATGCACACACTAGTGCAATCTGCAGCCGGGAAACCTGTCTTGTCATGGGTCATGCAGGAGTGGGCTCAGCTCTGGCAGGAGATGCAGTCATAGAGCTGATTGAAACAGGCTCCCTTACAGCAGCAGTAGATCAGGCCATGGTTTCTGAGCCGCCAGATCAGGAGCTGACTGGCAGTCCAAGGGACATGGACTATGACGCAGGCCAACAGGACCCCTTAGGCGGGAGCCCGGTATCTGATGAAAACAACACAGACTTTGCTGCTGTACATTCTGTCTTGAGTGCAATAGAGGCTCGTGAGCCAACTTCAGACTGACAGGGGCCGCAAGGCATAGGTGGTTTTGGGGGAATTGTTGTGTGTCGTGGTTAAGCTGCTGGCTTTGAGCGCTGACAGCACTGCAGCTTTTGTTTGTATGCTTGGTCGACTGTGCATGTCCTGTTTCAAGTTGCGAGGCACTGTTTGCTGATGTTGGTGCTGAAAGACTACAAAGGAATAGTTTAGCTTGCATGGATATGTATCATGCTCATGTTTGCAGGCAATGCTCAGGTATAGTAGTGTAGCAAATTGCTGTTTGCCCACTTCCATGAGGCAACCTTAACACTCTTGAGTGAAACCGTCTGCTGTATGTGGTTCAGTCTCAGAAGAAGCTACACTCTTGCTTACAGTGAAAAAGTAGCTGAACTCACGCTCTTATGCTGGACTCAAACCATACCGTTGAATGTCAATACATCACACACCGAGGGTGGCCCTGGCCCACCATGCGCCATGCTTACGCACCACACATGCAGCTCAATTCACACAAACACGTGCACGCTTTACAACGCTCGATATTTATAACAGGCCATGTCATCAGCATACCCATTGTCCACAAACAAAAAGTAAAACTAGCAGGAACAAACAAGCCAGTGCATATCGAGCACTTCTGCGTCTGCACTAACATCAGTGAAAAGCAAAGCACCAATTTTTAAGCATCAGCAAGCTGAAGGCTGCGGTACACCAAAACTAACTGTTGCAGAGGTGATGCTGTGCTGCCACATCATGTGACCACAGAAATGTTCCAGCATTGCGCTTGACAGACTTCAGGCTACCATGGTGGGACACAGATGGGGCGGAGGCTTGAAGGCCCTGGGGTCATGCCTTATTTGCAGCACGTGCCAAATCATACGTTGCGCACCCTAACTAAACCTAGTGAGCGCTTGGAGGAAGTCCTGTTGCTGTTCATTTGAGGTGAAAAAGGGAGCAGCCTTATTGGCCAGCATGATGTCTGTGGCCTACATCAGTAACATAACAATATTTACCTGGACGTACATGAAAGGGAGGTACAGAAAAATCAAAAACCCCAATTGAGCACTAGGACAAACTGAATCACACGACAGCTTAGGCAATACCTTCACTCACACCAACACATATGAACAGAAACTCTGCTATCATGCTACCACCTATTCTGCCCTTCACCCCTTGCTTTTCCGAAATTTGGACAACAAGCCTGTCTGCTGAGAACGCTTTGCATCGTCTTGCCGATGAACACGCCAAATCTCTTCCATTCGCACTTTTGCCTCCTCAAAGCTAGGCCGGTCCTCTGGCTTTCTCTGCCAACACTGCTGCATTAGCTCTGCTAGGGCAGGGGGTGCGCTGGGGGGCATGGGGGGTCTGAGGCCCTTCTGTACGACCCCGACTGCTGCTTGCAGCGGCGTCATTTCAGAGTAAGGTACTTTACAGGTCAGCAGCTCCCACAGAACAATGGCAAAGGAGAAAACATCAGCCTTCTGGCCATAGGGATTGTGCTCAATGACTTCAGGAGCCATCCACCTGTGCAGCAAGAGTCACATGAGAAACAAGCACTCTCAGGTAAAGTCAATGAGCGTCTAATAAAACAGGATGAAGCATCGTATAAGACTGCTTGTCCTGGATGCTCCCCCCCCCCCCCCGTCCCCTCTAAATGCTATGACCCCAAGTCAATGTGCTGTCCGGCTGCTCAGACTCTAAGTTCACAACTTGCGCCGGGATAGCTTTGACTGAAAGCGTGGCAGCATGGGAGATGACATTTCCCCACCTGTAAGTGCCAGTCTCTGCAGTCATGACACCTGTAGTGTCCATCACTCTGGCTACACCAAAGTCTGCAATCTTGACAGTGCCAGTCTCGTCCATCAGCAGGTTGGCAGCTTTGAGGTCCCTGTGCACAATCTTGCGCTTGTGCAAGTAGTCCATACCTCGGCACACCTCAGTACCAACTTTGAGAACCGTGCTCAGCTTGAGTTGACCACCCTGCAGATGTATGAAGCAGCTCAGTGCCACATGCTGCGCAGGTGATGCCTTGATACATGAGCAAGATGCACAGGCACACGCTTTGTGCACTCAGCTGTAGTGCATGATGCTTCAGCATCTTGGTAGTATTGGGCTGACCAGTGATGCAGATAGCGTGGTGACCAGACTCTGTGCACTGGCTCATGGAACGCGCTTCAGTAGCAGTCGAGAGTGGCGACTGAACTCAGGACTGATAGGCAAGCAAAGCTCCATGAGACGGGAGCAGCACAAAGAAGGTACCTTGCGCATGTAGTCGTATACACTGCCACCAGACATGAACTCAAAGACTATGCAGAGGTTGGGCTTGCGCGTGCAGGCTCCAATGAACTGGACCACGTTCTTGTGCCGCACCTTGCGCATGATTGTCACTTCCTGCAAACACCAGGCAACCTCACTGCATGCGCTTGTGCAACCACACCAGATACAAGTGCAGGTCTGCTCGAGTGATGATGACTTCGACTGCAGCGCATACATGGCATGCAACAACATCATGTGGGCGGATGCTGTGACAAGCACCAAGCTGCACTGTATGCATCAGGTGTCACAAGCTGTACGTAATCAGCTCAAAAGCTTTCAGTATACTGTTGCAGCAGGCTATTTTGTGAGGTGAAGTATCTTGCCAGGAGATGAAAACGTTGGTACAGCACCTGGATAAACTCCTGGAATTGCTGCGTGTTGTCCTGCACATTTCTGACTATCTTGATTGCTACATCCTGCCCACAGTAGGCGCCCTTGTACAGGTCACCGAAAGCCCCTGAGGCAATCTTCTCTTGAAAGGCAATTTCGCTAGGCTCCAGCTCCCAATCATCAACTGGAGGGGACGGCCGTTGGAGCTCTGACATGACCTGCAATCAGTTGCAGAACGGATGTCACATGAGCATGCCACATGGCCTTGGGGTGACTTGCTGGTGCAAAAGGGCAGCAAACATGAAAGATACGAACCCAGGAAAAACACGTGCATGTGAACATGCTGTGCAACATGCGCACGAAGCAATGCACCTTGCAGCAGAAGATACAAAACATTACAAATGACCCCACACGTAAATGAAGCATGCCACTATGCTCAGTAAGTGCGCCCGCTAAAGACATGAGAAGTGACAGACAGGCATATTGTATAGCCGCCTGAGAGCACAGCATGCTGAACTGCGGTGCTTGCAAACTGCATGTGTTGGTGCTGACCTGACTTGGGCCAACAACCTCGGTGTCCATGTCCTGAGGAAAGCTAAACTCCCCATCGCCGTCCTGCCTTGAGTTGCTGTTGTGCCGCCCAAGCGGCGGTGGCAGCTCCTGCAGCCTCTCGCTCATGGCCTCTTCCAAGTCATCTGTGCCCTGTTTGCACACCACTGGCTTTACAACACAGCCTTGCTATCTTGCATTGGCTTGCACACCACTGGCTTTACAACACAACCTTGCTATTTTGTCCTAGCTGGTGGAGAGCACAGCTGCTCTGACACGTAGGTATCACTCTTGCAAACACCACAGCTTGATAGCCTGATATGCCCTTCAGGGCATGCATGTGCCTGCCAGGATTCTCACCATACTGACTGCAAAGGTTTATCTCATGCAGGCTGATGCTGGCAAGTAGGCTTTAGTGAGCATGCGCCAATTATGCAGAGTGAAGCCAACGCTGGGGGCGGCTGGATCATCAAATGGCTGAGACATGGCTGACAGCTGGTTGTGTGCAGAATTTTAACTCTTTCTGGCACACCCATCGCAAAGGCAGTAGAGCTCTTGTGCTGTGCTGCAGTCGTGGCTATCTGAGCTGAAAGCCCCTGTTTTGTGTCTGCCTGCTGTTCAGTGTCATGGAGATGCAGGCTGATGAGTGCTGCTGTGGTGTGTCTGCTGGGTGTGCAGACATCTTGACCATGGGTGAAATATGACCATACATGCAGCTGTGACATGCTATGATCATGAAGACCATATGCAGATGGTTGGCTGACAAGAGCTGCGGATATTCCTACCTCGCCTTTCCAGCCGTTCACAACGAACACATCCAGCGAGAACTTGTCCAGTGTATTGAATGCATGCGCCTCACAAATGTTCAGGTTCAAATCACCCTGCGCAAGCAGATCACAACCTCAGTTGTGCAACATAGATACTGTCGCAGTTTCAGCCATGTGTGGGCATGAGCAAGCCTGCTACAATCCCAGCTAGTGCTTACCAACGCCTCTGATAGTCTGCTCAGCAGCTTTGGCTGGTCCACAGAGGCTATAGTGACCTCATAGAAGTTTGTGTCACTTAGGACAGAATCCTTTGCACCCTCTTCTGCTTCCAAGACCAAAGCCTGCAGGCGGGAGTGAAACATGGGCAACAGCGAAGACAAATTAGTGGAACTCAAGAGGCAGTGCAGTATTCAAGACATACCTGTAAATTTGGAGAGGAACCAAAGGCAGGCTTGGGAAGGCTTCTGGGATGCCCTTGTTTAGCTGAACCATAGGGCGTTGCCTGAAGACATAGCAGCAGCATCTGTGAGAAACTGAACTTGACCTCAGATACCTAGCCTTGTACTACAGGCTGGAACTGACCTCCCCAGCGAGACCGTCCAGGTTGCCAAACGAGGGCCTTCTGGCCATCGAAGACTGTCCATGTCCCACAGCTACATCTACAGGCCTGACTTGAAACGAGACAGCTGAGGGGTCTGCGCGAGCTGAATCCAACAGCCGCTTATGGTTCAGTACGTCTAGGCTGCCGAGGTTGACATCTAACGCATATCGTGTCGGCAATAGCTGAAAGTGCTTCTGTATACTTTCTATCACACCAGGTACTTCGAGGTCTATGCTGCGTCTATCCCTGAGTCGCTGTATGAAGGCTTCGCTGACTTCTGCCTTTGTCCTTTTGCGCAAAGACTGGTGAGCTGTACCACTCATAGCTGGTCCGTAGAACCCAGTCAGGGGTGGCGACAGGAACGTGCCAGCTGACCAAGGGCCTGTTGGGCTGGGTGATAGTGTAACCATGCGTTTCTGTTGTACTATACAACTGCGAAGGTTTGGTTGATGCGTCGGAGGGTATAAGTCTTGACTCGGCAGCAGCAGCCAGGAGATAGAAGCATAATGCTACGTTGATCT
>JAABUK010010576.1_pt1 | contig 12272 bp, 15 predicted proteins | sample 5559141 | NCBI WGS metagenome assembly JAABUK01 (sample SAMN10711869, study PRJNA513367) | rock metagenome | isolation source: Antarctica rocks | place: Antarctica: Victoria Land, Pudding Butte nord | collected 2016-01-03 | reverse complement strand
ATCCGGGTGTCCGACGAGGACATAGCTGCCCTCAACATCCACCGCGACCCGTTCCATGGAGAGTGGAACTATACCCTCAAACCGCGGAAACTCGCAGAAAGCGTGGTTATTTTATGACGATTCCTTATATGCGGCTATATGTCAAATCTCGTGCCAGCGTGCAGCAGCGCGCTCATGATCTATGCGGCATCTGGTCCCACGTTCGGAGTGATGCAGGTAGCGACAGTCACCGGGACGACGCTATCGCCAATGACTTTCTCACCGGGCACACGCGGGTCGTCGGTTCTGTTGCAGGTCGCTTACAACAGCCCTTTCGGCCTATCCATGGCAAACATTCAAAGTTTCGTGCTAACGTCCACGACTGCGTTCAGGAATGAGCCATAATGGCAGTATGGCGGCACTTGAACTCGACATTGCGCCATGTCTGCCGCCTGCGCACCGTTGCTGCCCTAAGCTGCGACCGACGCGGCGTTGCCGCTCTTGAGTTCGCACTGCTTGCGCCATTCCTGCTTACCGCATTGATCGGACTTGTGGCGATATCGCAGGCCGTGCGCGCCAAGATGCTGCTTACCTCAACAGCATCCAGCATGGCATCCATGGTTGCCGCCCAACATACAGTCACGGGCGGCTCCTCTGGCACGTTACGCGACTTGTGCAACGGCGCTCAACTTATAATGCGACCCTATGCTGCTGGCGCCCTGTCCATAGCCATCACCAGCTACACCAAGCAATCCGACTCCACCGTGCTTCGGGACTGGGAGTATGACGGTGCGTGCCAGGCCAGTGCAGGCTCATTGGCTGCAACAGGAGTTACCCTGGCTAGCCCTCTGCTTGTGGACGCTGGCGATAGCATTATTATTACTCGGGCAAGTTACAATTATATGTCGTTATACACCAACATCGTACCTAATATGATGCTAAGTCAAACAGCCTATGCACGACCGCGATACGGCACAGTCACATGCACCATCTACTGCTGATGCGATCATAAGTTTTACAGTGAACATCTCGGGGAAATGCGAATGATTATAGGTCCCTTGGACTTGATCCTATTTATCGAAGTCAGCCAGTATAGAACTCGAGAACTATGGTCATCGTAACCAAGGGTCCGATAGCAGCTGAGGCTGCCAAGGAGACATGAGACTGCCCCGGCAGCGTCGTTCCGCACCTTCGCGGCCTTGTCTCTGCGCCCGCGCGACGCACGTAACCGCCCGGCGACGGACGGAGGCCCCATGCCCATGCAAGACACCACGACCACACCGCGCGTGGAGACCGTGCTCAAGCCCGAGCGGCCGAAGCTGCACAAGGTCATGCTGGTCAACGACGACTTCACCCCGCGCGAGTTCGTCATCGCGGTCCTCAAGGCCGAGTTCCGGCTGGGCGAAGAGCAGGCGCGGCGCGTGATGATGACGGCGCACCAGCGCGGGGTCTGCGTGGTCGCGGTGTTCACGAAGGACGTGGCCGAGGCCAAGGCCACGAACGCGACCGACGCCGCGCGCAAGAACGGGTTCCCCTTGCTGTTCACGACCGAGCCGGAGGAGTAGGGAGCAGCCCGGCCGGGGCCTGCCCGGTTCAGACGGCTGCGCCAAGCGAACCGGGGGCGTCCGCAGGCGTCCGCCGGTCAAACGGAACCGCCCGTTCCCGACACGTCCCAACGATCCGGTGCCGAGGTACGCATCCAAAGCGGGCCAACGCACCGGGACTTTTCCGGCCTTCCGCCCGATCAGGGCTTGCCTGCAAGCGCCGCCGACCGTCTGATCGGGCCAACCACAGAGAAGGGGAACACCCATGCGAACCCAGGTCGCCATCATCGGTGCCGGCCCGGCTGGGCTGTTGCTCGCCCACCTGCTGCATCTGGACGGCATAGACAGCGTGGTGATCGAGGCGCGCAGCCAGTCCTACGTCGAGAACCGCATACGCGCCGGGGTGCTGGAGCACCATGTGGTGGACGTGCTGGATCAGACCGGCCTGGGCGCCCGGATGCACCGGGAGGGGCTGCGTCACGAAGGCACCGGCCTGCTGTTCGGCGGCGTCCTGCACCGGATAGACTTCCAGGCGCTGGTCGGCCATTCCGTCATGGTCTATGGCCAGCACGAGGTCGTGCGCGACCTGATCGCCGCCCGCCAGGCCACGGGTGCCCCGCTGCTGTTCGGCTGCGCCGACGTGGCGGTGTCGGGCTTCCAGGAGGGCAGCCCGGAGGTGCGGTTCACCCATGACGGCCAGGCGCACGTCCTGCAATGCGACCTGATCGCCGGGTGCGACGGGTTCCACGGGGTTTGCCGCCCGGCGCTGCCCGCAGGGTCCTGGCGCGGATACGACCGGGTGTATCCGTTCGGCTGGCTGGGCATCCTGGCGGAGGCGCCGCCGAGCGCGGACGAGCTGATCTACGCCAACCACGACCACGGCTTCGCCCTGTGCTCCCAGCGGTCCCCCACCGTGCAGCGGATGTACCTGCAATGCGCGCCGGACGAGGACGCCGCGGCCTGGTCCGACGACCGCATCTGGTCCGAGCTGTCGGTGCGCCTGGCGTGCGACGGGTTCAGCTTGCAGACCGGGCGCATCTTCCAAAAGGGTGTCACGCCCATGCGGTCCTACGTGGCGGAGCAGATGCAGTGCGGCCGGCTGTTCCTGGCCGGGGACGCGGCGCACATCGTGCCGCCGACAGGGGCCAAGGGCATGAACTCCGCGGTGGGCGACGTGCTGCTGCTGTCGCGCGCGGTCGGGCGCTGGTACGGGACGGGGGAGGACGCGGGCCTGCAGGGCTACTCGGCGGCGGCGCTGCGGCGCATCTGGAAGGTGCAGCGGTTCTCGTGGTGGATGACGACCCTGTTCCACCGCTTCGACGGCGCTTCGGACTTCGACCGGCGGGTGCAGTTGGCGGAGCTGGACTACGTCGTCAGCAGCCGGGAAGCGTCGGCGGCGCTGGCGGAGAACTACGTAGGGCTGCCCTTGGCGGCTTGAGGATGGCGCCCCGGGGCCAGCGGCGGCACGATGGACGACCTTTGGGGAGCAGGTGGCGCTTGCTGGCGGATCGCTTGCTGGGGGACCGGCGGCTGCATGGGCGGCGAGGCTGTGGCCTTGGGAGGCTGCGCGTCGCCCTCCCGGCTGGAATGGCGCCCGGCTGGAATGACGGTGGGAAGCTTCACTGGTTCTCATCGCATCGTGAAGGCAACGCCGGCAGCCAAAATTCCGACCGGTCGGAGCGCAGCGTTCCGCGGGGTGCGAGCGGCTGAACACGGGTTGGGACCACCGACGGCCAGCATGATGCCAACTGCCTCCCACCCTGGCCTTTTCGCAGGCGCATCGTCATCGCGAGCCGCCCTTGCGGCGTGGCGATCCAGAGGCTGGCAACACGGTCCTTGCCTCCCACCCGCTGCCGCGCCGCTGCGCCCCCCGCAATGACGAGGGCGGCCGGGACAAGGCGTTTGGCATGGGGCAATGGCTGGGGGTGGGCAGGCGGTCACATGCGATTGTGGAAGCGCCTGGCTCCCAGCCCCCTGGCCTCTAGTCCCCTGGCCTTCAATCCGTTGAGGCGCCCAAAGAGGATGCCTTGCGCCGTCGCTTCCCACCTCCCTCCGCGGCCTGCGGCACCGGGCCAAAGCCGCCGGTGAAGGGACTGGTGCCGCCCGCCGCGCCGCGCGCTATGCTGCACCCTGGAAACCAGGCAGTGAGGCCATGCTCCCCCTTCCCACGCTCGATCACGTCGTCATCAACGTCCGCGACGGGCTGGACGCCGCGGCGGCGCTGTATGCGCGCCTGGGCTTCACGCTCACGCCGCGCGGCCACCACACGCTGGGGTCCAGCAACAACCTGGCGATCCTGGGCAACGACTACCTGGAGCTGCTGGGCGTGCAGCCTGGCGACGCGCGGACCGACGTGCTGGACTGGCCGGCAGGGCTGAACGGGCTGGTGTTCAAGACCTTCGACGCCGACGCGACGTTCGCCGAGCTGCAAGGGGCCGGGCTGCCGGCGCTGCCGGTGCAGGCGTTCTCCCGTCCGGTGGACCTGCCCGGCGGCGCGCAGGACGCCGCCTTCCGCACCGTCCGCCTGGAGCGGAACGCGATCCCGTCCGGCCGGGTGTTCTTCTGCCAGCACCTGACGCCGCAACTGGTATGGCGCGAACCCTGGTCCCGTCACGCCAACGGCGCGCTGGGCATCCTGCGCGTCGTCATCGCGGCAGAGGACCCGGCGATGCTGGCCGCGCCGTTCAGCCGCATGTTCGGATGGAACACGGTGCCGCCGCGGGACTACGGCTGCACGCTGCCGGCCGGGCTGGCGCGGGTGGACGTGCTGGTGCCCGAGGCGCTGCAGGCGGAGTTCGGCGACGCGGCGCCGGCGGCGGACGGGCGCCGGCAGTGGATGGCGGCGCTGACGCTGCGGACGGCGTCGCTGGACCGGGCGGCGGCGGCGCTGCGGGCCGGGGAGGTCCCCCATGCCAGCGGGCCGGGCGGCCTGGTCGTGCCGGCGTCGGTGCTGGGCGGCCTGGCGCTGGCGTTCCAGGAGTAGCGCCGTGCCGCCCGCGATGGACCTCCCGGCCCTGCTGGTCGCCAACGACCACAGCCGGCGCGGCAGGGAGGTCGGCCCGTTCGCCGAGGCGCTGCAGCGCGGCGGGCTGCGCCTGCGGCAGGAGCGCTGCCGGCGGCGGGAGGAGCTGCCGGCGCTGATACGCGGCCTCCGGGACCAGGTGGGCACGGTGATCCTGGCCGGCGGCGACGGCACCATGAGCGCCGCGGCGCCGGCCCTGCGGGAGACCGGGCTGCCGCTGGGCATCCTGCCGTTGGGCACTGCGAACGACCTGGCCCGGACGCTCGCGATCCCGCTGGAGGGGGAGGCGGCTGCGGCGGTGATCCTGGCCGGGCACCGCCGCCAGCTCGATCTGGGCTGCGTCAACGGCCACCTGTTCTTCAACGTCGCCAGCCTGGGGCTGAGCGTGGCGATCACGCAGCGCCTGACCCGGGTGATGAAGCGCCGCTGGGGCCGCCTGGCCTATCCCATCGCCGCGGCGGCCGTCATCCTGCGGGCCAGGCGGTTCAGCGCCACGATCCGCGTAGAGGGCCAGGACATTCCCGTGAAGTCCATGCAGATCGCCGTCGGCAACGGCCGGCACTACGGCGGCGGCATGGTGGTGGCGGACGGCGCCGAGATAGATGACGGCCGCCTGGACATCTACAGCCTGGAGCCACGGGCGCGCTGGCGGCTGCTGTGGATGGCCCGCGCCTTCCGCGACGGGGAGCATGACGCCTTGGACGAGGTGCGGACCCTGGCCTGCCGCTCCCTGGAGGTCCGTACCCGGCGGCGGCGGCACGTCAGCGCGGACGGGGAGATCATCACCCGCACCCCGGCGCGCTTCACCCTGCTGCCGCGCGCCGTGACGGTGTTCGCCCCACCGGTCGAGGGCTGATTGGAGGCGTTGGACGCCTGGGTGAACGGCGCCTTCGCGCCGTTGCGCCACCCTTGGCTGCTGGCCGCGTTCGAGTGGCTGACCGGAATGGGCACCGGGGCGACGGCGGTGGCGGTGGCGGCGGTGGCGGCCGGGCTGCTGGCCGCCGGCGGGCGGGGCCGGCTGGCGCTGCCGCTATGGGCGACGCTGGCGGGAGCGGAGACGGCGGCGTGGGCCGTGAAGTTCCTGGTCGGGCGGGCGCGCCCGGCGTTCCTGGAAGGGATCACGGCGGCGTCTCCGTCGTTTCCCAGCGCCCATGCGACGGTCGCGGCCTCCCTGTATGGGTTCCTGGGGCTGGCGGTGGCGGCTGGGCTGCCGGGGCACCGGCGGGCGGTGCTGGCGGGGACGGCGGGGTTCGTGGGGCTGATCGGGTTCAGCCGCTTGTTCCTCAGCCTGCACTACCTGTCGGACGTGCTGGCGGGGTATGCGGTTGGCGGGGCGGCGCTGTGGCTGGGGTGGCGCTGGGCACGGATGCGCGCCAGGCTGCCTTGAAGCAGCCTTGAAAATATTCCAATGGGGCCGCTGCGGTGCAACGCCGGCGGCGCTGCGGCGTCAGGGTCGTTGCCTGCTTATGAATGTTGAGGGGTTCAGGGGTGTTGCCAGTCAGGTTCCGGTCCGTGGCGGCGCGGCTGCTGTTGCTGCCGGTCCTTGGCGTGGCTGCATGCCAATCCGGGCCGCCGATCCGCTTGAACCCCGTCAAGGCCCAGTATGCGCCGACGGCGCAACGGCGGGTGGCCCGCGCCATGCCGGCCGCGCCGGCACCGGTGCGGTCCAGGCGGCAGGCGGCGGTGCCGGCGGCAGGCAGGTCATGCACCTCGCCCGTCCTGCAGGGGCTGACGGGGGAGCGCAAGGATGAGCTGTTCCGGCAGTTCGCCGCGGCAGAGGGGCAGCCAGCCGGGTCCGGGGCAGCCGGGTCCGGGGCAGCCGGGGCCAGCCCAGCCGCGTGCCAGCCGGCTGGACGCTAGGCATGGCGGACGGCGCGGGTCCAATTCCGGCCGGGATCGGCAAGGCGCCGTCCTCCTCGGCGGGCCAGGCAGCATGCCTGCGTGGCTTCGTGCAGGCAGGGGGGCGGGCGGCAATCTTGCTATGTCCTTCCCGCGCCACGCGGGCGGCGGTGCTGGACCGGATGCTGGCGGACCTGCCGAACTATGCGACCCGGGCCGCCAACCCGCTGGCAAGCCCGCTGACGTTGCACCGGCTGCTGTTCCAGATCGGTGCCGGTGTCGGCGACGGCGAGGAAGGAAAGATGCTGCTGCGCTGCCTGCAAGATCGGGCCGGGCCAGCAGGGCTTGCGGTGCTGGCGGTGGACGACGCGCACACCTTGGCGCCCGAGGCCCTGGCGGCGCTGGCGCAGGTGCCCAGCCCCGCCGTGCAGGAGCAGCCGGGACGGCTGCTGATCCTGGCGGGGCATCCGGACCTGATGCCCGCACTGTCCCAGCCCGGCCTGGCTGCGCTGCACGATCCGGCCCGCGTCCTGGTGCTGCGTACGGAGGGGGCGGAGGACGGCGGTCCTGTGCCTGCCGCGCTGGTGGGGATGCCCGGCGGCCTGATTGATGACCTGACCGGCGACCCTCCCGTGCCGCTTCCGGCGCCGCCGGCCGGCGGCCCGGTGCCGGGGCGCGTGGTGGCCGTGGAGGCCAAGCCCCTGACGGACCCGCCGGTGCGGACGCCGGGCGGACGGGCGGACCGGCGCCGTTCCAGGCTGCCCATGCTGGCCGGCGGAGCCATGGGGGCTGCCGTGGTGGCCACGCTGGTGCTGTCGTGGGGCGGACCGGCAGCGGGACCAGCCGGACCTCCCCCAACGGCGCTCCCGCTAGCACCGGCGTCAGCGCCCATGCTGTTCAAAGTGCCAGAGCCTGGGCCGGAGCTGGCGGCGGCGCCTGTGCCGATCCTGGCGCCTGTGCCGGTCCCGGCGCCGGTTCCGGATGCGGCGCCAGGTGCGGGCGACGCGCCAGCCCCGTCCCCCGCAGACGCACCAGCAGCAGACGCACCAGCACCGGAGGCGCAGCGGTCCACCCCCATCCCCCAATCCACCTCCATGCCGTCCGGCACCGACCTGCGCCGGGACTTCGACGCCTTCCTCGACCGGGCGGGACGCGACACGGCGAGCCTCAGCCCGGCCGACCGCGCGGCACTGTTCCGCGAGTACCTGGACTGGCGGGGCAGGGGACCAGGCCGGACAGCGCCCTGACGCCGGCGGCCATCCGCGTCGGCCCCACCATCGCCGCAGGGGCGGCGAGGCGGCAGCAGACGATGCCGTCCCGTTTCCCTGCGCCAGGCAGCCCGGCCACCACGTCGCCGGGCTGCACGCCGTTGGCGGCCAGCAGGTTGGCGAAGCGGGCGGCGCGATCCCGCAGCTCGCCGAAGGTGAGGGTGCCGGCCCCGCCCGCGGCATTGCTCCAGCGCAGCGCCAGGGCGCCGGCCGGATGGCGGTCACAGCATTCGGTGCAGGCATTGAGGAAACGCAAGGTACCGTGCAGCCCGGCCTCCAGGCGTTCCAGGCTGAAGGCCGCCGCCGCGGCGGCGTAGTCCCCTGTCATGGCCGTTCCTCCCGGGGACCGGCTACGCCAGGGGTGGCTGCGCCTCCAGTGGCGTCACTGCCCCATGCGTCGCCGGGTGGCACAGGCGGCAAGGCCGAGCAGGCCGGCACCGAGCAGGGCGGCGGACGCCGGCTCCGGCAGCGGCACGGTGGCATCGGCCTGGCTCCCGGAGCCGTCCTTTCCGAACTCCAGCGTTGCGCTGGAACTGGTGCCGCCCACGATCTGCAGGGTTGTGGCCGAGGAGAAGAAGTACTCGCCGGGAGGGTGGATGAACGTGACGTCGAGGGCACTCGGCTTGCCCTGGATGAACTGCGGCTTAATCTCGTCGGCGGTTGCCCGCACCTGGCCGATGATGGTCGGCGCGGCCTGGCCCGGCGGCAAGGTGAAGGTGAGCTGTCCGCTGATGAGGGAGCCAGTTTCCAACGGCGTCACGTCGCGGATCGCGCCGCCGACGGTGGCGCTGCCGTCCGGCGCGAAGCCGAAGCTGGCCACACCATTGTAGCCGACGATGGGGTAGCTTAGCGTCTCAAAGGTTGCTGATACGGGGCCTTGCGGACCCAGGATCTGGGTGCCGGTTCCGGTGTAGCTGATGTAGGCGCCCCAGCCGCTGCCGTCCGCCGCGCGGTAGCCGGCCGGGCTGACGGCCTGGCCGTCGAGCCTGAAGCCGATGACGGGCAGGTAGCCGGTGTCCACGAAGGTGGTGCCGTTGTTGCCGAACCGTATCTGGGCGTCGTCGCTCAGCACGAAGGTGTCGGCGGTGAACTTGGTGCCGTTCAGCTTCACGGCCTTGGGGTTCAAGGTAAAGGGGCTGGCCAGGGCCGGAGCGGCAGCGCCAAGCAGCAGCAGGGCGGACAGGGCGGCAACGCTGGGCTGCGAGGTCATGGCATGTCCTTGAATGTAGTGTGGCATTAACATCCACGGTTGCATTGTAAACCGCAAGCGTCGTCAAAGGTGTGCCAAGCCTTTTGGACCAAAGTGTGGCGTCGCTGCGCTTGCTATCATGCGTAGATATTGCGCTGGCCGGTGCAACCTGCGCCCTACCGTGCCTGCGTCAGGATTTCGGCGGGTGGATCGTCCAGGTCGCGGTGCAGTCCTGGTCCACGACGACCTCCCCCGTCGCGCGCAGCCGGTAGCGGCCCGGCCCTGTAGGGGTGAGGCTGCCGAGGTCGGGCGGCAGCCAGAAGGTCTCGCCCTCCCGGCTGCCCCGCAGGTGCAGCGGCACGCCCCTGTTCCGGATGGCCGCCTCGACCACGCCACAGAACCGTTCCTTCCGCTCCCCGGCGGGGCTGGCACTGGTGACGCCGACGAGGATGACGGCGCCCTCAAGCTGGTCGGCGAAGGCGTCGTCCCAAGGGGGCGGGCCGGATACGGCCTATGCCGGGCCGATGGCGTGAAGCTGCAGGTCCTCCAGCCGGCAATGGCGCAGCGCCGCCGCCTCCGTCGCGCGCAGCGCCACGCGAGGGGCGCAGCCGGCCAGCAGGGCTTCCTGCCAGCGGGACGCGCACAGGCACCAGCGGTCGCCGGGCCGCAGGCCGGGGAAGCTGTATTCGGGGCGCGGCGTGGACAGGTCGTTGCCGCGGCTGCGGCTGAAGGCCAGGAACTCGGCCGTCACCTCGGCGCAGACGGTGTGGCTGCCCTGGTCCTGCGGCCCGGTCTCGCAGCAGCCGGTGCGGGTGAAGCCGGTCATCGGGTCGAGCGAGCAGGTCTCCAGCGCCCCGCCGAGGACGTTGAGCGAACGGTCGGGGCGGGCGGCGTCGAGGGGCATGGGGCGGCTCCGTGCGGGGTGGGCAGGATGGGCTTGGGCGGCCCGGGCAGGGGCAGCTTACCGGAGGGGACGCCGGGAAACAAAGGCCATGGCCCTGCACGCAATGGCAGATACGGCCCAATTCGAAGCCGGGGAAGGGTCAGGCGCTGCGTGCGGTCCAGCCATTCAATCGGCTGCCGGCCCTGATGGGCCGGCTCGCGGAAGGCAAATCGCCCTCTGGCCCAATTAGTTTCTCATAGGCATTTCCGTTGACTGGTCATATAATGTGACCATGCCTGGAGCGGGGTGAACATGGAAACTGTGAACGCGACGGAGTTCAAGGCGAAGTGCCTGGATCTGCTCGATCAGGTGGGCAGCCGGCAGATTGGGCAATTAGGGATTACTAAGCACGGCAGGATCGTGGCCGTGCTCGTTCCGCCTGCAAGCTCCGAAGACGCCGTGCGGCAGCTCCATGGCTTCCTGCGCGGTTCGGTCTTTGTGCCGGAAGAGGTGGACCTGACGGCGCCCGTGCTGGACGAGTTGCTCGATGCCGAGGAGGGAAACTTGCACGCATGACGGACGTGGGCGGGGCCGTGCTGCTCGACACCTGCGCGGTGATCTGGCTGTTCAATGGCGACCCGCTGCCGGCGCCGGTCCTGGTGGCGATCACAGGGGCGGCGCTGGCAGCGGGCGTGTTCGTGTCGCCGGTCTCTGCATGGGAGGTCGGGATGCTCAGCAAGCCGCGAGGCAGCCGGGCCGGGCTGCAATTCCTGCCCGACCCCAAGACGTGGTTCACGAGGCTCATGGCCGGACCGGGCATACGCGAGGCGGCGCTAACCCCGGCCATCGCTGTGGACGCCTCCTACCTTCCCGGCGACCTGCACGGAGACCCTGCTGACCGGCTGCTGGTCGCCACGGCCCGGCACCTCGGCATCCCGCTGGTCACGCGGGATGCCAAGCTGATCGCCTATGCCGGGCAGGGGTTCGCGCGGGTGCTGGCCTGCTGAGGCTGCGGGCGGGCATGGATGCCCCGGGACCTCAGCGGGGGGAACCCGGCGGGGACCGCGGCGCTGCTACGTGGTTGCACACGGGAGAACGCGATGACCAAGGGATCGGGACTGCTGCGGGACGCCGGGATCACGGTGCCGGAGCTGGCGCGGGGGCTGGGCTGGTTCTCGCTGGCGCTCGGCGCGATGGAACTGCTGCTGCCGCGGACCATCACGGGCTTCCTGGGGATGCGCGGGCGCGAAGGGCTGGTGCGGCTGTATGGCGTGCGGGAGGTCGGGACCGGCCTTGCCATCCTGGGATCGTCCGACCCTGCGCCTTGGATGTGGGGCCGGGTGGCGGGGGACGCGCTGGACGTGGCGACGGTGGCGCCGAAGCTGGCCGGGCGGAAGCCGGGCAACGTCGCGCTCGCGCTGCTGACGCTGGCGGCGGTCGCGGCGTTGGACGTGCTGTGCGCGGAGGAGCTGGAGCGGGGACGGTAGCGCCGGCCGCCAGTCCACTCCTTCAGTCCACTCCGCCAGTACACTCCGTCAGTCCACCGCCGGCGACCCCGCCGTCACGCCGCCGTCTATGACGATGGTCTGCCCCGTCATGAACCGCCCCGCCGCGGCGGCCAGGAACACGGCGGCGCCGGCGATCTCGTCCGGCTCGCCAATGCGCTGCAACGGGGTGTCGCGGGTGCGGCGGTGCAGGTTGTCCGGGTCCTCCCACAGGGCGCGGGCGAAGTCGGTGCGTACCAGGCCCGGCACGATGCAGTTGGCGCGCACGCCGTGCGGCCCCCACTCGCAGGCAAGGTTGCGGACCATCTGCATGTCGGCGGCCTTGCTGATGCCGTAGGCGCCGATGCTGGTGCTGCCGCGCAGCCCGGCGATGCTGGACACCACCGTGACCGACCCCTCGCCGCGGGCGGCCATGCCAGGCAAGACCATCTGCGCCAGCCAGTGGTTGCTGCGTATGTTGGTGCCCATGATGCGGTCCCAGGCGTCGTCGGGGATGGTGCTGCTGGGGCCAAAATGCGGGTTGACGGCGGCGTTGCACACCAGGGCGTCCACTCGCCCCCAGGCGTCCAGGGTGCGGTCCACCAGGGCTTGCAGCTCCTCCTTGCGGCCGATGTTGCAGGGGACCACCAGCGCCTCGCCGCCCAACTCGCGGATGCCGGCGGCCACGGCCTCGCACGCATCGGCCTTGCGGGAGCTGACGACGACGCGGGCGCCGTGCTGGGCCATGCGCTCGGCGATGGCGCGGCCGATGCCCTTGCTGCTGCCGGTGATGATGGCGACCTGGCCATGCAGGTCGAACAGGGTGGGCATGGGCGTCTCCGCGAGTTGCTGGGCATAGCGTGCCGGGGCGGGCAGGGCTTGCCAAGCGGGGCCTGTTCCAGGACGGCGCTGCCTGCTCCCTCTCCCTTCGGGAGTGGGCCGGGGTGAGGGAGGCCGCAAGCGCCGACGTTGGCCTTGCTGGACGTGCGGGCGCTGCGGTTTGCTGAACTAGGCGCTTGTGGCCTCCCGCACCCCCGCCCGCTCCCGGCGGGGGAGGGAGAAGG
>JAABUK010010574.1_pt1 | contig 12274 bp, 8 predicted proteins | sample 5559141 | NCBI WGS metagenome assembly JAABUK01 (sample SAMN10711869, study PRJNA513367) | rock metagenome | isolation source: Antarctica rocks | place: Antarctica: Victoria Land, Pudding Butte nord | collected 2016-01-03 | reverse complement strand
ACCTTACTATTAATACTAATAAAAATATAATAGGAGGATATCTCTTTTAACTTTATAATATACCTATTAATATAAAAGTAATCCTAAAGTTCCTATTAAATAAGAGGATTAATAGATTTATCTTATTTAAGCTTATTAATATTAAATCTTAATATATAAACTTAAAGAGAGAATATCTAACTATTATTAAATACTTTATTAAAGTAAGATAACTAGTAATTAGAAGTTAATATTAAGTTATAATTTATAATAATTATAATATACTTAAAGGAATAATAAAGAAAGGATAAATAAAGAAAGGATAAATAAAGAAAGAATAAATTTCTAACTAAATAAATTACTTTAAGGAGTATAATTTTAAGCTTTACTATTAAGTATTATAAGATTAATATATTAAAATAGTAGATAACCTTAATTAAATATTAACTAGGCTTTCCTTAATCCCTAAGACTAAAGATAAGGATAGGATAATAATAGTAATTATTAATATTAAATATTATACTTTCCTAAAGGTAATTAAAGAAGGTATTAAAGATTAAATAATAAAGTATTAAATATTATTAATATATTACTAACTTATTAAATATCTAAGAGGAGGAGAGATAATTATAAAAGTAATTAAATTACTAAGAAATTATAAGTAACAATTATAAAAGTTAGTTAAGAGCTTTTACCTATTAACTTAAGGAGAATTATAACTACTAATATTCTAGGAAAGTACTAGAATATAAAGTATATACTTTATTAAAGTAGAGGTAGAGTAGTATCTTTATATAACTTATGAAAATTATAACTATTATATTACTACGCTAATATTAGACTTTCTTATAAGAAGAGCCTACTAGCTAACTAAGGTAAAGGATATCTAAGTATAATATATAAGATATTATTCTTATTAATTATAAGTAAAGAAGCTAATTAAAATACTTATATAATTAATATAAATATTTACTTTAATAAGTATAAGTAATATAAATTAGATTAGCCTTATAATTTTAATATATACTATTATAAGAGCTACCTATATACTTCTATATATTAACTACTTTACTTAATTTATATAAGTAAAAGCGTATTAATAATATATAGGAGTAAAAGTAATTAATATATATAAGAACTATCTTATACCTATCTTTAAATAGCTAGAGGGAGTATATTTAAATAATAAGTCTTATTTTATAAATAAAGAAGTTAAAGTAATATTATATAAATATAATATAAGTTATTTTACTAGACTAATAAGCTATCCTTTATTAATAAGGCTATTAAAAAGGATAGTTTAAGAGATTATAACCTTTATTAATAAAAAAAATATTAATTATAAGATAATAAATAGGTAGTTATTAATATTATACGAAGGTATACTAAGAATAAATACTAAGTTAATATATATTTATAAATACTTATTAGTATAACTTATATTAGGATATAAACCCTAGCTATTCTACTTTAATATAATCTTAGTACTTATAAAGCTATTAGAGTTAAAAAATAAACTTTTAACCTATTAATATTAAATCTTTACTACTTTATAAGATAAAAATAAGCGCCTAGCTAATAAAGCGGCGTTATATACCTATTATTAATAAGGGAAGAAGTAGAGAAGATAAAGAATCCTAGAAATTAAAGACCTTATTATAATAAGAAATTATAAAGTTAATAAATAATATAATAGAAAATTAGAAAGTAAATAGCTAGGACTTAAACTACTTACTTAGATTTTATCTTATAACTTAAGTAGTAATATATATAAGCTTTATAATATAAAAATAGAGAAAAGATACTATTTTAATAATATAATATTATATTAGTAGAGAACGCTAGTTATTATAATAGGCGTCTAATTAATAATACTATTAATAGGAATAATCCTAGTAGTTATATTATATACCTAAATAAATATTACTATTCCTAATAGTTAAGTATTATTACTTTAGTTATAAATCTTATTACTTCTCTTAATTTTATATTACTAGCTCTAATATTTATTATATAAGTAATAGAGACTAGTCTATTACTAATATCCCTATTTATTTATAAGAATATATAAAAAAAATCAGTCTAAGGAGGGATTTATATTATATATTAAAATTATATTAAAATTATATAAATTATATACTTAAATACTTTACTTCTTCCTTTACTTCTATTATTATTAAGAATATAGGTTAAAGATTAAATTAATATTATTAATCTAACTTATTACTACTTTAAATAACTCTATTAATATTAACCTTTATAACCTAGAAATTATACCTTAGAAACTTATTAAACTATTATTAAATAAGGAGATATAATACTAAGGCCTTATTAAGGTATAAGTAAAGAAAAGTAAATTAAAAGAGAGAAAAATTATAAAAGTAAATTATTATATTAATAAATATAAGTTTAACTTCTTATTATCCCCTTAATTTATTAAAGATTTAATAAGACTACCCTTCTTATATCTAACTTAAATAGCTCTTATAATATAATCTCTTATAAACTTAGCTCTTATAATAGGTCTTTAATAAGATAATTAAACTTTATAATTATTAATAAAAGTAGCTTTAAACTTTATAATAATCCTCTTTTATACTCCTTAAGCTCTTTATCTACTTATAAATTGATTTTAGGGAGTACTTAATTAAGATATTAAAAGTAATAAATTAAGTTAAAAAAAAAGCTTTAAAATATTTATAAAAAATTAAAAGAAGTAAGAGATTAAAATAGAAAATTTAATAAAAAACTTAAATATTAAGAAAAAAGCTAGACTTATAAAAAAGGTAAAGCTAATAAAAGGAGTACTAGGTATTAATAAATAAATATATTAAAGTATATATAATAAGTTTATAATAAAGTATAAAAAGATCTTAAAAGAAATAAAAGATAATTTTTAATAAGATTTTTAAAGATAAGTTATAACTATTAGGAAGTAACTTTAAGATAAAGTTTTTAAAACTCTATTTTTTTTAAAAAAGCTAGAACTTCTTCACTTATATATATTATTAAATATATTCCCTTTATTAATTAATACCTCTAAAGATATAAAAACTTAAGTTAAGAAAGTAAAAATAAATAAATTAAATAAATTAAAGAGATTATAATTAAAGGCTAAGTTCTTTAAATTAATTATATTTATTATAAAGAAGTAAGAAAGTAAGATTTAAGCTATTATTAAGAAGAGAAAGGTAAAAGGATAGAAAGATAAAGCCCTTAAAAAGATAAATAAGATCTTATTAAACCTTACTTTAATATTTTATATAATAAAACCTATTTTAATAAAGATTAATTATTAATTTTAAGTAGGTAAGCTTAAAGATTATATTACCTTATTTATAAAGTAGTTCTAATAAGAACTTACCCTATAATAAACTTTATAAGATAAGAGACTTTAATTATAATTAAATATAAGTATAAATTATTATAACTTTATTAATATATATCTTAAGTATTATAAGAGTAAGATTTAAGGGTATATTTCCTTTTTATATACTTTACTTAGATTACCTTAGAAGCTTATATCTACTTATATAACTAATATTAAGAGATTATTAAATTACTTCTATCTTTAATAATTAAAATTAATAATATAATACTATTATACCTTATATATTATAACCTTAATATTACCTTTAAGAAAGAATTAGAGCTTATATAAGAAATAACTTATTAAGATATAAAGGCCTTTTACTAAGAACTTACACTTATTTAAGGAATATAAAATTATACTCTAAATTACTTTAAAGAAATAATAAGATAAATTATCCTAGCTAAGGAGGCCTAATAGGTATAAGAAGATTATAATAAATAAATAATAAGAGAAGCTAATATTATTACTATTATTATTACTACCTTTATAAGTCTTTAAAAAGAGTTTAAGATCTATACTCTTACCCTAATATAAGAGGAGGAGAAGAGATATAAGGTAAAAGAATCTTCTATATACTTAATATAAATTTATAAGGAAGAAGCTACCTTATAAGTAAATAAAGATATAAAAGCGCTAGTCTTTCCTACTATTATTATAATAGGCTAAGTAGTATCCCTAGTAGCGCCTCTCTTTATAACTATAATAGCGCCTCTAATAGTACTAATAGCTTTTCCTCCTACTCCTATAATACCTATATTATAAGTACCTCCTATAATACCTCCTTTTACTATATTAGCTATATTCCCTTATAAATATACTACCCGATTATAGTACTATTTATACTAGCCTACTTTCTAATCCTATTAACTTTAAGTATAGGTCCCTTAGCCTTAGCTTTAGTAGCCTTAACCTAGAAGTTAGTAAGAGTAGGAGGAGTAGTACTAATAATATTAGGTATAATAATAGCCCCCCTATTACTATTATTAACTAATTAATCTTTAAGGTATTCTTTATATATTTCTTTATGTAGTTATAAAGATTTTTAAGTCTAAGGAGGCTATAGGATTAATTTACCCCTAAATAATAATTAGGGTTAGGATTAACATCCTAATAATATTACTCCTTCTGTAGAATAGTTTCTAGATCTTTATATAGTACTCAATAGGTTGTCGGTTAACCTTATATTAGAGCTTAGTTTAAGATCGAAAGGCGCCTCTTTCAACTTGCGCGCAAATCACAATGTTGGCGTCACCATCTGCATCATCTCTGCGACGCCATACATGTTAATACACTGTCTCCTATGGGCGCCGTGGGCGCCGAGCCTGCGTCAATACATTCACGCCTTCCTTCACAGCTCCAATCTCAACCAGTTTGCGGACGATGCTGTTGGAGAGGTAATCAGGAGTAATAGAGAGCAAGAAAGCGCCTTCTCGATCCAATCAATTAAGCTCCCAGAGCATATTGATATTAGCATTTACCCGAGCTGTTTGAAAGCCTGGAGATCTTACATGATTGATCTAATAACGGCGAGTCGTGGTAATGGTGATACAATTGGATATCCTTGAAAGAGACCTTACCGTTCCGGTCAGAAAACGGACTATAACCTCAGCTCCGTGCCTTTTACTTACTCAATAAACCTACTGCAATGTCCTATATTACGAATCTCACCGCTTTTATGGACCGCGGTAAGACGTGTCAGTAATGATTGGCGACGAATGTCCACATGTGAAGCTAATTCTTTTACTTTTGCTCTCATATCGATTTCGTCTTCGTTCGTTCACCTATAGTTCCGCTACGAATATGCTTGGAAGCGAGAACTGAATCATGTCTTCGTAAGCTATACTAGAACGTTGGTTTAGACGTCATTTGTGCATTGCGTAGCATACAGACGAGATGAATTATCGAATAGCGTGTCCCGTTAGGTACTCATGAGAATATCTTTCAATCTACTTAGCTGACTGCATCACGGAGAAACAGTCTACAAAGGGCTAATGGCATGACAAGTACGATATCATACAATCCAGCAAAGGCTGACAGCATGACCATGGGACGAGCGCTAGGTGGCCTGGCAGGATGTAGAGCAGTGCAACCTAGATCTATTGACAGCTATGTAGGAGAGGTCGGAACCGCTCTTTTCTTTCGCATCAACAACACCTCCAGCCACTGAAGTCTAGGCCCACTCAACACTAAACAACTTCTCAATCCAAGCCTTCGTCCAACCCTATTCGTCGCCTCCAGACCGTTCCAAAAGCTTTCCGTCAAAGCAATCATGCGCTTCACTCCCACCAGCATCCTCCTGCTCACAGCAGGAGGAACCTTCGTAAGCGCTTTCCAGCACTCACCCACCGACGCCGATGGCCTCTACGTCCATGGCTACGATGCCTCCGGCAGCGAAATCAAACACCTCATCGACCCCACCAATCCCATCATCCCCCCCGAATTCCGCAACAAGACCGCCTTCGCCAACAAGCCCGCACCCACCAGAAACCCAGCAAGTGCAATATGAAAGAGAGATGACTTCGGCGCCCACTGCAACGGCATTCAATCCTCCCCCAACGACATCTACTGGGCCACGCACGATCTCGGCCAGGCCTGTGACAACCTCGGCTGGTGGCACTCCGCCATTTCCTATCAATTCCAAGGCGCGATTGCGTATGCTTGTGATTATGGCAATGGCAATCATTGCGATAGTACATCTATGATGGCTCGTTCGTCCCTTATTGATGTTGCTTGCGGTAGCGATCGGGAGGGTTGGTACACCGTCAGTAATTGGAAGTACGCGGAAGGCCGGACGAATGCTGGTACTGGGTTCTGCCGATAGAGCACTCGTGCTCGTTTCTTGATTGAGAGGTCCAAGGCAGTGGAATTGATGGCGGGTGGAAAGTCAGTTGTTGGTGGTGGTGATTTGCGCGTGTTGACATGTTTTGAAGGCTTTCTAGTCAATCTCCGTCTTTACAATACGTTGTTACTTGTTTTGAAGTCAACGCTTTGTCTCTTTTGATCCGACTTGACTCTTTATCCAATTTTCACGTATTTTCAACCATTTGATTTCTCAATTTATCTATCATCACCTTCTATCAATGATTGTTAGCAATCATCAACCTTTTAAGATACCCACCAGCTACGATAGAAGCTCTCTAGGTACATCCTTAGAGTACTCATTACATAGTTATGATCACATTTACGGAAATTTATCCGTACTACTCTATGAATTATCTGACAGGAAGTACAGGTATCAATTAGAAAGCTAAAGTACCCCGGATAAGGTCTAGCTTCATTTGTAACTGTACCTAGTACCTAGTTCCCATTAGTACCCTCTCATGCCAAGCCCGCTTATCGATAAGATCGCATTGATGTGACCTTCTCAAGGCACCATCAACTCACTGGAAGATTGGTATCACTGAACTCCCACATTACAACGGCTCAGCATCCAGTTCCACTACAGCCATGAATACACTCGGTGATCTTCCGCTCGCGCAGGTCCTGGGAAAGAGGTCCAGGAACGAGTTTCAGATCTCAACACCAAACAAGGAGCTGAAGAAAAAGACCGTACCCACCTCATACCCGGTAGGCAAGCTTTCGATGTCTGCCTCTGTTCACAGTGCATCAAAAGTATCAGATAATCATTTCTAAAACCTCTCTAGACTCCAGAATCTATCCAATTGTCCTCTACCGACTCAGCATCTGAAGAGATAGGCTCATCAAGCGCATCAACTCCAAGCCTGAGGCCCCAGAAGCACTTACTTAAAGAGCTAGATCCAAATGCCCAATCTAGAGCTACTCCAGCCGATGCAGCCGAGGCAGAATTTCTTGGAGATCTGAACAACTACATCCCCTTGGGTAGCTTGACCCTGCGCCCAAGTCTTGGTGGAGGAGCATATCTACAACAGATAGATTGGATTGAACCAGATACTGGGTACAATTGCGGCTTGTGGCTCGCTTTTCACGATTATCTCACAGCTAGCGACGGCCATCCTGCCTTCTCCGCTCGTAAGCTTGCTGAGAGCAAATGGATCCGAGTATTTTTCAGGAAACATCAGCAACATAGCGATCTGGCCACATTGAGGATCTACGTCCTTCCCGATGACGTGGGGAGACGGTACGTCGATAAACAAGCTCTAAGGAAATTACGGAGCCATCTGGAGCATCTAGTGAACGAGCTTGACATATCTTCCCAAGCTTGGGATGGTCACAATCAATTGACGAAAGACCCTGTACACTACAGCATCGAAACAACAGATGATGACTCATTGTTCTACCTATTCAACACTATTCCATCTCCCACTTCGGGCCCCTTTCCTGTTTCTTGTCCCATATCCAATGACGCTATCCATACTGTCCTCGAATCAGCCCGCCTGCCTGGTCTGAACACAGAGCTCTATCCTTACCAGAAACGTACTGTGGCTACAATGATAAAGAGAGAAGTGGAACCTGACAGAGCGCTTGATCCCCGTTTCCAACCATTAAAGTCTCCAAGCGGACAAACCTTCTATTACGACAACGTGTCAATTACCTTGCTTCGTCATCGCAGAGAGTACTCGGAGGCTTGTGGTGGAATTCTCGGAGAGTCTATGGGACTGGGCAAGACGTTGATCTGCATAGCAACCATACTTGCTACGAAAGGGAATTGGCCAGAGATACCGCCAGAGTACTCTGTCAATCTGCTCCCCGTGCGGCCACAGGTTGGCTCGCTGATGCAGATGGCGGCTGCTGCTGTCGGCCGTGCCCAGGTGCCTTGGAGGGCCATACTGCAGGAGTCGTCAGGTGCAGGCGAAGATCATGCAAATTGTCTGGCTATGCTCGAGGACAATGTTGGTTCTTACGTGATCTCGCCACCCGAAGCGAAGTATAGCAGGCGCTCATCAGTGATCCCAAAAGGAGTTACCATTCGTCTGAGTAGTTCTACGTTGATCGTTGTACCACAAAATCTTCTGAGCCAATGGAGAAAAGAGATATCCACACACGTAGTGGATGGTCGCCTCACAATACTGTATGTGGACACTGGCAATGAGGTCCCGATACCGTCTGCGGACAAGCTCTCAAGATATGATATCATCTTAATGTCAAGACCCCGGTTTGAAAGGGAGATGGTCGCTAGCGAGAGTGCCAAACCCTCTAAGGCAAGGAAAGCTAAAGGCGGATGCTTGTGCTCCTTAGATGAAGATTGTCTTTGCTCAAGAAACGATAAGTACCGAACCCCACTGAAAGAGCTGCACTTCCTGCGAATCATCATGGTGTGTAGCTTGTCGATATTATTTCTCCGACTCCAGTCACATTGCGATGAGGCTTGTCTCTGGAGCGTCCAATTACATCTGTTCTTCCAATTCCAGACTTGTTCTGCAAGCTTGAAGTCCCACTACGTAGATGATGCTGACTCCGGTGTCTCCGCAGGATGAAGGTCATGAGTTCTCCTCCTCTGGTCGCGGTGGCACCGCTTACTGGGCATTGCGCAATCTCCTTGTTGACAGGAAGTGGATTGTCAGCGGGACACCAACGAATGGCCTTCTAGGCGTTGAGGTTGGAACTGCTACATATGTAACATCTGCTTCGCCAAATGATGGACCAAATGATCACAAGAAAACCAACCATGATGTTCTGGAACTTCGGAGAAAGGAATGCGCTTTGTCACAAGAGCGTAAAGATCTTGAAAAGCTTGGCATCCTTGTTAGCGGTTTCCTGCAAGTCAAGCCATGGGCTAACGGTAAGGAAGATGACCCAGCTTCATGGCAGAAGTACGTTATGCCCCATAACGATGGTCGAAGGAAGGCCAGATCCTTGAAAACACTGCTACAGAGCTTGGTGGTTCGCCATCGAATCGAGGACATCGAGGCTGATATCCAATTGCCGCCACTGCATAATCGGGTTGTCTACCTGCAGCCAAGCTGGCATGACAAACTCAGTATTAACCAGTTTATAATGTTCTTGACGGCGAATGCGGTGACCTCAGAGCGGACTGATGAGGATTACATGTTCCACGCTAAAAACAGAAGGCAATTGCATATACTTGTCAATAACTTGAGACATTCGGGATTTTATTGGACGGCTATAGCGCCTGAAGATATCTCCCAGACAATTAAGGTCTCTCAAGCCTATCTCAAAGATTCTAGCTGCCACGAGTCGGATCGGATGCTACTCGAGCAGACCATCTCAACAGGAGAGGTCGTACTCGCATCTGCGTCATGGAGATCTTTCGCAGAATTTCATGAGATGGGACTATTCGTCAGGGATTTCCCACAGAAGGCGGTAGTACCATGGTCGTTAGTGCCTGATACAGAATATGAGCTTTTACTTAGTGGCGCTACGCAATTGGCCAAAGCTCAAAAGTGGGTTGACAACCATCTGTATGCAACCGATCCTGCGACGGGCCTAGCGGGCGTGGGAGAGACCACCATGCAAAACCTTCGGCAGGCGTCGATAGGGCCTGTTCCAAGGCAAGAACACAGTCCTGAGCCGTCCCCCCTCAAGAAGAAGCACTTCTCTAACCCTACTGGAGTGCCAAGACTGACAAATGAGCGGACTATGTCCCGAGCAAAAGTAGCCTCTCGCAGGGGCAAGAAAGTGGACTATTCACGGAAACGCTTGAGTCCATCTGATGAAAACAAGTTAGCTTTTGCCCAACCTGCTCTGAAATCTGCTCTCAAGTCTTCCGCAGCGAAAGAAACTATTGAACAACATCCGACAGACTCTGTCGTAGGAAAAACTAAGATATGTGGCACCGCATCCGCGAAACTAAGCTATCTCCTTGACAAGGTGTCGGTCCTTCATCAGAACGAAAAGATCCTCATTTTTTATGAAGATAACTCCATCGCCTGGTATATAGCCCAGTGTTTCGATTTATTAGGTACGTCTGTCTGACCATACATCTAGCACGAATGCCATGTTCCTTGAGCATCTGCACTCCATGGGATGTTCCCTGTAACCTTTTGCGAATCGTCGATCAATAGCCTCACGGATATCTCTATTTACTTCACGATGTTGGACTAAAGTTAACGAACTGTGTCCCAACATCGATTGCTGCTTGTACACCCCCCGGAACTTGAATCAATAATCAGCTTCTATCGAATTCCCTGCTAATCCCTAAATCTTCAGACATCCGCTATTTGATCTGCATCAAGACTCTTTCCCAGGCTCGTCAGACTGCTTATATCACGACATTCAATACTACTGAAACATTCCGAGTCCTCCTCATGAATGTCTACGAAGCAGCTCACGGCCTGCATATTGCTAGTGCATCCCGCGTTTTCTTCGTCAATCCGGTCTGGCAACCCAATGTAGAAGCTCAAGCTATCAAGCGTGCGCACCGTATCGGGCAAACCCGACCCGTTTACGTTGAGACTCTTGTATTGAGAGATACACTTGAGGATCAGATGCTGCAAAGACGCAAAGGTATGACACCACAAGAGCACCAAAAAGCTGAGAGAAGCTTGTTGGATGACAACACTATGAGTAAAATAATTCAAATTGCTCGTTTTATTCCGCTTTATGAAGACGAGATCCATGATATAGAAAAGCAAGTAGCCAAGCTAGAGATCCCTCAACAACTCTTCGCCCGCCTCAGCAAGGGCGAGGGAGACGTGGATGATCCAGATGCAGACCTCATCTTTCCTGAGGATGTGCCAATGTCCAAGAGGCAAAATACACATAAGCGGAAGATCGGCCGTGAAGCCGTTCGGGAAGCTACAATGTCGCCTGTTACCGCATCGCCAGCCCCGGCATCTGTTCCAGTCAGGCGGCCAAACGGTATGGTCTCAAATATTAGTCCCCACAACAGTGCCAGTAATGCAGCAGTCGAAGATGCCCCAGAAACTTCAATTAGAAAGCGCAAGAGTAACGATGAACGTGGTCCAGATTTGGATGCGCCGCCGTCTTCAACCAGGAGGACGCCACCTATCAGCCTTGCGTACCAGAACACAGTCGGCCTTGCTAGCGGGTCGACAAGACGCGTCGGATTCGCCTTAGATGCCGAAGATGGCCCTCTGAGTTTATTCGGGGGAAGCAGCTCAGCCGGACCGTCTAGTAGGAACCGTCAGAGCAACCCAGAGAATGAGCCTGGTCATGACGGGCTGCCTGCTCCAACGAGGGGGATACGACCGGCCAGTCTAACATCCCAAAGCACGCCCATAGCATCAGGAAGCTCGCACGATGTGGGCGCCTCAGGACTTCCCCAGCAACAAAGCATTATCTCGGAGAGCTCAACCGTGCATAGTACTAAGAAGAGGGTAGGGTTTGCTCTGGACACCGAGGATATATAGCTATAGGGATCTTCAGGTGGAAGCCAATCTAATTCTAGTCTTCCTCATCGTCTTGAACAATCGTCCTTTCCAACTTGATCACAAGATCTCTAAAGGCATTCGTGTAACGAAAGCACAGCATCCAATGATACCCTACTATATTCATAGATTATTGAGAAAACTGCATACTGTACAATAACAATACGTGAACGCGAAATCACCCTCTCAAATTGTGTAGACACGACTCCCGAGTACACATAACAAATGCCCGTGCCCGCTCAGCGTACTTTCGAAATCCCAACAGCACGAAATCTATTATCTAGCGAAACCAGCAAGAACCCAAGCTCCTACCACCCTCAATCCATTAAAGCCCATTTTCCATAAAGTTACCCAAACAAATTGAACCACATAAAATCAAATCAATCCAAATGATCGACACCCGAATCCAGTACTCACCCTTTCCCATCTGCACCCCACCAAACAAACATTCTATTTCCATTTCCATTTCCACCGTCTCCCACCTCCCACCTTCCACCTTCCACTTCCCACCATCACCTTCCACTCCTACCTTCCACTCCCACCTGCATCCCACCTTTGATACAAACTCCAACCCCACCCCAATCCCACCCCAAAATTTACCTTCCATGCATCCCAAACCCCCTACCCCGTCTCCACATTCACATCTTTACCT
>JAABUK010010573.1_pt1 | contig 12276 bp, 8 predicted proteins | sample 5559141 | NCBI WGS metagenome assembly JAABUK01 (sample SAMN10711869, study PRJNA513367) | rock metagenome | isolation source: Antarctica rocks | place: Antarctica: Victoria Land, Pudding Butte nord | collected 2016-01-03 | reverse complement strand
AAAAATAATAATATAATTTATTTTTTCTAAATTAAAATTAAAGTGCACTCACTTTAAATTAAAGTGAGTTAAAATCTGATTAAGTCATCTTATAGTCTTAAAAGCTAGCCTTTTAATAATACTATTTATAGAATCTCAGCTATAATCATTAGCTCTTTATAAGTAATTAGATTTTAAAGACTTTTATAAAAATAAGCTAAATATTAATTTTCAGCTTAATCAAGAGACTATAAATAGAAATAAAGAGACTATTATATAGAGATTTTCTAGCGCTTTTTAATGAATCCATTTATAATATATTATCTCGAGTCGTTAGCCTGCTATAGCTGATTTAAGCTCTTTTTATATTTTTAATTTTGATGTTCTTAATGTCAAGACTGCAGCAAATTTTCACGCTAAACACGGAAACACTATTTCTAATGAGGAGGGGTCATCATTTCAATAACACAGGAGATATATTTAATTTAATATATATTAATATTTTAATTCAGAAAAAATAAATTATATTATTACTTCTGATTAAAGATCGAAGTGCACCCACTTTAAAATAGAGCTAGACAAAATTTGACTAAGCTGTTTTATAGCCTAGAAAATTCGCTATTTAGTGATACTATTTATAGAACTTTAACTACAATCATTAGCCCTGTATAATGAATGAAGCTTTGAGAATTTCTTAAGCTTTTAATTAAATGTGAATTTTTAGTCTTATTAGTAATTCATAAATAGAAATTAATAGACTATTATATAGAGCTCAGCTAGCGCTTTCTAACAGTACTATTTATAGTATGCTAGCTAGAAGACTCAGCTTGCTAAAGCTGATTAAGACCTTTTTTATCTTTTTAATTTCAGTGTTCTTAATGTCAAGACTGCATTCAATTTTAACACTATAACGCGGGAACGCTATTCTCAATAAGGGAATTTGCCATTTCAGTAATATAAGAGATACTATACTTTCTATAAGTTTACTTCTTCTCTTTTAATACTTATAAGTAACTGTTACAGTTATTCTCTCAACACTCTCTTATAAAAAGCATGAGACTCTCTTTTCTCTCTTAAATATTTAAGAGATAAGTATTTCTGAGCTAGATTAGATTATTATGAGATAGAAGATTATCTTCTCTAAGCGGGAAGAGATCAGAATAGGAATAGCAGAATAGAGAATAGAGATAGTGAGTTAAGCATAGTATCTCTCTATATAGAGATATATATGCATGACTCATATTCAGGATCAGCAGACAGATAGAGAGACACACAGGCAGACAGTTTCAATTCAATATACTTTTTTTACCCCATTTTTAACGTTCACTCAGTGCAGCTGTCAATCCAACTATTTTGCCGTACGTGCAATACAGCGAAATCTGCCCTCCCAACTTCCTTCGCAACCAGCCACACCAAGGCGCACCTTTAACACCCACACAATATATCTTCCTAATTAGGCTAGCTTAAAAAATTCTTGGTATTCTTAACAGCTTAATTGGGGGACCGGACCGGATCGGATCTGATCCGGTCCGGTCTGGTCTTTGAAACCTTGGGACCAAAGACCGGGTGGTCCGGTCTCAGATGGGCTGGGATCAGACCGGACCTGACCATTACGCAGCCTAATCGGTGGTTTTCCCACCGAAAAAGAAGGCCCGAGCGCGATCAACAAGGAACTTCTGAGAGTATAGGCCGAGGTGTAAACCCTCCCCTTTTCTTCCTTCCTTTAAGTGTTGAGTCGTTATCTACAGAATAGGCAATATAGACACATTTGCTAGCTAGCTATCTCCTCTATTCTCTGAACGCCCATAAGAGCCATTCCTGATACACAGCTTCGAACCAACAAACCTGGCCATACTTTTCCATCGGAAACCATCGGTGGCAGCAGTGATGCAAGTGCCAGCAAAATTGTGGTCGCTGACGGCCACTGAGGTTCTGAGCTTGATCAGGAAGGACCGGCTCACTGTCGAGGATTATGCAAAAGCACTAGTGAGTCGTATCGAGTCGAGAAATAGCGTAGTAAAAGCATGGAAGTACTTTGGTAAACCGAATTCACTATTACATGCGAAGCAAGCTCGCCTAATCTTTTGTCAGATCCGGACCTCGTCCTGAGCCAGGCTCGTGCTCTTGACCAAGTTCCGCGCGATCAAAGAGGTCAGCTTCATGGAGTAGCCATCGCAATCAAGGACATAATGGACACGAAAGGTGAGTTCAGCTCTCCAGCTGGACGCGATATTGCTCACTTGATCAAGACATGCCAACAGAATATGGATGTCCTTTGTATGAGGGCAATCAGCCAAATGCCGATGCCTCAATTGTTGAGATAATCCGGAGGGCTGGAGCCCTAATATTCGGTATGTTCGTTAACTTTGCGATGGAAGTTATCCTAAGGTGTTGTAGGCAAGACAACAACAACAGAATTCACAGTTCTGAATTCAGGTCCTGATACCACTAACCCGCACAACCCAGATCGTACACCAGGCGGGTCTTCGGCTGGATCTGCTGCCGCGGTGGCTGACTTCCAAGTACCGCTCAGCTTTGGAACACAGACAGGCGGTAGTGTCATTCGTCCAGCTTCTTACACGGGCATATACGCCATTAAGCCAACCTTCAACACGATAGCTGGCGGAGGCATCAAGGTCGCCTCCCTTGAGCTCGATACCATTGGGTACTTTGCTCGTTGTATGGAGGACCTAAAACTCATTACGGACGTGCTCAGTCTCCCAACGGAGGAATCTATCAAGGAAATACCACTGAAAGAGGCTAAAGTGGGCTTCGTGAAGTCGCCCTTTTGGTCATCTGCCGGGCCCGGCACCGTCGCGGCCATGGAGAAGGCTGCAGAGATTCTCCGCAAGCACGGTATCACGGTCGAGGATGTCGAATTCCCAGATGAATTCAATGATGCCGCAGCTTTGAGTAGGATGTTCAACGTAATTTTTGTGACCGAATCGGGGGCTTCATTCTACAAGGACTACATCATGGACACTACGAAGACAAAGCTGGACCCGGATGTCCGCGCATTTGTCGAGGACGCCCCTAAATTCCCTCGAGAAGAGGTGCGGCAAGCCTTTGACTACTATGCAGCCCTACGCCCTGTGCTCGATAAGATTGCCACAAAGTATTCCGCTCTGATAACTCCAAGCGCGACCGATGAAGCACCCTTGGGACTTGGTGATATGGGCAGTCCTATTTTCAACTCCGTATGGACGGTGAGAAATCTTAGACTCTGCAGTATTGCCACAGACTGACCTACTCTATCTAGGGAGCGCGCATGCCTGTGATTCACGTGCCTGCTTTCATAGGACCCAACGGTATGCCCGTTGGCCTGTCTCTCATAGCCCGCACGTATTACGATCAGTATCTCCTGAGCATTGCAAAGATCCTCAGTGAACCTCTTATGAGTGAAGGGGGCTGGCACGAGAAATTGGTATATACTGAGGCTAATCTTGCAGCTGAAACTTGAGCAAGACTTGGTGATCTGTCGCACTGTTCTGTGCGTGGATTGGTGATCATCGAATTGTGTGTTCTATGGAATCCACCCCGCAGGTTCATGGCAAGATTGTCACACAGTTGAGCCTCAGGTTTCAATGTGGCAGCCTTCCACTGCGACATGTTCGGTAATTAGGAAATGAAATCAATGAAATCAAAAGTTGAAAGATAACCGCGAGTGGGGTTCCTGCAAGAACATGCGGCCGTTAAGTCCAGACAAGGTTTGCCATCTTGTCAGTTGGGTGCGACTTCCGCTTGCTGGCGAACGACCGGCTGACATGGAAGAATCGGCATCTGTGCCTCACTTCTTATGGTGATGATTCGGGCGTGTTGCGTTTGAGCAGGCATGCTCGCCATATGCCTGATTGTGGAAGCAGAGACTGGGTCGGGCGGTTGGCAAAGTAGCATCTAAGCTCAGAGAGCTACCCTACCTTGTGCATGATTCGTCAATTGATCCTTATCCATGCTCTTTCCTTCTGTGTCAGTCTTGGATGCGGCTCAAATGACACAAGAGTAGTTAAGAAGTCTGACACACTTTTAGACCTGTTATGTCCGATATTGGGCTTCGGGTGCAACGATGGACTTATCAACGCTGCCGGCTCTGTCACCACTGGAGGGGAAAAAGATCGTCGTCGTCGGAGCAGGCATAGCCGGCCTAAGTTTTGTTGTCTCACTTCGGCGAAGCTGGACAGAAGACTTGGGAGATTTCCCTGAGGTGGTCCATTATGAGCGCGAAGAGGAGATGCCTGACGAATCCTGGGAGCGCTACTCTGTCAGAATACGTGGCGCTGGGTCGTCCGCTGGAGCGCATGCCCTACGGAAAATGGGGATTCTCGAGACAACGCTGAATAGTGGCATCACCCGACCGGGATACGCTCGAGGACATACACATGGCTATATCACTGTCAGGTTCCTCGACTGGCTTAGGCCCGTCAGCCTCCGCGATGGAAGTCCTCTCAACGCTGACTTCCGCATTGGAAGGTTGAGAATGCGCCAAATACTTCTCAAAGTTGCAAACGAGTATGGAAAGGTCACTTGGGGTTCCTCGTGCAGTGGAGTCTCAAGTAATCAAGACGGGAGGCTCCGTCTAAGGTTTGACGATGGCAAGGAAGACGTGTGCGATTTCCTAGTCGTTGCCGATGGCGCGAACAGCAGAATACGGAAGTGCCTCCGGCCACAAGACAAGTTGAGCTTTGCTGGGCCAATCAATATCTCAGTTGTCTCCCGCTTCTCTGGACCACCTCCTCATCCCCTGAATAGAGATTGGTGCATCGTGGCCAGTGGCAATGGGATGGCACTGTTCACTTGTCCAGTAGATGAAACGACGATACACTGGAGTCTGAGCTACATGGCGAATGAGCCTGGTGACCTACCAAGACGACCAATATCACCCGAGCTGACTGCACGTATCCTTCGTGAAGCTCAAGAAAGAGGTACTGTCTTTGGGGAGCCTTTCCGCGTCCTTGTAGACAATAGTGACGCCACTACAGTCAGGATATTCAATTCAAACGACAAAGAACCATTCGCCCACGGACCAGCTAACAACTCACCCCGTGGCGTCGTCTTTATCGGCGACAGCAATCATGCTGTCACACCTTTTGCTGGCAGTGGAGCGAACATGGCCCTCTTGGACGGCTACGACCTTGCCGAGTGCCTTTGCACGCACAAGTCCATTGATAAGGCCGTTGAGGCCTATGACAGACGGAGCCTGCCACGGGCTCGCACCTTGTTGAGAAACTCGCATTATACCATTGCAGTCGCACATGCAGCTGGCTGGAGGTGGTTTCTCATTCACCTAGTATTGCAGTTGTTTGGCTTTCTCAAGCTGCTCTAGAAGCGGTAGAAAGACTAATACCTATCACATTGTGGCGTTTTGCATCGACGCTAGAAGTATAACGTCCTCATTCGCCTATGTATTTTCAGCTTGCAGATATTACATGTCTTTTGGTATAGGTATATACCGAAGACGAAGCATAGTACCAGTGTAAAATTACACCAGTTAGTAGTTATAGGATTAGCCTATAAGATGAATACTACTGTTGGCAGGATGGAAAATACTAATATTATTAATAGTAACTACACTATCTTAGCTAAGTGCCGCATTGGAAACTACATACTACCTCTGATAGCCATACTGACTGTAGGTAATAGTATTAGTACAATGAAACTTGTCCCCTTCCGTACATAACTATGGAGAATATTACACATGTAGAACCGGATGATACTAATGTAACGAAGTGAAGTAGATGATATCATCGCAATGAAATGAAAGAAATGCTGCCAGAAGAATGTCCCAAGACCGTAAAGCCTCCTTCCGTGACCACGCTGGTTGCCCGATACTCGTCTGGCAGCCAAAGCGCGTTCTCTTGCCCCTTCTTTACCCACTCTTCCGCGACGAGGCTTGTACACACGCCGCCGTCCAGGGAAAGTGAAGAAATGCCCAAAACAGAAGAGCTCACCGCCAGAGCACCTAGATTGGTCTCGATTAAGCGGTCGGTGGAGAAGCGTATATCTCGAAGGACCATGACAGCGTCGATTTTGGCATGTTCGGCTTTCGTTTCACAGTCCCAGAACCTCACGGTGTGGTCATCTGATGAGGAGACTAATATTTTTCCATCTGGCGAGAAGGCAACCGAATTGACTCCTTGTGCGTGCCCTCGGATCATGCCGCTGGCTGTCTCACCGTTTGTGCCACCTGCAGTGCCACCAGCTATGTCATCCGTAGGCCAAAGTCTGATAGTCGCATCCGTTGAACAGGACGCAATCAGATTACCTGCTGGGGAAAAAGTAACGGAATTGACAGTATCTTCATGGCCCCTTAATGATGAAGCTATTGATTCGGCTGTCTCCACATTCCACAATCGTACAGTAGTGTCTGCTGAGCAGGATGCCAGGAGGCGACCATCCGGCGAGAAAGCGATGCCAGTTACAGTATCTGCATGGCCTTGAAGTGGATCCATTGCTGTGCCTGACAATGTGTACCACAACCTGGCTGTCTTATCTGTAGAGCATGATGCAAGTAACCGGCCGTCAGGCGAAAATTGAATATCCTGAACTGCATCGGTATGGCCTCTGAGAGTATTTACCGCGGTGCCGGTGGAGACATTCCACAAGATCACGGTTGAATCTACAGAAGCGGAGGCAAGCAAATGGCCGTCGGGATGGAAGATTAAACGCGTGATACGTCCTGAATGCCCAGCCAGTTTTGCTCGCTGGATACCGTCCTTGGTCCACACCTTGATGTCAGAGTCCTGTGACCCAGACGCCACGAGTTGTCGATCTGGCGATAAAGTCAGACAGAGCACCGCGCTTGCGTGCGCCTTGTCTTCGTCCATTGGACTGTCAAGAGGGCCGGGCACAAGTTCGGCAGCCTTCTCCTCCAAAATTGATCCCAGCTGTTGGGGAGTAAAATCGGCTAATTTGCCCTTCGCCTCTCCAGTCACTGCGTCCCAGAGTCGGAGTTCGTCATTGTAGGCGCCTGCTGCAAGTGTCTGGCCGTCTGGCGAATAGCAAACCGCGTTTATGCCACTTATATGGCCCTCAAGGGTGCTAAGGAGGGTGCCTTCGTTAACGTCCCACAGCCGCACGGTCTTGTCTTCAGACCCGGATACTATCATGCGAGCATCTGGTGAGAAGGTAACAGCCGAGACTTTTTTAAGATGCCCCTTCAGAGTAATCGACTCCACTCCTGAAGCAATATTCCATACTTTGATGGTCATGTCATCCGATCCGGAAACCACCTGATTGCCATCTGGGGAAAACCGCACTGTGTTCACCGGACCTGAATGCCCATCAAGTATGAGCTGAACCTCACCCTTGGAGACATCCCAAATCCGTACCAGCCAGTCAAAAGTGGCTGATACAAGAGACTTGCCATCTGGTGAGAAGGCAACAGCGTTGATGCAAGACAAATTTCCTTCGAAGATTTTAAGCTCCGCTCCGCTGGCAGCGTCCCACAGCCGGATTGTCTCGTCCATCGATCCTGATGCGAGGATTTTCCCGTCCGGAGAATAGATGACCGTATTCACCCATCTAGTATGGCCTTCCAGGTTGAACATCATGGCTCTTGTTTCTCTGTTCCATACCATCACAGAGGCATCGTCAGAACCCGATGCAATCGTCTTCCCGTCCGGTGAGATTGCCACCGTACCCGTCTTATTCTTTTGACCGTCATACACGAGCAGGGCAGCCTTTGACTCGATATCCCATACTCGTATCACTGGACCAATGGACGCCGACGCAATCTGCTTTCCGTCCGGAGTAAAGGCTAAGTCATTGACGAACATGTATTCGTCCTTAGCTTCTGGAGCAATGGCATCAACAATCCGCACTTGCTCAAGCCATGGATGCAGCTCATCCCAAAAGTGGTGCTTCAACTCATTCGAAGGGCGAACGAAAACAAGCCCTGCGCAATAGATCTGCAAGGGCGTCCGCTCCATGACTGTTTGGAATGAGAAGAAGAACCTTCGTGCATCCTTCAAAAATGATAACTGTCTTGCATTGTCTTTATCCTAAGATCAAATGTTAACAGATCGAGCACTGTCATTGAAGCGATGCCTTGGGTACATACCACGAGTAGCGCTTGATACATGCGGATAATTGCAGCTATCTCTGAGCTCTTGCCCATGAGATTCATCACTTCGAGCCAATGAAGGTAGTGTTCCTTCAAGAAAGAATAGGCCGTGTCGTGCTCTCCTAGGAACGCTCCGCTTTGTTGATAATGCTGAGCCCAGTAGAGACAGGCATACTGAAGTTCCGGAGGAATGCACTGCTCTATACGAGACTGATCGACGTCGGCCGCGAGAGTGCCGGGTGCTTTGAGGTCACAAATATCTCGTTTGAGCATCTTGCGCATGATTCGAATGCAACTGTCAGCTAGGGCCTTGTGCGCCATCTTCTGGTCAACCCAGAAATCTGGGTTCTTGCACCGGGTCTTATCAACGAGGAAGTCGCGGAACGTAGGATGATGCAGGCGGATCGGGCGATTTCTCAGATTGGGGATGTTAAAGATTGTATGTAAGTCTGCCAACGTCTCGTCAATCTCGCTGACTTCTCGGTCGAGCAAGTTTGCAAGGGAGGGTGCGGAAAGGGGGGAGAACAGAGTGACGATGCCTCCGACCACCTCTTTTATTGTTTTACACATCATCTGCTTCTCTTCTTCTTCGAAGCCCTGCTGGATCAAACCTTCTAAGACAGTGGTATATATTGCATCGAGTTGCTTCTCAGGGCCCGCCCCTGAATGACGACCTTTGATGACGGTCTCAAGCCGTTTCACGGCAAAACGCTTGCCCTCACGAATATAACGACAGGCAGTGGAAGCCCAAATAAAAAGACCGCATGAAATCTCCACGAGACGCGCAATAATTTTGGAACCTGGCCAATCCACGGCCAAGCCCCGTTCCTCTCCGATTGCAGCAAGATTCTGCTGGAAGAACAGATTGAGATCGCGATCGACTAATGTTGGCAAGATATCATGAAGGAAGAATACCTGCCTCTCCGCCTCCGGGATCTGCGAAAAGTCGCATCGAATTGGTATTTCTGGTCGACTTGTGACGAAGACTCGCAGTCGAACATTCCGCAGCACCTTCGCGGTGGACATAAGCCTGAGAATAATGCGAATCTCCAGGTCATTGTCGCATTCGTCCAACGCATCAAGCACAAGGATAATATTGTTGGTTTCGAAATCGTTAAATTTTGCAAGAGGATTGATGATCAACTGGTCCCACTGATCTCGAAGAGAATGGAGGGCGATATCTTTATTCACCATTATAGCTTCACAGATATGGCGTTTGGCAGACGGGAATCGACTCGCCAGCTGAGAAGCTAGAGTTGTGAAAAGCAAGTTGGCGTGACTGACAGCACCACCTCCTTTGGAGAAGAAGAAGCTGCCACCTAGGATGCCCTTTTCGTGGAATTTTCTGGCAATTGTGCGTGCCACAGTGGACTTTCCTGTGCCCGCAATGCCGTTGAGCCAGTAAAAAAATTTGTCATCTGACCCATCTGCCCACTCTGTGAGATCCCGAAGCAGTTCAACTCTGGTATTCGTGAGACATGCCGGCCCATGCTGGTTATCCAGCGAGTTGAAAGCTGCTTGAGGAGCAATAGGCAAGCTTTCAAGCAGGTGGTCCCATTTAGCAAGCTCTCCATACTTTTTCTCGACCTCTTGCTGCAGCCGAACCATCGCATGCTCATCTTCGCCGTATATGAGCGGCATATATATCTCGAGAATGCCAAGTAAACAGTAGGCTTGGTCTTCAACACGGGTCGTTTGCCTGTGCTTTGCCCAGGAAAGCCGTTCGGAAGCACTGGACCTCGACAAGTCGTCCCCTTGAAGCGCTTGAAGGGGTATGCCCGTGATTTCGTGAATGATGTGCTTCAGAGATTTCTTGTCGCCTAGAAGGATGCCCTCGGCAGAGTAGAATTCAATAGTTGCAGGAGCCAGAAGTTCTTGTAGAGTCCAACCTCGAGTGAACCATCTGCTTCGGCGGAAAGCTCCTTCCCACGGCCGTGACAAGCCCAGCAGCTCTACGTCCTCCTTGGTCACAAAGACATCAGTAAGATATGCGTAGCATTTGCCAGCATTGCGATACCATCGGAACATGGCTGTAATCGCCTCCTGGACTTCGGCACTAGAATTTTTGTCGATACAGCACGTATCGACCCAGAAGTACTTGTAGCCATCTTTAGCGGCTTGTTTGCCACAGAATTGGATTTTTTCGTAGCTCGCAGGCTTCTGCTTTGCGGTTCCATTAAGAATGTCATCATATTTGATCTCTTCCTTGTCACTGAGCCAGGTGTGTGTGAGAGAACAACATATTCCGGAAATCTGGTTAGCCATTCATCGGTGACGAGGTCTCCGTTGGCGTCCTTGTGGAGCAACCTCATGGCGGCGGTACCTGCAGTTCATAGATCCAATGGACTTGAGTAGATATACTTTATCGCCAACATGAAATTCCGGTTTCTTTGGGATGAATCAGTGGCTACCCAAGTTCCTATTTAGCTACAAACCTTAACATATGGTGAGACAAAAGGACGTTTCTCGCCTTCCGTAAAATTCAGGATTTGGTCACTATTTGCGATCAATCAACTTATAGGTACTCGTATAATACCTTCAAAATACGAACCCTTCGAAAGTGGAGATCGTAGATGAAGGGTCGAATAACTGTGGAAAAAAACCGATATGGAACATTCCGAATCACTCTCCGAGAAAATGTGTTAATATCATCATCGGGCTAATTAAGGAAAGTTAAGCTGAGTGCATCCGTCTCCTGCAAGAGGGTGTTTATGGGTACTCGAAAATCAGGCTAGTGGCGGGAGGCAGCGGCGTTCAGGATTTGGATTTGGGCGCTAGCCTTCGGGTGGGGTCGGACTCTGTTTTTGGGACTGCGAAACTGGGGCAGCACTTGTAAGGCGCAAAGGGTGGGGGGAAGGGTTACACAGCAGCAGAAAGAGGCCTACAAATGAGGCGAGGTGCATAGGAAAAGACAGTGAGGCCACCAATGAGTGGGCAAGGTACCCCACGGTTGAGCCATCGCGCCCGTAAAGATGCTTCTGTACAGCGCTTATTCATACTGTAGGTTCAAACCGATTCCAGTCTGTCCTTACCGGTCTTAATCACCTGACTATCTCCAAGACTAGCACTTCATTTTCCCGTGGAAGGAACGGATATAATAACATACGGTACTAACCCTCGTGAGATTAGCTATAATCAAGCAAGTACGCTTCAGTGTTCCTACCTACCGACTCGGCGCTGAGCACTGACGGTAGTCTCTTATCTATCTACCGACACCGACGTCGGTCGGTCAGTCATTTCGTCGGTACCAGGCCCGGAATGCCTAATTGGGTAATCCGTTGATGCTATCATGGTGATATTGATGTCGCTGGCCCCCCTCGTGAGCGGGTTACGACGTCGCTTGATTCGCCGTTTCCCTCTTTACTGACTGATGATGTTGTTGGCCCACCAGTGTCGTAGGAGCTCTAGCATCTCCACTGTTTGGTTTGATAGACGGTTCCTTATTGGTGTGAGCGTCAGCTTGCCATGACTAAACACCCTTTCCAGTTCGGTTGACATCGCAGGGATAGAGAGCAGATCTAAGATCTGTTGCCTTATTCCTGGCCATGGATTCATTGGGTCCAGGACCCAGGGAATGACGGCATCCGGTTTAAGAAAGTCTGTTTGTGGACCTTGGATGTAGGAGTCAAACTCGTCATTAGATACGTCGTCATTCATTTGTGCTCTTTGAAGGTATCGAACAACCCGGCTCGGCTGTTTCCGAGGGAGTTCCTTCTGTTGTTGTTGTTGTTGCTGTTGCTCATGATTACCGCGTGAAGGCTTATCCCTTGTGTCACTGAAATGGTGTATTACGCTTTAAGGAATAGCGTTCCCGCATTTTAGCGTTAAAATTCACTGCAGTCTTGGCAGAAAGAACTTCAAAATTCAACGTCACTTAATTATAGTATTTCATCTTTGATTGCCCGCATTAGACTGAGTATTTTAGTTAGAAAGCTAAAAATGATATTATTAGATAGCTTATAAAATTCTCTATTTAATAAGTTGATTGAAGTATCTTTAGTTCTAGTAGATAGCTTAATATTCTAATTCTTAATACTATCTTATTAGATTATTCATTTCTTAATTAATAAGATTGAAATAATTAGTAGAATTATAAAGCTTTAAATATATTTAATAGATAGCTCTTGAAATTTTATCTTTTCTAACTTAATTAGAATAAGAATCTTTTTAGCTTAAAGTATATAAAATATAAAATAACTACTTATTTAATCTTTTAAATTTATAACTTTTTAAAGTAT
>JAABUK010010572.1_pt1 | contig 12278 bp, 21 predicted proteins | sample 5559141 | NCBI WGS metagenome assembly JAABUK01 (sample SAMN10711869, study PRJNA513367) | rock metagenome | isolation source: Antarctica rocks | place: Antarctica: Victoria Land, Pudding Butte nord | collected 2016-01-03 | reverse complement strand
AACCGAGCTCCGGAATAATGTGCGCGCAGACGATCCTTTGGGGTTACCTAAATGATCACCCTGCCGGCACGGAGGAGGGGTACCTCGCCTTTGCCAAGAGCCTGGCGAGCCCGTCGATCTACGACCGCCTGCAGAAGATGGAGCCCGTCTCCCGTATTCTGCGCTTCAACCGTACCGAAAACTTCAGGCGCTACTACGACAAGGCAAGTCGAGGCAGATGTTTACTGCTAGGCGCCAGCAGAAACTTTGCGCCAGCATTGTCTGGACGTGAAATGTGGTGAGATGCAGGCTCATGCCCAGCACTTCTGCTGGCCAAGCACCAGCGGTGCCGTGCGGATTTGTGCCACTCCCCCTGCCATAATTACTCTTAACAACAGGAACGGAGAGCGCCGCCCAATCGGTCCAGCTGCCTCGAGCTGCTGAACAAACTGTACTGAACAAACTGTCTGCATTGTTGCAGGTGAAGATGCCGGAGGGCCTCGCAGTGCTCGGCGACGCCGCTGCCGCCTTCAACCCAGTCCACGGTCAGGTGCGGACTTGTACACGAACTTGCCTGGAATGGTTGACCCCGCGTCAATAGCCGACAATCAGCCAGCAGGGAGCTGGCATCGCAGTCTCGAACCTGCCGGTACGCCGCAGACTGGGGCTGCCTGATACACCTGCACCTTGAAGATGTCACCCGCCTATCAAACGGCTTTACTCATTCGACAGCATGTGGCATCGATCCGTCACGCCCTTCTCGCCGCACAGGGCATCACGGTGGGTCTGATGGGGGCGGTGGCGCTGCGCGATCTGGTGGCCGAGCGGATGACACCCGCGATCGGCGGCACGCTGGCGGCCCGCCGCGCCGCGCTCGTCGACCTGCCGCAGGTGTGTGCGACTTGGGTGCAGCCCTGCCATGCTGATGCTTGTGTGAGGCCGGTGATGCATTGAACGTGGTGTAAGGGGGGCCTGTGTCCCTCCGGGCTGCCATGCCGGCGCAACCTGCAGTGACGAACGGACCGCCAGCTCGGGAGGCGACTTCTTACGCACCCCTGCAGCCTCCTGTGGCAGAAGAAAGGCAGAAGGCACCTGTGCAACGGCGAAATGAAGGCACGCGTTCAGAATGCCATGACATATTCCAGTAGGGTGTCACAACTGACATCTATATGCAACCGCGTGGCTGCAGGAGTTCCAGGCGAAGCACGCTGTCCTGGCGGAGCTGCCATGGCAGATGGCCACCGCCGAGGACAACAGGCACGCCCTGCTGCCTTCTCTGCACCATGCACCAATGGTGCACGGGCGTCTGGCTCTGTGCATGCATGGAATGTGTGCATCGAGGTGCTGCAGGCCTCGACGCACTGCATGCGCATCACAGTCTGCAGCAAAAATCCTTCATTACTGCTACAGCGGCAGCGCTCTGCGCTCGGTCCATATTCGCAATGTTTACTCACCTCAGCTCAGACCTTGACCCCTCACACCTATGTGAACTGCAGACAAACAGGCTCGGTGCCGGATGCGGGACCGGTACAGGGGCTGGTCAACAACTACCTGGAGTACCTGCGCAAGGTGTCGCAGGCGGACCCGCAGGCGCAGCTCAAGATGTGGAAGGTGCAATTAAAATTGAGTCTAGATGAATCCTGCTGAACAAAGCTCATTCGGTCAGCGGCTCGCCATGGCCTGCTACCCCGCCTGACATATTACAGCAAAGTGCGACGACGCAATGTGCGCGCATACAAAAGTTGCCTCGTGCTGGGAGGCGCATGCTGTTTGTTTCTGCTGTGTCTCAGTCGCCGGTCAACAGGGCGCAGTGCCATCCCAGCGTTCCAGAATTAACGAAAGTTTTCACATGAATACAGCTGATGTCTTGACATCAGCTGCTGTGTGACATCAGCTGTTGTGTCCATGACGCTGCTGTGCCCATAATGCAGGCATACCCACCTGGTCGGCAATCAACAGGCCGCCATGCCATCCCAGCGCCCACCGCTTCAGGATCACTGAAAGCGTACCCTATGAAAACACCTGCATGCAGTCACCTGCTATTGTGTCTTCATGCTGCTGTGTCCATGACGCAGGTGTACCACCTGGTGGGCGACCCGGCTATCGTGTTCAGCCCGTCGCTGCTGCTGGCCGCGCTGAAGTACTGGCTGCGTTTCCGCCTCGCTGCGGCGCAGCGCCTGGTCGCCGCAGCCGGCCGCGGAGGCGCGGAGTCCCCGCCGCAGGCCGCCGACTCCTGCCCTCGCCTGCTCAGCAAGAGTAGGGGCAAGTAGGAACACTGGCGCACGGTGGCGACGGAAAGGGGCGGGTGCCAGAGTGAGAATATGCACATGCGCCACATGCACTCGCACGTGCTGGGTGCTGCTGCCAGGCGAGCTCAGGGATTAGTGGCACCGTCAGGGCTATCTGGACGACGGTCGATGGGACCAGACGAGAATTCTTGCAGAGAGTACCCACGGTTAAAGGCTGTACAATCATTGTATCATACAAACAACGGTCGAGTGCCAGGAATGTTGAAACCAATCAGTAAGTGGAGTCATTCCTGTGGAGCAATGCAGGACGGCAGCTGTTTCTAAACATCGTTAGTGTCGTTCCAGCGCTTTGTTCTACCAAGCATGGCGAAGTCCCTCCATGTTATGGACACCTAACAGCAATGCCGCTGCAATCGAAACTCTTACCGTCACATGCAATGCAAGGCCGTCATATACAATGCAGGCTGTGGCACTCGCTGCACCGCTCTCACACTCCAACCTTGAATTGGTCAAGATCCACCCAACTCGACCCCACTGCCTTCCCTGCACATTCTCAGCTACAATCACTGCCCCAAAAAGCAAGCGCCAAAGTACAAGCAGCCGTTTTATACACTGCCGTTCAATGAAGACATTTAGTCGTCTTTCTGCTCGGGCCCGGGCTCCGGATTGATCTCCATGATATTGGTGTCGTAGCCATCCCTCATGGCATTGGACAGCGCCGCAAACTCGCCGCCCATGAGGTCCAGCGCCTGCAGAAACAAAATGCGGGTTTGCGCTGGCTTGAGGAGCGACATTGGAATCGTTGCAGCGGCTGCAGGTATTACAGGTCAGCCAGCCACAGCATTCTGGATGGGCAATGCGTCAGCTGAGCTCATGGGTATGAAGTCAGGGAAGCCAGCACGCGCCTTGTGCCACATGGCGTCGCCGTCCTGGCCGTGCTGAAGGACGAAGCTGCCGGCCGCCGCCGCGGTGAGCCACACGCCCGCGCGGCACTCCCTCGCCAGCTGGCCTGGCCCCCTGCCGTCCAACAGACCGCATATCACGGCTGCTGCCAGTCTGCCCTGAGCTGCTGCCGCTGCCCGCTCTGGCGACTTTCCACAGCGCCATCGCACAGGCGCAATGACATTGATATCCGTGAAACACGCCAGCCTCTGCCAGATCAGCTCGATCTCGGATCAGCTTCATGCTGGGTGAGGGCGTGTAAAGTTGGCAAGGCGGAATGCCGCACCAGCCGCTGTAGCGCGTGAGGCACTTGAAATTGGCCTCGTCCAGCTCCCCTGACTCCAGCCCCGCCTTGGCGGCCTCGAAGCCGCCAAGGTGCACTCCCCGCATCACCTGATGGTCGGGGTGGAGGAACTCCTCTGGGACTGGGACGTTCATGAGCTCATGTGCAAGACGACAGGTTCCGGTGCACCACGACCATGCACAGTGACTTGCATGGAGGGGCGGGCCGCTGCAGTCAAGTTGGTTCACTACGCGGCCACGCTTTGGGGTTGTGGCTATCCACAGGCGCACCTCTCGGGCGTTCCGCAGGTCATATGGGTGCAGGCAGTGAAACGTGTCCTCGCCGACGTCCCCTCCCAGGTATAGCATCAGGTCGGCAAACCCCGGGCAGAGCACCTCTGCAGGCACAGCAAATTGGGTCACGAGACAGACAAGCAGGTACGCTTGCGAGTGTCAACAGGATGGGTGCTGTGTGCCATTGATGCTGCTCTGGCAACGGCAAGCATGTGCACTCACCTGCTCCGGCGACCTCCCCTATCTTATACTCCGTCGGCCTATTCAGTATCAAACCAGCGCTGCCAGACTCGTCGTGCTGGAAGATGAGGATGACAGCCTGCGGGCAAAGCACAGCACTCTTGCTCGAGTGGGTGCTGCCGAGAGCCTGCAACATGCATTGGGGAAACTGGCGCTGCGCCGCTGCAACTCATCTTGATGCAGATGGCCCACGGTGCATCAGCCTGCTTCACCTGAAAGAAGTACTCCTGGCTCGAAGCGAACATCAGCGGGTGTGCGACCAGTATGCAGCCCTGCTCCGGGCCTGGCACTGAATGCGCCCAGATGTCCGAGTCCGCATCGCTGTTCCTCCCCGACGCCACCAATTTTGCACGGAACTCCCTCCAATCCTGGGCTCCGCTGGGCAGGTAGTCTGGCACCGAGCTGCTGGAAGGTGTCTGGTCCGGGGTATCGTCCGGCCTGCATCAGGGAGACACATATCGATGCATGCCGCGCCTCACTGCTGGCGCACTTTGGTCCCAGACACATCGTGGTGCTTCTGTAGCAACCGCCTGTGATTGCCGTGCATACCTGGACTCTTCAGCCCTAGCCGGTAGTCTGAGGCTGTGCTGCCGTGGACCTCGAGCACAAAAGGGATGCCGAAGCCTGTTTGGCATGCGCGTCCGGGATGCAGCACGATCAGCTCCTCGGGCGCAGCTGACTTGGCCGTGCGCTGCGCACTGCATGGTTGGGGGGTTTCACGGCAGACTGATTGCACCGAACTTCACGATCGCGCCTCGCAAACTGCAATCTGACTGTGCATCAAGACTTCCGTGTCGGAAATGGGCTACAATTCGCGACTCCTTGCAATGCGAGCGTGAAGAAGCGTTGCTTGCAAACATTGCAACTCAACAAGCGCCAACATCCTGACGTGTAGACGTGCTGATCATCAGAGTAATCAAATTAAAGCAGCACGGCCCGTGCAACCCTGTGCCGACGCGCCACACTCCATGCCTCTATTGCATGATGATTCCCGATGCTCGAACTCTCCGCTTCACTCGATACAATACAGATTTCCCCTCCTGCAATCAGAGTGACAGGCTCGATGTCATGTCACGCAGGAAGATGGCCAGCGGGACATCATGCACCATCCGCGCATCAGCATCCGCATCCGCATCCGCGCATCAGCATTAATGCCATCCAAGGTACGGGCGACTGAAGCCAAACGTTGATGACAAGCTGATAAGATGTGAACCGGCGTGCTGCTCACCGTTCATCGCTTGCGACCTCAGCCGCCCTTTGGTCTCAGCCAGTTCTAAGGCAGCCGCAGGCGTCGCAACACGGGGCTGGCTTGGCGGAGGCCCAAGCCGAGGATGCGATGGCCGAGGCCCCAGCTGGAACGGATCATGCCCACGGACCCAAAGCCTGCAGCCGTTGCGACAGCGCTAGTTGGAGGGTGTTCGGCTAACAAGCAGAAGAGGCAATGACAACAAGGGAAGTGACAATGCATTCATCGGATGTTGCTGACGGACAACATCCATAGTAGCCAGGTGCTGGCGGCACACGGCGCTGCCCATGATGCTTGTGTTGTCAGCGGATGTGCAGTGTGGTGGTTAATGGGTCAAGAGCTTCGCACCGAAGCCAACAACGGCGCCGATGTATGCCGACATGCCGCTGAGCACCAGGACCTCGCACGACAGCGCTCCCACGAAGACCAGCGAGCCAAGCGCCTGTACAGCATCACATCTATGTGATAGAAGATTGGTGTAAGACCATGGCCCTATCTTGTGACAGGAAACGCACAGCATCCATTTCTTCGTGATGCAAGGGGCAACATGTGCCTCGCATCACGTTGCCCCTTGCATTCATGAAGAAATGGCAACATGTGCTCCACCGGTGATTCGGCCTGATAGCGCACCAGTGGCAACTGCATAAATGGCGCCAGCGCCCCCGGCTGGCCGCGCGGTGGCTGATTCCATGCCGCCAGGCCTGCAAGAGAGGAACGAACAACACCATTCGGTGTCTTCAAACGGTGGAAGCACCATCTAGTCTGCAAATCTCCAGGGGAGGCCGGCAGCTGCAAGTGAAGCCGCACCAGAAGCGCAGCTGGTATGCTGAGGGGCGTGCACGCGGACAGGGCTACTGGAGATTCTGATATCTGAACCCTTCAGAGATCGCACCCTGTGAGTTGGTCTGGATCATCTTGAGTCCCAGCGCCTGCATTGAAATGGTGTGTCGTCTGTGCTTCCGCTGCTGGAAGATATGCATTGTGCAGGATAAGCACACAGGACTTAATCGGCAGCATAACTGGTTCAGGCGAGTGAAGCAAGCGCAGTTGCGGGGCAGGCGTGCCAGAGTCCGGTTGAAGTTGAAGACGCCCAGCTGCGCGCCGCGGCTGAAGCCAGAGAGTACAATCGCGTGCAGGTACAGTTCCAGCGCAAAGTCTGCCGCCTGCATTGAAATGGTGCATCGTGTGTTGATACTGCTGCCCAGAAACATGCGATGTGCAGGATGACAGCACACAGGATCGCTGCTCACATGATTGAGGTAAGTGAGATTTCGCAAGTCTCGTTGCAGGTCGACCATAACACTTGGCTCGACGGCCGCAGCCTGCCTGCTCAGCGAGGAGGCGCAGACAGCACGAAATCTGCACTTGGACGCCATAATGGACGAGGGGAGCGGCACCTGGCTCGGCGAGCGCAGCCGGCCGGCGAGGAAGCGCAGGCAGGTGCGCGGGCCCGGCAGCGCGCCGCCCAGCAGCTCCTGGTCGAAGAACCGCGCGTGCGATCGTGGGATCTTGTACGGCGCATGGCACCTTCGTGTTGTCAGATTTCAATGTCAGAGTATCAGAGGATTAGAAGCCAGAGCGTGTGAACGCTGCTGCTGTTCAGAGAGGTGTCATGTGCATGCCGTGGATTGACTGCACTAACACATGAGGTCAGGCATGATGCGGATGAGCAGGGCACCAGCAAGGCGCGGCTCACATCTCGCATTGCTGCGACCGCCGGAAGCCCTGCTGCTCGCAGCGCAGCTTGCGCCACGCATACAGGCACATGCAGTGGACGTAGGCCACAGAGCCTGCGCCACATAGCAGGATGGTGATGCTTTGACACTTGACGAGCACTGGTGAGGGCTCACAGCCAAATCATCAACTTGCCGGATACATTCAGGGCCACAGGCATCAATGCATCGAAACAGTGAAGATGGCAGATATCCGGGTCTTGCCTGAGCACTTGCACGGCTTTATCAATTGTTCCGCAGGATTGCCGGAGTCTTCAAATCCGTCCGGTCCAAAGCAGATGCGGCACAGCGGTTCATCAGCCTCGTCGTCCACAGCCAGCAATGACATCTGGCGATCAGTCGAGATGGCATCCTCCGTCGCAGGCGTGCAGTCCTCAGCCATAATGACTGCCGCCGTGTGCCAAGACCCCGACGCCGCTGAGCGAGCGAGCGGTATCAAATGATGTTTCGCTGCGCGCCGAGCTTCAAGGCGCGCGCAAGTGAAGCAGATCTATGACACACAGGAACAGCTCCCGATACAGCTTCGCAGTCTCACTGCCAACAGTTTGCTCGACGCAAGTGCGGATTTGCTGGACAGCACGCTATGGTCAATGTGCGAGCGCAGGGCAGCGGCGTTGCGGATCAATCAGGACGGCAAAGAACTCGAATCTGCGCTTAGAAGAGTGCAGTGAGGCGAGCGTTCACCAGCAAACGAAGATGTTCAGCCAGGTCAGCATGATGCAATGTGCTTCCGGAACGCGCGCCTCCGGCCTCGGCGTCCGGCCGCAAAACACATCTATATGCCTGCGAGCAGCCTCAAAACATCCCGCCTTTGACAATATCTGCCAGCGGACTCGTTGCTAGCTTCCCTTCGTTGAGCAGTCACCTGCATCGACGAGCCAACTTGGGCGCTGGAGCAAGTGCAGTTAGCGGAATGGTCAAGAAACGTACGCCTTTCAATCTCAATGTGCTGTTTTTGCGATGTACTCGCCGGCTTGCAGCGGCAATGAGTTTGTCTGCCATGTCATGCGCAGGCACCAAAGCCGGCGGTGCCCGGTCCTCGGCCGGACCCAGCAGCATGGCAGTGGAGACCACCAGCAACGCGCCGACCTCGACGGCGCCTGCAGATGCCAGTGCTCCACCTGCACAAGCAGGCAAGTAGCAGCTGCCTTTCTTGCATGAGTGCGGCAGGCGGCAGGCGGCAAGCAGACCTGTGTGTTTGGCTGCGGCTGCACACGCAGCCTCTCAATGCATGTACGAGTGCACAGCGCAGTGTCTGAATCAACGAATTTGCAAGCTTTGGCATCGGATTGCCGAATGCGCAAATGATATCTTCAGCTCACGCCGCAGGCCAGGAGCCGGGGCAGGCAATGGAGGCGGAGGCCACGAACGCAAAGCCTAAGATAAAGCAGCCGAAGGGCCCCAAGCTGGGCGTGCAAGTGGGCAAGCGGGGGCAGGCCACAAAGAACCAGCGGAAACGCAAGCTCAAAAAGCTCGAGAAGGTGCGCGGCTCCTGCCTACGTGAACTTGAGGCGGCACTGTGAGCCAAACCCGGGTCTTCAATGCCAGTACGAAGTGTATGGCAATGCTCCGCTAGTACGATGTGTATGCTGACGAAGACAATTTTATCCTGCTTTGCAGGCTCTATCCAAGACGGAAAGGGTTGCATCGAAAGCGGCAAAAGCAGACCTGAAGACAGCGCAGCGGCAGACAGCAAAGAGCCTTTGGAACAACGACAAGGCGAACAGCAACATGTTTTCGGTGCTGGAGGCTTGATTCTGGAGGCTTAAGTATGGAATCTGGTCACCCAACAGTTGGGGAGCGGCGGCATGATGTGCAGCATCGTGTGCAGGATGGTTCGCAGAACCCGTGGGGCGTCGATGTCAGAGCAGACATTTAGAAGAGAGTGTGATTTAAGATTTAGAGTTGCGCTGCAAAACCACCGAGGACTCGTCAACGAAACGGCAACCTTTGGCACCAGATACACCGTCAACTGAACATCTCCGAATCCACATCATCAAATCTGCTGGTTGCTCAGCAGCCCGACCATGCAGCGCGTCTTCTCCACAAGCGACTCGATGCGGCTCCAGGACTTGCGCAGGTGCTGCTCGATCTGCTTCGCGCGCCGCCGCAGCTCGTCATGCTCCATGATCGCCTCCCCGTGTATCTGCAGCACCGCCCGCAGGAACGCCTGCAGCCAAGATGGGGCTCAGTTTCCTCAGCCCTGCCTGCCCTGCCGACTTGCAGATTTCTACAAGAAAGCCACTGGCAACAGTGGCACTGGGCAGGCAGCTGCCGTTGTTCCATGCATTGCGCATGACCGAGCTGCAAGACAGGCACCTGTAGGAACTCGAAGTTGCAGGAGCCGAGCAGCTCCGCGTCCACGAAGTCCAGCAGCTGCGCCAGCTGCGCCACCTCTGCCGGGTCCCCGCCCTCCAGGATCTGCGACACCATGTTGCACGTGTTCAAGTTCCACGATAAAGATGTATCTGTGGCGTGTGCATGTTGCCTCCAGTCTATGCAGCACCGAGGAAGATGCTTGTATCTGGAGGAGCTCGGTTTCGCAAGAGGCCACGTTACAACACAGGGAGCAGCCAAGCGGTGCAGAAAACTGAAGGCGCATGCACTGGCAGGCAGGCAGGCAGGCACCTGCATGCTGCGCAGCTCCTGGTCGATGGCGTTGGGGCTCATGCTGCGCAGCAGTGCAACAAATGACGTGTGGTCCCCCTCATCCGCGCATGCCTGCATCATGCAACACCACACTCAGTACATTATGCTCAGTATATCATGCTCGGTGAACGCCAATGGTAGAAGGCGACTTGAGTTCTCGTGTAAGAGGTACACCATTACTGGCGCGCGCTTGCCAAATCAGTTGCAATGTGATGGAAGATGCACAGCCCAGGAAACAGGCCGTGTGAGACCATTTCACTCTCTAGATTTTGTGGTGCCTTGACACATCCACAAAGGGCGCACCTGCAGTGTGCGGCTGAAGGCTGTGCCCTGCAGGCCCACTGACGAGGCGCCGCCCAGCACTCGCGAACCCGCCTGCGCCTTCTTGTCGCCGGCGGCGGCCTCCGTGTCAAACACCGGCCGCCCCTCCAGCCCTGCTCAGGTGCAGGAGGCGCCGTTTGAGCACGTCGGGATGCGGTGTTCTTCTGCGTTGACAAGTTGATCATGAACCGTAAGGTAAAAAGCGCACCAGCAACGGTGGGCAGCAAGAAGGGCGCGGCCTCCGGCTTGTTTTGCGGCTGCACCTTCGTATCATGGAGAAAACAGAACAGCTATATATGTGAGACGCACCTGCGACAGTGGGCAGGAAGAAGGGCGCGGCCTCCGGCTTTTTCGGCGGCTGCACCGGCTTGCTGCGCGCCTTTATGGCGTCCAGGTGCACCAGATTGTGCCACTGCGGCCGCGGCAGCAGCGACAGCGTCACCAGCGCCGGCGCCAGCGGCGCCGGCGCGCCCGCGCCGCTGGTGCTGTCGTAGCGCCGCTCGGGCGCTTCCGCCGCCTCGCCGTCGCCATCGACCTCTGCCTGCGGAAGCAGCAGCCAGGCGCGCCTGTCAAAGGAATGCATTGCCACCTGAGGACCTGCAGCATCACCGCTGCTGCGATGATGGCGAAGCAACGACAAATAACACACGAGGGCTAGCGGCTGCGGCATCACAGTGGTTGCATGTCAATAGGGTTGGAGTGCAACACTTGCTGCTGCCACCTATTAGCTGACCCGCACCTGGGCTGCCGCCATGTCCATGTGCTCGTCGTCAGACGAGGACGAAACTGACCCGTCGTCCGGGCCCGCCTCCTCGACCACCTCCCGGCCCACAGCCGGCAGCCGAACGTCCACCGGCACCTGCTCAAGCAGCCGCCTCAGTTGCTGCCTCCAGTCTCTGCAGCTAAGGTGCTGCTCGTTCGAGCTCTCCTGCGTCTCTATTGCAAGGTTGCAATTCAGCAAGAATCGATATGACTGCACAGCGACAATTGACCTGGTCTGTTGTGTGAGTCACGCTGTCGGACAACCTGCAGTGCGGTACCTGGGAGGGCAGCACGTCGGCGGCGCCGCCGAACAGCAGCTGGTTGGACCACAGGTAGATGCCGCGGCTGGAGGCGTGCGCCGTCGCGAGCATGCCCAGGTCCGGCGACAGCGTCAGCGCCGTCACCGGCGCGCCCAGCCGCATCACCTGCATATCAAATACAATGCTCGTCAAGTTTACAGAAGTCACCATCGCAAGACAGAACACACCATCGCGAGCATGCCTAGGTCCGGCGACAGCGTCAGCGCCGTCACCGGCGCGCCCAGCCACATCACCTGCATATGTTGTAGGCGAGAGGGTCAAAATGGCCAAGCCTCCCGACCGTTTTGCATGCATGGAAGTGTCGTCCATATCTTGGTGCTGGGTTCTAATGTGTACCGAGGTGTCCTTGGCACCCTTGCCTAATACGCGATGGTGCATTACTACACGGAAGGACTGCCTGAAACAGATCTCAGGGTCTGACCCACACGCACCTGCAGGGTGGTGGCGGCGGGGATGTCCCACACGCGCAGGGTGCCGTCCATGGAGGCCGACAGCAGCCAGCGGCAGTCCTCGCTGACTTGCACGTCGGTGATGCGGTCGCTGTGCCCCTCAAACCGCCGCACCTGCGCCATCGCCTGCGGACAAGCGGGCAGCGGGGGTGGGCGCGTGGAGGCTGATGTGGGTGCAGCTCAGCCTGTGAGGATCGTGGTGAAAAGCGGCTGCAGAGATGTCATGGAAGTGAGCAACAGTTTCGTGGCAGGAATACACATTATCAGCTGATGAGGCATGCTTTTGGCTCCTTGCACTCCGGAACGCACCTCGATGTCGAACATGCGGATGGTGAGGTCGTCGCAGGCGACCGCCAGCAGGGCGCTGTTCGCATGCCGCGCCAGCCGCGTCACCGGACTGCCCACTGCCAGCTCGCCTGCAGGCAGCTGACAGAGTGTGACGCATAGACTCTGATACGCCCCTGCAACATGACCAGTTCTTGCATGTCGTCGCCACGAACCACATCAGCAAGTGCAGGCTCGAAGCTGCCATCCCCCAGCAAGCGCTGTGCAAGAAGTTTGCTCCCACCTGTGAGCTTCTGCTTGCGGAAGTCCCAGGTGCGCAGCGTCGCGTCCAGGCCGGCGGACACCAGCACCCTGTTGCTGGCGTCCACTGAGACGGCGGCCACCATGCCCTTGTGCGCTGGCAGGTCCGTCCCCAGCGCACCCTTCCTGCAAGGGCGCAGGCGAGCAAGGTGTACATTGCTGGTGGTGACCCTCTGCTGCATTGGCCGCGCAACCACCCAGGACATTGCTTGCTGGCCGTCACATAG
>JAABUK010010570.1_pt1 | contig 12278 bp, 15 predicted proteins | sample 5559141 | NCBI WGS metagenome assembly JAABUK01 (sample SAMN10711869, study PRJNA513367) | rock metagenome | isolation source: Antarctica rocks | place: Antarctica: Victoria Land, Pudding Butte nord | collected 2016-01-03 | reverse complement strand
GTACGTGGGAAGTTCGATAGGGGAAGGACGCGACGATGCCACAGCAGACGATCACCGGGAACACGCTGTACTACGGCGATAACCTGGAAATCCTCCGGGAGTATATCCCCAGCGTCAGCGTGGACTTGATCTATCTCGATCCGCCCTTCAACTCGAACCGCAGTTACAACGTGCTTTTCAAGGATGAAAGCGGCACGGACAGCGAATCTCAGATCACCGCGTTTGAGGATACCTGGCATTGGAACCACTCAGCGGAAGAAACCTATCAGCGCCTTGTTCTGGAAGGATCAGCCGATGTGAGCAGCATGGTAAGCGCCATGCGACAGTTCATCGGCGCGAACCAGATGATGGCCTATCTGGTGATGATGGCCGCCCGGCTGGTGGAACTTCACCGCGTCCTGAAGCCCACGGGAAGTCTCTATTTGCATTGTGATCCCACCGCCAGCCATTACCTGAAGATCGTCCTCGATACGATCTTCGGGCCGCTGAACTTCCGCAATGAGATTGTCTGGCAGCGTACGAATGTTCATAACGATGCGCGGCGTCGTTTCGGTGCGGTCACAGACACGATTCTGTTCTATACGAAGACCGACAAGTACACATTCAACACGCAATACCAGCCGCACGATCCCGACTATGTAAGCAAGTTTTACCGCTACGTTGACCAAGACGGCAGGCGATATAGGCTCGATAACATGTCCAGCCCGAACCCACGACCGAACATGATGTACGAATACAAGGGTTACTCATACCCGACTGATGGCTGGAGATATAGTCGAGAGACGATGGAACGGCTTGATCGGGAAGGCAGATTACACTTCCCGGCGAAGTCAACGGGACGCATCGCGCTTAAGCGATACCTTGACGAAATGACGGGAACGCCGTCGGGGAATCTCTGGACAGACGTTCCTCGCCTCGAACACCACTCGAAAGAATCGCTAGGCTATCCCACCCAGAAGCCCCTTGCCCTTCTAGAGCGGATCATCACCGCCAGCAGCAATGCGGGCGATGTGATCCTCGATCCCTTCTGTGGATGCGGGACGGCCATCGCGGCGGCCCAGAAACTGGGGCGAACCTGGATCGGCATAGACATTACCCATCTGAGCATCGCCCTTCAGAAGTACCGCATGGCCGATATGTTCCCCGGTATCCAGTTCCGGGTAGTAGGCGAACCCCAGGACATCGGGGCGGCCCAGCAACTGGCCAGCGAAGATCGCTACCAGTTCCAGTGGTGGGCGCTATCGAAGATCGAAGCCCGGCCCCTGGGCGGCGAAGAAGGCAGTAAGACGGGCAAGAAGGGCAGCGATAGGGGCATAGACGGGCTGATCCCCTTCATTGACGATGCCACCGGGAAGGCAAAGCGGGTGATCGTCCAGGTGAAGTCCGGCCATGTGAAGTCCGGCGATGTTCGTGATCTTCGCGGGACGGTGGAAGCCGGGAATGCGGCCATCGGCGTCTTCATCACGCTGGAACCGTCCACGTCCGAAATGAACACGGCGGCGGTCACAGCCGGGTTCTACCACTCGGACACCTGGGATAAGGACTATCCGCGTATCCAGATTCTGACGGTGGCCGATCTCCTGCACGGCGCTGAGGTGAAGATGCCCCCGCGCATCGGGACGTTCAAACAGGCGGCGGCGGTGAAGGCGAACGCGAACCAGCCGGGCCTGGCGCTGGGGATCGAGTAGCGCGTCAATAGGCGAAGGGACGAACGGCCCGTACAGGCGATCTCGTGAAGCCTATGGCCCATCGTGGGCGGGCCGTGACACAGGAAGGACTGAACACATGCCCGATGCTCCGATACTCCTGATTGCCGTGCTGGCAGCGATCCTCTTGGTTGTCTCCTTCGTCATACGTACCTGGTGGAGGGGGGTGAAACTCTCGCTTTTCATTTTCGCTATTGTCCTCTTTGCTATCGCTTTCTTCGCCTATGTCGCACAACGTCGCTGACGGCGGCGATCCGCCGTCACTTTCACCCCCTTCGTCGCGGCTTCGGCCACCACTTCCATCCAGGCTTCCACCAGCACGTTCGGCTTGTTCAGTAGCGGGGCCAGTTCCCGCGCTTGTGTTTCGGTGGCCGGGGACGCGACACCTATAGGTGTCAACGCTTCCACGACTTTCGCCCCGGCAATCAGACGAAAGTGGTGCGCCTTCCCGAAGCCCCATCGCACCCTAGAAGGGCGCACAGCGCGTTCCTGGCCTATCCGGGCGCTTCTTGATCCCGGAAGATCGGCGGCTGGCTGCCCTTCGCGGGCAACGTAAAGATCACCTGTACCAGTTCGTTATCACCCATGCCGCTCACTTCGCGCTTCTCAGTCCAGTCCCCCACTTCCTGGGCGGCCTGTTTCAACCCGTTCCGAATCTCAGCCATCAGCGCGGTGTCCACGCGGTACACGTCCACCCGTTCCGCTTCATTGCCCGTCCCCACCACCTTCACGTCCCGGACGATCAGGCCCGTGGTTCCGCCCGGCACATCGGCCATGCTGGGATCGGTAGCGCGTTGTTCGATCACACTCAGCGCCCCGTCCAGCAGGTTCTGGACAGCGGCCACCCGCTTCCGGCGCTTCGCTATCCAGAACCGGCTGATGGACGCGGCGATCCGCGCCCGGTGTTCGGCCACTTCGGCCTGGAAGGTGGGCAGTTCCTTCCAGTAGTACAGCGTGCGGTTTGCCACCCCCGCTTCCGCCGCTATCTGATCGTCCGTCAGTTCATCATCGGCCACCATCACCGCCGCCCTCTTCTGCTGTGCGGTCAGCGGCTTGCACTTTCTTGCAGCGTTATCGTCCATCGCATCCCCCTGATCGTCCCGCCCACGCGGGTGCTTTCTCAGTCCTGGCGGAAGCGCCGCCGAATGTCGAGCGAAGCGCGGGCCAGGTCTGAACCCTGGGCGGGGTTCGGCGTCCGCGCGTTACCCGTCGCGTTCCCCAGCCCGGCCCCGGCGTCAATCGTGAAACGCAAGAAGTCACCGGGACTTTCGCGCTTCAGTTCAGCCATAAGGGCGTCAACATCGTCGTGGACGTTTCCGGCCAGGTCAACCACTACCCTGTCACCAGCGACCCGGTATAGCGCCCCCGCATCCTTCGCCCCAGCCTTCCGGGCGGCCACATGGAAGGCGATCATGCCCGCGTCCACCTTCCCAGCGCCCCGCCCCTGGGTTTCGTGGAGCATCCCCCGCATATGGGCGCTTACGTCAGCCTTCGTCCCGTCCTGGGGCGCTGACGCGGCTTCCGGGGCGTTCGGCGTTCCCAGCGGCTGGACTTCCCGCTGAGACTTCCCCAGTAGCGCCCGCATGCTCTGGTTCACATTGTCGTTTTTACCTTCGGTCATGCATCACCCCCATCTTTCGTGGTAGCGCCCGTGAACACCAGCGCCCCGTCAATGGACACGCCCACGGGTGCGGGCTGGGCCTGGCGGAAGGGGCGGATGATGGCATCGCCCGGTGCCATCCCAACGGTAAGCACTTCACCGCTGGCCCTGGCCGCGTTCCCCCGTTCTTCGGCTTCGGCCATCCGATCCTTGATCGCCTGATGCTCGGGGTTCGTGTATGTCGTCTTCTTCGCTCGATTGATCTTCCCCAGCCGTTCCGCTTCCTGCATCTCCGGGCTGTCCATCCATGCCGACGCCAGCACCAGCGGTTTCCCGTCGCGGATCGCGCCGATCAGGTTCCTCAGATCTTCGCGCTTCTGAGTGATCGCCAGGTTTACCGGGCGGCGAGCGTCCTGGGCATCGCGCATATCGGAAACACGGCGATCGTATTCCGCCTTCGCCGCCTGGTACGTGGGCGTGTACTCCGCTACCGCCTGGGCGGCTTCCAGCATTCCGGCGTCCAGCGTCTTCGCCTGGGCTTCCAGGGCTTCGACTTCCAGCCGGTTGACAACCGCCGTGGCCGCTGTGATCTTCACGGGAAGGGCGTCAGCATCGGTGCGAAGGCGCATCAGGGCGTCCACATCACCGATGGCGGCGGCTTCGTCAAGCCAGTGCTGGATATGCGTCTGCGTAGTCAGCAGTTCGGCCTTGACGGCCCGCGCTTCTTCCAGCGTCTTCGGGTTGCTACCCAGCGTCTTCGTCAGCATTTCCTTCGTGGTGGCCATGTCGCTACTTCCTTTCGTCATACTGGCACGGAACGTTACCGCGCCCTAACACAACCTATGATGCCCATCTAATGTCAGTACGCCCTGACCTGTTCCGCATCCCAGGTAAACCATCGGCGGGCGAAGTCCTGGGCCTTCTCGTCTTCGATCCAGAGGAACCCCACGTCTTCGGCGTCCTGTTCATACGGCCCGGCCACGTTCCCGCCAGTCCGGTTCTTCAGGACATTTCCCGCATACCCGGTGATCGCCTTGTGTCCGGCCACCACCCTGGGCGTGGGGTATTTCGGCATCGGCGGCGGTTCGGGGACGGCCACAGGGGGGTTGTGTATCTTTTTCAGAGATACCCCCCCTGTTTCCCCTTGTGTGGTAAGGGTTCCTGGGATGGCCGGGGTATCTAGGGGTATCTCTGTGCTACCTGGGGCCACATAAATAATATTCTCTTTTTTCTCCCGCGTGGGGTTGTGAGAAGATACCCCTAGATACCCCGGCCCTTCCGAATCGCCCGCTATATCTGGGGAAACGGGGGGGGTATCTTTTTCGGAGATACCCCCATTTTGGGGGTGCAGGGGCATCAGACGCCACTTCTTCACCTTGTGGCTGATCCCGGCGAAGACGATCCGGTATGTATCGAAGACGCGATCCCGCTGGCGCGTCAGTTGCACGCCGAAGGAAACCTTCTGTGAGCGATCCCCGCCCTTCCCGAAGTCGAAGCCGTCCACCGTGGCCGCCAGATCGAACAGATCGGACGCGCCCACCTGGCCGGACTGGTATTTCTCCCACCAGATCGCCACGAACTGACGCCAGATCGCGCCTTCCAGGTCAGCGGCTTCGTAAAACTCATTCAGGTTCGTCAGGAAGTCGGGAACCTGGGCGTTCGCCAGGATGCCACCGATCACGGCGGCCCATCGCTCGAATGATCCCAGCGTCACGGTGGCCTGGGGCATCCCGGCAGCCACCCAGTCCTGGATCAACGTCAGCGTGGCGGCCACCAGTTCACCACGGTGATCGGCCATCCATCCCCGAAGGTTCTCATGGCGGAACCCTTCCCGCTGCCAGGGGCGATCTATCATCGGATCAAGGCGGATACGGACACATCGGCGGGCGATTTCCGTACTCATCACGGGGTTATTCGCGGTGGCCGCCCAGACACATCGGACGGGGACGCGAAGACCGTCATTCGTCCCCAGGATGCGATCAGTCCAGACGTTCGCTGTGAGGGCCGAAGCCAGCGATCCCGAATCCAGGGGCCGGGTGATGTTATCGAGCATGATGAGCGGGGTGGCTTCCCGAAGTTTCGTGCTGATCCGTTTCCGCCATTCATCATCGTCCCGCCCGTCCGTGATCGTCCCGATGTGATCTCCCACCGCTGGCTGGGTGCAGACATCGGCCAGAAGCCCCTTCCCACACCCCGCCGTGGGCGCTTCAATCAGGTGAAGGGGCGTGGGGCCAGCGATCAGATCACGGACGTAGGGAAGGATCATCAGCGCCACCGCGTTCGTTCGTTCGGCCTCGCTGATGAAGGGGAAGTCCCCCATCAGTTCGTCCAGGATTAGGCATCGCGCCCGTTTTACATCTTCCGCCGTGGGCGCGGGTGGGATGGCCGGGACGATCAGCCCCACAGCCGGGGCATAAAGAATGCCGCTGGCCGGATCGTATCCCGGCGTGTTCACCAGGCGGCCACCACGGGCGAAGATCGGTGTTTCCGTGATCCGGGTGAGGATCGGCAACGGTGGTTCCGGGCTGGCCAGCATGTCCTGAACCACATGCAAGGGCGGAAGGGCGTCCACTTCCGCGCTTCGCTTGATCGTGTACCACCGGGCCGCCCGCGCCAGTTCATGGCGCAAGCGTTCGGGGCTGAGGGCGCGAACTACCAGGCGGCTGTCTTCGTCCAGTTCCAGGCGAACCACCTGGCCAGCGTATCGGAACAGGTGGGCGGGATCGTTATTGTCCACCAGCGCCGCCCATGCCTGGGCCGTCACATCGGGAAGGGACAGATTCCCCGCGTCTATGCCGGGGCGCGGATCGTCCAGGACTTCCCCGGTTTCCGTGTCCACGTTCCCGCTGATCGGGGTGATCGGGGTGATCGTGCCTGGGGGCTTCGGCTTCGGCCCGGTGTATGTGTTCGTCTGCATGGCGGCTTCCAGTGTCCTTCCTCGATAATCGTCCCGCTCCCATTTCGGGCGCATCAGCCCGGACTGTTTGAACAGGCGATCCGTCCGGGCCATATCGTTCCCCGTCCAGAACATCAAGTGGCTGCATAGCGCCAGATCGGCGGCGCTATCGTCCCCACCGTGGCCGTCCGTGCTGCCATCCCACAGCGCCCTGATCTGGAAGCCGTTCGCGCCCTTCATCATCCGCTCGATCAGTTCGCTATCGTCCATGCTGACGGGACTGTGGGGCGCTGTGAGCGGCTTCGGCGGGGCTGGGGGGAAAGTATCGCGGTGAAGGGTATTCAGCGCGTCCTGGGCGTCCTGGATCGCTTCCGGCGTGCCTTCCAGGTGATCGCCCGTCACGGTGATGTACCGGGCCGTGCTGTACATCTCAATAGGGCCACCCCACGGCATCATCTTCTTGTTTCCGCGCCCCGGAACCGCACCCCGAATGAGAACATGAACACCGGTCCGGGACGGGCTGACTTCGGTGTAGGAAGCCAGACTGTGGATGATCGCAGCGGCTTCGTCAGCGATCACGCCCGTGTCCAGGTCGCGGCAATGATCCAAGTCCACCACAGCGAAGGGATCATCACCTGTCAACACGAAGCCGATCCCCCCGACCGCACGGGTGGCCAGGATCGCGGCGGCCCGCTTCTGGGCGGCGGTGTACGTCCCCCACGTCGCGGGATCGGTGGAACTCGCGCCCGCGCCCGTGGCGGCCATCTTCGGGACTTTCGTGGGCTTGCCGTTCCGCTGTTCTAACACCCAGGCCACCCATTGTGGCCGCTCGATCAGTTCGCTGGGGATCGTGTCGGGGTTCGGCTGTGCATTCATCGGCGGGCCACCCGATCCAGCGTTGTCGTGATCGTGGCCCCCGCCGCATTGATCGCGTCGGCGTCCGTCTGCGTCAACGGGAAGCGAAGCAGACCATCAGGGCGAAGAACCACCAACACATACCGCCCATCCGTTTGGTATGGTGCGAGTTCATCCGCCAGCGCCAGCCTCACGCGGAACGGGCTGGTGTGGTTCCGGCGAAACCAGTACAGATCATTGTTCGCCGCGAAGCACATCTGGGAACATTCGTTTTCGCTCACGTCGCCGGGTTCGGCCCGCTGTGTTATCATAGGCATGGAAATGGTTCCTCCACTGTTTGCCCAGTCACGCGACGGCCATCGCAGACTGGGCTTTTCTTATGTCCGGTTTCTCCCGTTTTCTCCCTCCCTGGCGCGCGGAAGGCGGGGAACAGGTGCAAGGATTCGCCCGGATGCTTCCATCCGTTTGTTTCCTGTTCGTGGGGACTGGCTTATTTGCTTTTGCACGTTCCCTGTCGGGAAGGTGGCAACATCGCCCTTGTCCCTACGGGAGTGGCCAGCGTCATTCTTTCATCGCACTCGCTGGCATCGCCGTCACGGCCTGTTCCCCGCCTATCGGCTGGGGTTATGTCTGCCTGTCCCTATGCTGCCTGGCGGTTCCCCTTCTTCTGAAGCGCCCCATTGATGCGCCCCGCCTTGTCCTTCGGGGCCAGCGCCCGCTGGGATGCAAACACTTCCAGCGCGGCCCGCTCGATCAGCCGCGAACCCCACGGCGTCCGGGTGACGGCCAGATGGCCCTGGGCGATCCAGTAATCCACCGCCTGGGTGCTGACGCCCAGCGCCTTCGCCGCCTGGGGCGGGCTTACCATGTCTGACAGTTCCATCGTTCCCCCTTCGGTGATGTTCGTACACAATGATTGTACAGTACGATTAGGAGTAGCGCAAGTGGGACAAAATAAAGCCATCCCGGCCAGTCAGCGGCCCGGTGCAAGGCTTCTTCCACTGGTGTAGACTGTCCCCAGGCTTGTGGGAGAACGGGAACAGCGGTTCCCGCCCACAGGTGGCCTTCGGGCCGTCAAGTCCAGTTCGGGGGATCGTCGCTGTAATCCCTGGGCTGGACTTGATCGTGTCCCCGGCCTGGTCAGCGGCCCGTCCACATATCGCATCAGCCAGCCCCGATCCCACCACGGCGGCCCCATACGTGGACGGGCCGCCCATTGGCTTCTTCGCCGGGATCGGCGTGCTGTCCGAACATCGCTCACATTTCGTCTTCGCCAGGAGAAAGTTCGTGACCGTCTTCCGGTCAGCGGGCCGCCCACTGGCTTCTTCGCCATCGTCGGCCCCCCTTCCTAGATAACCACCCCGTCCGGTATCTCCGCCTGTTCGGGGAAGCCCGTCACCGATACCACCTGGCCCAGCGTGGCAAGGATGGCCAGCGCGGCTTCGGGATCGCCTTCCCAGGGTTCTTCAGGCGTGTACCCTACCGGAACGGCCACCAGGATCGCCGGGATCGCCGCCGCGTCGGCACGGAAGCGTTCAATCATCACCGCGTCACCGTGCAACATCCCGTCCCGCCATGTTACCGTCCGTTCCGCGCCCAGCGCCCGCATCGTCACCGTGTATTCCATTGCTCGTTTCCTTTGCCGCTGTGACGCGCTGTACGCCCTTCTAAGCCGTTTTGTAGAGTGGCCTGGGGTGATTTCCACCTGTTGCCATCAGTAGATACGCCCTGGCGGGGCGTCATCATCGCCGGGGGCGTAGACAATCGCGGTGATCCGGCTGTATGGGAAGCGCTCGATCACCTTCATCGCCGAAGCCAGTTCCCAGTCCGGGAAGGACGGGGTGAAGTCGGCGGGCGCGATCAGTTCCAGCCCTTCCCTGGTGCGCCGCGATCCGCCCTTCCACACACCCCGATCCGTCAGCGTCACGTCTTCCAGGTGGCCGCGCATTGCCACGCGCATCTTCAGCATGTCAGATCGCCCTTCGCGTTCGTGCCATTGCTCGATCCCTTCTCAGACGGCCTTCTGACGCGCTGTACGCCCGTCTGTGGACGCGGGTGGTGTGATTACCTATCCGCGTTCCAGCGACCCAGCGGGCGAACATATCACAATAACGCGTAGAACCAACGCTCGATGAGGTTGTCAATGAGACGCTGTGCCTCTCTTATGGACATTGGTCTGGCAGATTTTGCCTTCAGATACCCCCGCGCCGTGATGTGTCGAGCAGTCTTACCGCCAACTGCTGAATGGGACGCGGTGTACGTGAAGTCCTCTAGCTCCCTCATTGATGCGACCCATCCCCTTTGGACAAGCACCTTGTCCCCTTTCATATCCTTCATTATCGCTTCATACACTTTGTAGAGGCTGCCCCAGGTTGAGGGATTCTCTGCATATGCGGCAAGCACCTCACGAATGTAGGCGTCATTCCCGGCAAGTTCCGCTATCTGTTCCTCGAAGGTAAAGCCAGGCGGTCCGATGAATGCGCCACTCTCGCCGTTAGGACCGGTGACGATTCCCGTGGCCGACACGCGAAATCGGCCAGGCATAACATCCACAACGCCTGTGTAATAGTTCTGACGAGTGCCATCATCTGCAATGCGGACGACATGTCGCCGCCCAATAACCGAAGGAAGTCCAACCGATATCCGAGCGATTGCATTAAGGTACTCCACTAACTCCTCCGCGTGCTGCGACACTTCAGCGGCGTCAGTCATACGCTCGAAATCTGAGGCCACTAGAAAGAACTTATCGCCATCACGGATGATGCGGGTTCGAGCTTTTCGCATACGCTCTGTGAGATATGCGAGGTTGTCTCCATTCCCTACAACCAAGACCATCCAGCGTTCCATTGGAGTACATCCTCCCTGACCGCTTACGACTTAGACGGGGAGATAATTCCCGATGCTATCCGTGGGATTGATATGCGTGTACCGCCCGGTGGTACTCAGATTCGTGTGGCCCAGCGTCTGCTGAACCAGTGGCAGGGACGCGCCCCGCTGGATCGCATGGCTGGCCGCCGCGTGTCTGAGGAAGTGGGGGCTGATCGCCTTCGGAAGCCCCGCCCGTGCAGCCGCCGCCTTCACGATCCGCCATGCTGACGTTGCTGAAACTGATCGGCCATGTATCCGGGACGGGAAGACGGGATCACCGTCCCCGGTACCGCCGCGAAGGGCCGTCAGTTCGTCCCAGACAGACTGTGGCAACAGCACATGCCGCGTTTTCGATCCCTTGCCGAAGATCGTCACCAGGCCGCCCACGTCGCGGGGCATCAGATCGCGCCACCGAAGGCCGCACGCTTCCGATACGCGCAACCCGGCGGCATACAGCAACGTCAGCAGGGCATGGTTCCGGGGATCGTCTTCCATCGCCAGCATCTTCACCACGGCGGGCGGGGCCATGATCCGCTCGGCCAGGGTGTCCTTCACGGCGGGCGCCTTCACCGCCCGTGTCACATCGTAGGGCGCGTATCCGACGCGGTAGGCGAAGGCGAACAGGCTTTTCACGACATTGATCCGCCGCGCCTGGGTGGCGGGTGCCAGATGGGTGATCGTGTCCATGTATCCCTGCACATCGGACAGGGTGACGGCGTGCAGGGGCTTCTGGGCGAAGGCCAGGAAGCGCCCCGCGTCCGCTCGATACCCCGCCTGGGTGCCAGCGGGCCGTCCGTGAAGCCACAGGCGGATCAGGCCATCATCGTTCGTGTTCGCGGGGACGATCGCGCCGTTACTCGTCACCGCTGCCCTCTTGCATCTGGTAGTCCCCTTGCGCCTGGTAGTCCACAAACATGGCGCGGGCAAGCTCGAAGGCGCTGAGTACCTCGTCAATGGTGATGGAACCAAACTCCCCGGTACTGGAACAGTACTTATCGAAGTATATCTCTACATAGGTCAAGATGGATTCTGCGAGGCGATCTGTATGGCTCATTGCCGTGGGACGATCCGCAGGAATCTTCGCGCCGCGTGCGAGGCGAGTGTTTCGGCGGGTGCGCTTTTCCCCCGCCCTTGCCTGGTAGACCCACACTTCATTCTCTAGCATCTGCGCCGTCACTTTTCGCCCCTCATCGTGTGCGACGGCACTGGCGGCATGGATAACCCTGGCAATCGCTTGCGGGTTGTCTTTCAAAGGAACAAGGGCGCGGACATGTGATTCGTTCGTCAGGATTGCAGTGTCCGCAATTGCGGACACTGCCTGCACCACCTCAGCGGCGGCGATCAACTGATACACATGCGTCTTCCGATACCCCCAGCGCTGCTCACAGTACACGCGGAAGTCCGTGTACCCGGCTTCTTTGTAGAGTTCCCCGTCCTGAATCACTTTCAGCGCCTGGCCCATTTCCACGAACGTCTTCATCCCCCGCTCTATCACCGCTTCGGCTTCTGCCAGCGTGGGCATCGCCGGGACAATCTCACCCGTCACCGCCACCGCTTCTTCCATCATCGTTGCCATCGTCTTTCCCTCTCTCATCATCGAACGGAACAAAAGGGTACTTTCCTTGCATTCGTATGATACCATGAGTACAGGTCGCTGTATAGGGTGTTGTACAGGGCGCAACCTGAACGTGACTGGGGGCCAGCGTGAACGGTGTTCCGATCAGCGAAGCGGCGAAGCGGCTGGGCATGACGGTAGAGGCCACGCGGATGCGCGTCCGGCGTGGCAGTATCCCGGCGCATAAGGGCGAAGACGGGCGCTGGTACGTTGACCTTGACGACGTTCAGGGCGCTGACCTGGACGCTGACCTGAACATGGGCGAACCCGTACAGGGCGATGTTCAGCCGCCACCCGTCAGCGATGCGATGCTCCAGGCGATGATCGTCATGCAGCAACAGATGGACATTCTGACGAACGAACTGGCGGTGAAGAATCAGCAACTGGCCGAAGCCGCCACCGAACGCGCCGAACTGCGAAGGCTTCTGGGGAACAGTCAGATGATGTTGACGGCGGGCCGCTCAGACGCCACGGGATCGCCCCAGGGGACTGTGGACGAAGAAACGGCCTTCCGCCCGGCTCGGACGCCCCAGCGTGACGCTGAACGCCCACAGCGGGGGTCCTGGCGCTGGCCGTGGGAACGGCGGGGCGCATAAACCGGGCTGAAGCGAGTACGTGGGAAGTTCGATAGGGGAAGGACGCGACGATGCCACAGCAGACGATCACCGGGAACACGCTGTACTACGGCGATAACCTGGAAATCCTCCGGGAGTATATCCCCAGCGTCAGCGTGGACTT
>JAABUK010010569.1_pt1 | contig 12278 bp, 14 predicted proteins | sample 5559141 | NCBI WGS metagenome assembly JAABUK01 (sample SAMN10711869, study PRJNA513367) | rock metagenome | isolation source: Antarctica rocks | place: Antarctica: Victoria Land, Pudding Butte nord | collected 2016-01-03 | reverse complement strand
ATTGACGCTGAAGCCTTGGCGGGGGTCTGTGACTGTCGCTGCTGGTGCAAAGTCACACCAGCCATGTGACTTCTTCTTGCCTGAAAAGCGATGCCTGCATTGCACAGCATTGAAGTCAGGCTATGCTCGACAGCCTTGAAGCAAGATAAAGGCAGGACAGTCTGTAAGCTGGGAAAAGCATACTTCATACCACAGCACCCTGTGACTTACCAGCTGTCCCGTACAATGCTTTTGCCAGTGTCCTGCTGATTCAGAATGCTCAGCCTGTAGCTAGCAAAGCATTCCCATTTGCCTGAGCTCCCAGTCACTTGTAGATAAACACTGATGAAGCCTGGTAGCGCCTGAGAATCACCTGAACAGCACACAAGGTGCTCAAAGTCAGGCAGGAAGGAGTACACAAGGAGGACATGAAGAGTCGCCATCACGTCAGCCCTTGATTTAGGTCAACCAGACGAACGCAGTCGAACCATAACAAGCAATTGACATCAGCTGATAGCAGGCACAATCAAGGCAGTGCAGCATTAAACAAGACTTGTCACTGTACGAAGATCTGGCTAGGTGTTTGCTGCTGCGCGAGTATTGGAGCTCCGGCATAACGTCCAGCATGTACAAGCAAGATGACCCCTGACCTCCCGGGTAAATCAAGAGCCTGCAGTCCTGTCCAGCCCCCACTGCCAGCCACCCTGTGCTAGTTCTTTGCTTGGACAACTGGGAGAAGCCCGGCAAAGTCCACCGACATGACACTGCATTATCGTCGTGCCTCTCTATGACAATGCCTCCATCGGTGTCGTCACCACCCAGGCCATTTCTGCCACTCGTGCTTGCAACAGGTTCTAGTGCCATTGTCTACTTGCTACGAGAACGTCACAGCATGAGGCGGCTTCGGCCCAATTCCGTCAGGAACGGAACTGCCTGGCAGTACGCGTAGACCGGAAGTTAAGCCGCAGCATTGGATGTTGATCACATAGGAAGTAACACTTTGGTGCACCAGATATACGTCTAGCGGAACGCGTGCTTCACGGAGCTTTACGCAGACCGTGAGATCGGCAAAAAGGCAAGTAAGTGTTTAGGGAAGGAACTGCATCCAAATCAAGTCTGCCAGTCCATAAACATGCAAGCGTCCAATAACTTTGCAAGCGCTGGAGGCATCGCAAGGCAAGATCTGTCCGCAAACGACCTGCTCTCACCAAGCGTTCCTGTGACTGACATTTTGCTGCGATGCTGCAGTCAGGATGCAGTTGTACAGTCTCTACTCTACCAGGGCCTGACAGAAATGCTGCGGGATGTTGCCGAATCACGTGCCAAGGTGGCTGCTGGAGTTGCTACCGATAATGAGGGCTACTTGTTACAGGTAACACGCACAAGCACCAAGCACAACTTGAGGCCCTCCAAGGCTTATACACCAATTTTGTGATTGCAATGACAGGAATGGCGTCCTTTCAACAGCAGACAGTGGCTGGGGGGGTATTTGCTTGCTCGATCAGGCACTCATACTGCAGAGTTGCGTGAGGTTGACTCCACACCCGAACAGATGTAGCCAAGGAAGCAGCCTGTGTGCCTCAGCTGACTGCACCTGGTGCTTCTGAGGCGCCCTCATGTGTAACATGCCTTGCTGACCAGCAGAGTGCTGACCTTACTCTGTCTTTTGCAACTGCACAGTCTGCTCAAAAATGTGTGCTGTGGCTAACAATGCTTCCTCCCCAAAAGCAGGCGCAATTAGCTGCAAGCCCACAGGGAGGTTGGTTCCAGACTCGTATCCACAAGGGATGCTGATGCCTGGAAGGCCTGCACATCATCGAAATGGCTCAAATTTTACGCAGAGGAAAACAGACAGATAATCTTAAGTTGCCAAACACCACAAAGTCTTCCTTCAACAACAGCATCTGAGATCACCAAACCAATCTGACTGCTGCATGAGCCTTGCTATAAATCCCAGGCATGGCACACACTGTGGGCTGCCTTGCCTGCTAGATTCAGGTGGACTGTCATGAGGTCCTCCTTGTACATGGACAAAGGATCTTCTGATTTCTCTCCTATCTTGAAGGCTGTGGTTGGAGCTACGGGACTCAACAGCAGGTCATACTGCTGTAAAGCGCTGTTGAGTGCCTGCTGAACCAGTGTGCGTACCTACAGAACAGCAATCATAGGTTGTAGATGCGTATACACTGACGCCCAGACGCAATGCTGCTGAGCAAGCTTACAGCCACCCAACAGCTATACAAAATCCAGCTTCACGCAAGTCTCCATACTAGGTAAGATGGCTGTTGTTATGCTACCTGTTGGGCTTTCTTGTAATACGCATCGTAATACCCTGCTGAAAGAGCATATGTGCCCATAAGTATGCGTCTCTTCATCTCTTCGCCAAAACCTTTCTGCCTAGTGCCGGTATACATGGCTCTCAGATTGGCTGCCTACACAGGAAGGACCTTTTGTGATACAGCAGCACAGATGATGTCATGTGCTTGTCAATGCGCTTGTGCTTTTTGTAGCTGACTGCTACACTTTGCTTACACTGCATGTACAATTTTGCATCATGTCCCTCAACACATCAGTAGCTATCTGTCTGTTTGCAGAAAAGCGAAAACTGATCATGTAACTGAGCAAGATCCATATGCTGTGCAGAATGTGAGGCGGTGTGAGAGCTCACTGGATGACGCAGCCCATACCGGACACCGTCATAGCGTGCCAGATTTGAGGATGCCTCTGACACAGCCAAAACGTAGTAGGCCGGCAATGCCAGGTCCAGCTGAGGTAAAGAGATCTGCAGCCACATTACCAACAAACGTACAGACCTCCTCCATCTTACAAGACAGCCACTGCCTGGAGCTAACATGCAATCAGCAAAAGCTAGGGGCAGACCAATGGCAAGCCTGACAAGCACAATGGCATGTGCAGCAAAAGACCAGACAGGCCCATTGAAATATGCAGAAAACGTGCAGATGTCAGTGACAACAGGCATCTTTGCACGCGCCTCTACCAAGCGCAAACCTCAGAGACATCTGCCCCAAGTGATTCCAGGTGTTTGATTGAGTTCTGCACAGCTGAGATCACTCCTGGAGCTATGCCGCCCTGCATCATCTCTGCAATGACTCCTATCCTCTTGCCTCTTAACGGCTGGCTGTTCAAGGAGTCGACAGAAGGCAGAGCAGCTGCAAAGTCTGTGACTGAGGCAGCTGAACTTGTTGCGTCATGGGGGTCTTGCCCTGGGACAACAGAAGCAGCATGACTCCATGACAGGTGTAAGGACGATACAGGCAGACCAGCCAGAAAGAAAAGAAAAGACTACGCTTTTCGGCGTCAATTAAATGAGAAGCCAAGTATTATACCGGGCTGCCCAGGCAGACCAGCCAGATGCACAGGCATGCAAGGACACAAGACATGCAAAATTAGAAGACATACAAAATGGCTGATAAAAGTGTGCATACTCAACACAAAGACAACAAATACACAGTGTGTGCAAGGTGTGCCACACTTCTGAGTGCTACAGCAGCTATGCATGCACGTGCAATGCAGCGCCGTACAGAGCAATCTGTAGTACCCCACTCACCTGCCATGACACCCAGCATGATAGCTGCATCCTCAACTGTGCTTGACAAGGGTCCAATGCAGTCTAAAGAAGAGCCATAAGCTATCAGGCCATACCGTGAGATGCGGCCATATGTGGGTTTCAGCCCAACAACCCCGCAGAAACTTGCTGGCTGCCGTATACTTCCTCCTGCAGCAGCACAAGAGTTGCCTCCGATCCTCCAGATATGAACATCAACTTGCGTCCCTGGCAGGGTCAAGTTGGGTTCGCAGGCAAACGAGGCAAATGAAAGTGCAGCAAAGTGGGCCTGCCTGTATCACTGCCAAGGGCTGCTACACACTGTGAAGATGCAACTGCAGCAGCAGAACCGCCTGAAGAGCCTCCTGGAACCCGCTCTGGGTCACAGGGGTTGCAGGTCACCTGCGAGTACAAGCATGAACTCGAGAATAGCTGCATGACCATGAGAATGCAACATAGCAAGGAGCACTGCATCACACCAACATACATGCAGAGCTGCGCATGCAGTCAAATGCAGAGTGCAAAGCAATATTAGCCTGATGCCGGCTGACAGTGATTTGCTCAATGCACAAGAGACTCATGCCTTCAGTCTATGCATGCTGATGGATCTGGCTAACCTGATAGTCAGAGTATTCACTTGAGCTACCCATGCCAAAAGCATCCATGTTGGTCTTGCCAATGATGATAGCACCAGCTGCTTTCAGTCTGGCAACAGCAGTTGCATCAAATGGCGGTCTGTACCCTGCATTGCAGTAGGTTAGTCTATGCCTGCCATTGATGGGTGATTATCTGGCACAAAGTGACCAAAGAAGATGACATGCAGTGCAGGGATCAGCACACAGCTGGCATTTTGTTGAGCACCTTGCAGTATTTTGGAGCCTGCAGTTGTCTCTATTCCTTTTGTGCATATGTTGTCCTGCAAGGAGTAGTCACATGATGTGGAGAAAAATATGAATATCAGCAAACAATCAACTCAGTTCCTGTTAATGTGGCAAAGAAACTCGTGATGACCTTGATTGCAATGGGTATGCCTGCCAATGCCCCCAAAGAACTAGCGCCATCCTGAGCTATCTGCTGGTCCAATGCTTTTGCCTGCGCTGACAGCTCGAGATAAGCTGTTGAGTGACGCAACACGTATGAGTTCTGCCATTATAGGCGAGGTCATTGTACCTGTGCCCTAGCTGCAGCTGCATCCGTGGTCAAAAAGCTATGATAAGTAGGTTCTGTGCTGTCCAGTCTGTGAAGGTACTGCTCTAGCACATCACAAGCACTGCGATCCTTGCTGCGCAGGCTCCTTTGAACTTCGCGTACCGCAGAGCACGTGCAGATGTATGCACTTGCAGATGTATAACTCCTTTTGCAGCCAAGCTGCTTTCTCCAAAGTTGACGTGCTGTATTGTGGGCGCAAGTTCCTTTCAGTAGCGCGTGTGCTGTCATGACCTTGCGTAGACCTTTAGCGCAGCTGCTGTCTACAAGAGCGACAAATCATCGCTGTCAAGGTCTGTGTTGGCAGTGCCTGCCGCAACGACATGATACAGATCACTGATCTGAGATCAGTCGCTGCGCAATTGTTGCGTTGACTCGAATGTTTTGCGGCAGCTTTAGGCTTTAGATTCATCAGGATTCTGCAAATATTCATGCGGAACTACAACTCAAAAGGTGGCGCCAACTTTACCTGAACTGCGTCGAGTGTTAAGACAGCAGCAACCCCATCAAAACTGCGTCTTGCTGCTACAGCACTTCTGAAAGTCACGGCAAAGCTGGTGCTATCGCGGTTGCGCGTCTGACAGCCTGTGCGTTGGCTGGGCGTGGTAAGAGTGACAGGCGGTGAACGGGGTGCACCGGAGTCTGGTGTTTACGACGCAAAGGAACTGCAATGGGACTGTTCGATGGTGAGCATCTCGCTCCATCACCTTGTCTGATCAGCAGCATGGTCACGGCTCAGCACAGGGAACCTGTCAACTCAGCAAGCATGGCACTAGCTGACCTGAAAGCTTTTACAGATGGCGATGATGATGGAGGAAGCAGCTTTCTGGCCAACATTCACAAAGAGCAGAAAAGACTTAACAATCTTGAACCTAGCACCAATCCTGGTAACGGCAAGGTCACAGGTGGCAAAGGGTATGCACCTTGGCTAAAACTACTGGCGGTGTAATAGCTGTCCAATTGAGCTATCATGCAGACAAAACTCATCTCTCTTGGCAGGATACTCAAGCCAACGGTGTTTGCGTGCGCAGGATGACTAGCCAAGCCTCAAAGCCAGGACGCTTTGCAAGTGGTAGGTGTAAATATGCTACAGCTCAAGTCACTTGCTGCTTTTCCAGCTAGTATGCTTCCTGTGCGACACTATACAAAGGTGGCTCAGTGCACAGGAATCCAGTAGCGTTTTTGCAGTACTGCAAGGTGCATATGTAGAGTATTGCTTTGACTATTCAACACACTCAACATGTTTTGACATTGAAATGTATGCAGCTGCTGATGAGGATGATGATGACCTGTTTGCTGAATTTGACGTGGATATGGACATGGATGCTGAGCCAGCACCTCCTGCAAAGCCCGCAATGAGCATTTCTGAAGAAGCTGACGACATGCACATGGACATAGACAGAGACCCCACTACACCTGCTGCTGATGCACTACCAGAAGACACTAGCCTGTCCATCAACACAAAGACTCAAGACCAAGCGCTGTCAAGTGTCAGTCATGATGCTGCCCTGCTGGACATGCCTGACAAGCTTCCTCAGTCAGGCAAGAATTTGTTGTCACATCTGCAGCTGCAGTCAAGGTAGTGCAGACTGAGCAGATCTGGACGTGCTTGTGCAGGGCTGAGTGCTGACATTGCTGCAATGCAGCCTGCTGAGCCAGCGGCTACTGTCTCTACATCTGCAGACACAGAAACATGTGAGCCTGCTGCTGGTGACACTTCTGACACAGCCATGCCAATCAGGGCAGACAACAAAGCATGTGAGGGCTTGCCAGACCAGCCAGCAGATCCATTGCATGATGAGAGTGCGCTGCCTAATGCTCCAAATGTTCTTGGCACACAGCAGCATGAAGATGTTCCGCAGAGGGAGGAGCAGATGCTCAGCAGCAGCTACCATCATGCGCAGGCAGAAGAACAGCCTCCAGCTGACCACCAACATGTGCCAATGCAGATTGAGGAAGAGCATGCACAACTAGTATCAGATGTAGCAACCAATCAGCAGCAAATTAACGCTGCTGATGGCACACCATCTAGCAAGACAAGTATGACTGAGGTTGCACAGCACAAGACAGCAAATCAGTCTGATGTTGACTTGCCTGGCGCCGTCACCTTACAGCAGACCAGTGAAGCAAGCCACATGCCTGGCTCATGTGGTCAAGGCATGGTGCAAGCAGACATAGCGTCTGAGCCAGCAGCACAAGATGATCCTCTGCTAGTCAATCAGGATGTGCATCAGACAGAGGATGTCGCCCCTGCTCAGAACAGCCTGATGAAGTCCCTGCCTGGAGCTACTGAGCCTGTGCCAAGTGAGCCACCTCTGGCTGAAGAAGCTGCTGCAGAGCAAGGCACACCCCAGGCAGAGGTGTCAGACATGTTGCAGTAAGTATTCACTGAGCACCGGGAACAAACATGGATGAGCTACTACAGTTTGGTAGGCACATGCTGTGCAGCATTGCAATGCATGCAACATCACTATTGTCGCTACTGCAGGCTAAAACGTCTCGTCAGTGCTGCATCCTTGCTTGGGCCATATTATTAGCTGGTACCACACGAGTACCTTGTTTGCAGGCCTGACTCAAAATAAGCTGCCCTGCAGGACCAGTTCAGGAAACAGACCTGAAGCTGCTGCAAGCAATGCAGGCTCAGCTGATGTGCCAAGCACAGACAGAACTGCGCTTGAGCCCACTGTGCCTGCCGTGGCCACTCAGAATGCCTCTGATGCCCCCAAGGCTCCAGACCTGTCATCACCACTGCAAGCTCAGGAACAGACAAGCCTTGCCAAGTGTGTGCCCAAGACACCAATCACCGTGCCTGATGTAGTCATGACAGCTAGTAAGCCAACCAAGCAGGCTAGCAGCTTCAAGTCCTCACTCCCCATTCCCACCTCCTGCAAGCCACCACCATCATCAGCCGCCAAGCATGCACTCACTCCATTTGGCAAGTCTCAAAGCCAAATGGTGTTCAGGACCATTACATCCTCTTCCCTGTCAGCCCCTGCCTTCAAAGCTGTGAATGCACCTCCACTGACTCAGCCTGCCAGAGCTGCACTTGCACTTCCTCTACCAGCAGCCACGAGCACCGCTGTGCCAGGCACAAAGGCTACCATCACCTTGCCAAGCCAGCACAGCAGCATCAGGCAGCCTACTGCGCAGGGCATGGCAGGATTGACTCAGAAGCTGAGCAGCTCTCTTACATCAGCAAGCATTGGCAAACCCAAGGATGCAGGCAACAAAGGGGGACCTGCAGCTCAGGTGCCATTCAAGTTCAGCAGCCTGTCTGTACCTCAGTCAAAGACTATCAATGCTGTAGGGCCTGCCTTGCAAGGATTCCCCAAGCAGCCTGCTAGGATTAGTGGTGGGAGCACCAGGTCACTGGCTGCCCCCTTCCCAAGCTTTAGTTTCACTCCTGTGCAGACAGCAGCGAGGTTTAAGCCCTCAGGTCTGAGCAGTGCTCCAATAGGTCTTTCTGGACCTCCATGTGTCATTGGAGCAGTGAGCTTACCCAACGCTGCTGCCACTCCTGTGCGCCTGCCTGTCAGCTCAGTCCCAGCAGTGCCAAAAGCAGCCAGTCCTCGATTTGCAGTCACAGGTCCAGCACACAGCACAGACACTGACCAGCAGCTGAGCCCCATTGCGGGCATCACAAGGACACCACCAGTCAAGCAGGCTCAGCAGCAGCAGCAGCCATTGCCTCAGACCAATCAACCTGCTGTGTCAGCTCTTTCATGCGGAGATGTACAAATGAGGGCACCAGAGACACCTATGGAGAAGGATGCAGTCTTGGGAGAGGAAGGGGAGAACAGCCTGCCGACAGCAAAGCCCTGGACATCTACATCACTGGCTGGTGGTCTCATGGGCAACATGAAAAGCTTAGAAGCGGTGAGATGTTCTATTCTCGCCAGCATTTGTGTGAGCTTTGCAATCTTCAGCGTATGTACTTACGTGTATTTGTGTGATGCTGCCTTTTGGATTGATGCGAATAGTTCAATGTACGCTATTCACAGTGTTGGCTGGGTGCAGATGCTGTTCGAGGTGCAGCAGATGCATGATGACATTTTGGAGTGCAAGGTGGATGCGGCCATCAGCAGCAACTGGCTGACACGTCTAGACAATCCCCTAGTGCATGACAAGCTGAGGAGTCTGAAACGGCAGGCTGAGACGGTTTTTCAGGCAGCTGCTGAGGAGTAGATCACATATGACAAGTCATCTAGACATGACAGCGCCTTAGTGTATGTGTTATCCATCAGATCACTCACAGGCTAGCAGCAACCGCAAGCAAACTACTTTTGCGTGCATTGCACTTGAGTGGCAACGAAATTTGGCGTGCGATGCATGTTTGATGGTGTAACTTGATCGAAGGCATGCATTGGTATGAACAACCGCAACTGTCTGCAATAAAAGAATTGCTGGTGGCAAACATTCACAGTCTGCAATCATAAATTGTGGCTTCATAGAATGATGTGTCAGCCACAGTCCCAAACAAAGCATTACATGAAATAGACTATGCACAGCGTTGTTAACACAGTCATCGCCCAGCAGCAGTGACATTTGTGACTTGGCCTGATCTCTGCATGTTCTTGAGTGTGTTGGCAAGCCTGCATAGAATACATACATTCAGCTGAAATGTAAAATAGGACATGTCAGCCCAAACAAGATCTGCACTTTGTCACTGTGGGCTTTCATACCAGTCAAGACCCTCGTACAAGCCCTCCCCACGAATGGAAATTGCACCTTGGACATGCCAGCTTCTGTTCTTCAGTTGCCCTAAGCCTAGAGCTTCACATACTTCAGCGGTGGTCAATGCACCTTTCTGCAGAAAGATGTCGTTGATCGTGTTGTTACATGCTGACACCTAGGCAATGTGCCATTGATTGCTCATGATGCAGCTGTGTCTGGTTACTTGACACATGATACATTGTGAGTATATAAAAGTCAATGAGCAAAGACATGCACCTCAGATGCTAGGTGCACTTACCAAATCTTGCTTGTTGGCAAAGACAAGCACTGCGCTGTGCCTCATCAGAGGATCATCCACAATAGCCTGCAGCCAGGTGAATTTTGCTTGGCTGCTAGGGGATCTACAATAGACAACCATTGCTGCAGAAGCTGGCTGCATGCTGCACCTTAAACTCTGTGGCAGCTCGCTGCACTCGCTCCCTGTCTTGACTGTCCACTACGTATATCAAGCCATCTGTGTTGTTGAAGTAATGTCGCCACAGAGGGCGGAGCTTTTCTTGACCTCCAACATCCCATACAGTGAACAAGACATTCTTGTATTGCACCTTCTCCACATTGAAACCTGCATGTTTGTCTGGTCTTGTAAATGAAGTGGCGATTAAAGTAGGCTATAAATATAAACCTTGGACAGTGGCAAAGCAGTCTGCAGCTTCTGTCCATTGGTGAAGTGCGCGGCCTAAGCCCAAGTTAGCATGGACTGCAGATGTCATCAGAATTGCGACAAAACAGCGCACCTATTGTAGGTACTGTGCTTAGCACCTCCCCAATGTGCAGCTTGTACAAGATAGTGGTCTTGCCAGCTGCATCTAGACCCAACATGACCACCTGCACGATTGCGGCACGTATGGGTCTCGGTGGATGATTGTGCGCAGGTCGTAGGCAGGGGCCTGCTGGCTGATCTTACCCGCATCTCCCGATTGCCAAACAGCTTGTCGAACATCTTACGAAATGAATTCCCCATGCTTATGGTATGCTGTTGCAGCGAAAGCAAATGTAACTCTATGTTTGACACGGCTTCATGGCTTGTCGAGCACGTTCCACCAAACAGTTTGCTGTGCGCGACCTGCTAGATGTAGCCACGCCTGGGATCAACCGTGCTTGCTGTTGCGAAGCCCAGCTGCCCAAATCAGTGGAGTGATACAGTCACAATGCACTGTCAGCAGTGGAGAAATGCTGGGCCTGATCGGTGATCTGCAGACGATATCAGCAACCAGCGTCTACAGCAACTGTGGAATATGGATCAGTGGGTTGGTAGAATTTGAAAGCATTGTCAGCTATTCTTTTGACATTGGCCTGCCGCATATCTGCCAAAAGCTTTTGCTCGACTTGGCAACAAGTACTGCGAACAACTTTAATCACATGCAGAGGGCCCCCTGTAATTGGTTTAAACTATGAGTTTGTCTCTCCATAAAGGCGATCAATGTCTACATCAACAACTTCAATGCTGCCAGATTTGTCAAAGTTGTACAAGACGTCCATCCCATCTAGCATGACACGGTACTGGCTCACATGTGGATCATTTCCACCTCTGTGGTTCACATGCTGTGGCACAGCATTGACATGTTGGAGCCTTTGATGAAGAGAGCGTATGTCTCTAGAAAGCACTTGTACAAGCAACTCAGTAAATTCTGCTGGATTCTGACATAAAGGTCTTGTAGCCTTGTCTGTTAGGCTCTCTTGCCACCTTTGCTGCAATGTGGCTGACACACCATCAGCTAAGCGCACGTCGGCTATGTGTAGCACACTGCTTTCATTGTCGTCTTTCACCTGCACAGCAATAAGCATGTTGCAGCACAATGCTCCCACAGTGCTCTTGTGCACTCACATCTGCCACTTGGTGACCGACTGCAGCATCACTTGATGATCTCTTTGGTAATGCATCACAACGTATGCACAATGCAGCAGCATGTGGCAGCATGAGAAGAGAGTACCCATTCGGGGGCAGTAGCTCTGACCCCTCCATCTACATATGGAATATATGGTTTGATGTCCAGCACGGGTGTACCATCCACAACATCAGCACCTCTGAAAACAACTGTGTCAGTGTCCACGCTATCTATGGCAGCTACACTCAGGCCTGCATGCAAAAAGCAGGATTGAGGTTTTGACGCATGACTGACAGCAGATGTACAAAAAGATGCCAGGATGTTGAAAGGCCAGCATGACACATTAATACAAAGTCAACACTTGAGTTGGTTTGATGGTGAAGGGCAGAGTATGCAGTTTCAAATGCTGCTAAAAACCCATTTATGCACACAATGTGTTTATTGTGTAGAACAGGCAAATTTTGTCAAGCGCTGGCAGAAAGGTACTGACCCACAGGATTTGGTCTGTGAGGTGTGCGTGTTGCAAACACGCCCACTCGCCGTCCGTTCAACTTTGGTACTTGCACTTTGGCCTTTAAACCTCGATCATCACCTCGCCATAAGTCTTGCAGGTCAGTGTTACGATGAAATATGTAAATGATCCAGCAATGACTGTAGCTTTGCAAGCCTTCAAGACATGCATGTGGTATACCTGGCCTGCATGGGCAGAGCATGCAAGCACATTCAAGCCTTGATTTTTATCAACATCCATGTGACATATTGGCATAGAGAGACCAGACAGTACTCTACAATGTACCTCAACTTCAGCCTAGCTTTTGCTGCCGGTACAAGTAAGGGCTGTCTTGGGGTGCCATTTCGCTGCCTAAAGCACGACTCTAAGATGCCGATGGGTTTGAGAGGGTAGACTGTAAGATCTTCCTTGAGGGCGACACCCGGAGACTGACTAGTCAACTCCCGCAACCGCTTCT
>JAABUK010010568.1_pt1 | contig 12278 bp, 16 predicted proteins | sample 5559141 | NCBI WGS metagenome assembly JAABUK01 (sample SAMN10711869, study PRJNA513367) | rock metagenome | isolation source: Antarctica rocks | place: Antarctica: Victoria Land, Pudding Butte nord | collected 2016-01-03 | reverse complement strand
TGCAGAGCGTTTTTTGCTTAGCGGCGCGATGCACGGCCGCTGCGATGAGGGCGCTGCGGCTGGACTGCGCCGGTGAGCAAAAAACGGATTGGACTAAACCGCGCCCCGAGCCCGCTATGGGGATTGTATTGCGTAGCCCTTCGATCGGAACCGCTGCGAGCTGGCTCGCCGGCCTCGTGCAGGTGCGGGATCCGATGACATTGGGCGGTGCTCGGGTCCGTTAGCATCCGATTGAGTGGGCGCGCGACGCCGGGTTCGAGACGGGCGAGCTCGACAGCGATGGCGAACACCGTGCGCGGCACAAGCGGGCCGCCGCCATGGCCGGCGTTGCCTTGCAGGACAGCGTGGATAGGTGGCGACCGTGGCTGGGTCATGAGCTGTCGCACCACATCGGCGGGCGTGGCGGCGGGCAAGGCCGTAGCGTGCCGTGCGGCAGCATCCGGCTGCCGCATCCGGGGCAGACCTCGATGTCGTGGCCGGTGAGGTCGCGGAGGCGGTCCTGCCAGCGGCGCGGCAGCGACGGAACCGACGGCGGGGCGGCAAGCAGATTGCGGCACAGCGCCAGCTTGGCGGTTCGATGGCGGTTGGCGAGGAAGCCGACATGGCGGATGCGGTGGAAGCCGTCGGGCACGGTGTGCTGCAGGAACCGGCGGATGAACTCGTCGGCCGCGAGCGTCATGACCTTGGTCTTGCCGTCCTGCCGATAGTCTTTCCAAGTGAAGCTGACCTGGCCGTCGTCGAGCCCGGTCAGGCGACTGTTGGCGATGGCGACCCGGTGCGTGTAGCGGCCGAGATAGCCGAGCACCTGCTCGGGCCCGGCGAACGGGGGTTTGGAGTAGACCACCCAGTCGATCCGGCCCGCCGCGTCGAGCCGTGCGGCGAAGGCGGCGGGGTCGGCCAAGCCGGCGAGCGCGCCGGCAAAGCGCAGTCCGTCGTCGGCGAAGGCGGCGCGCAGCTGATCCAGGAACAGGTCGCGGAACTGACGGGACAGCACGCGCACCGGCAGGAAGAAACCGGGCTTGCAGGCGATCCAGCGCGTTCCGTCGGGCGCGATCCCGCCGCCGGGGACGATGCAGTGAAGATGCGGATGATGGTGCAGCGCCTGTCCCCAGGTATGCAGCACCGCCACCGCGCCGATTTCGGCGCCGAGGTAGCGAGGGTCGGCAGCGACACGGCGCAGCGCCTCCGCCGCCGCGCGGAACAGAATGGCGTAGACCACGGCCTTGTTGTGGAACGCGATCTCGGCGACGGGTGCGGGCAGGGTGAACACGACGTGGAAGTAGGGCACCGGCAGCAGCTCGGCTTGGCGTGCATCGAGCCAATCGGCACGCGCCAAGGCTTGGCACTTCGGACAGTGCCTGTCGCGGCACGAGTTGTACGCGCAACGGACCAGCCCGCAGTCAGCACAGTGCTCGACATGCCCCCCCAGCACCGGCGTGCGGCACGCCTCGATCGCCGCCATCACCCGGCGCTCGGTTCTGCCGAGATGGCCCGCGTGGGCATGCCGATACGCCGGGCCGTGGCGGCGGAAAACATCCGCCACCTCCAGCACGGGACGCATCGGGGCGGCTCAGGCAGGCGCCAGGACGGCGATGGCGAGCGAGGCCGGTTGCAGGAACTCCAACGGGCTGGCCGTGGCGCACACCTTGCTGGTGGCAAGGCGCAGGTAGCGGGCAGTGGTGCTCAGGCTGCGATGCCCGAGAAGCAGCTGGATGGTGCGCACATCGGCGCCGGATTCGAGCAGGTGGACGGCAAAGGCATGACGCAAGGAGTGCGGCGTGACCGGCTTGCTGATTGCGGCCCGGTCGCGCGTTTGTCTGCAGGCATCCTCCACGGCAGCCGTCGAGATCGGCTGTCCCGGCAGGTCGCCAGGGAACAGCCAATCCTTGGGCCGCACCTTGCGCCAGTAGGCGCGGAGGATGTCCAGGAGCCTGGGCGAGAGCATGACGTAGCGGTCTTTGCGTCCTTTGCCGGCCTCCACGCGGATCACCATGCGTTGGCTGTCGATGGCATTCGGCGTCAAGCGGACCGCCTCGGAAACCCGCAGTCCAGCCGCATAGCAAACCGTCAGGATGGTCCGGTGCTTCAAGCTCTCGACCGCGCCGAGGAACCGGCTGACCTCTTCGGGGCTCATGACGACCGGAAGCGTCTGCGGCTTGCGGCAGGACGGGACGACCTCGTCGAGGTTCCAATCTCGCCTGAGGGTGACCTTGTAGAGGAAGCGGATGGCCGCGACCGCAACCAGGATCGAACTGGCCGAGAGGTGCTTGTCGCGCGTGAGATGGAGTTGGTAGGCCCGGATATCGTCCGGCCCAAGCAGTTCCGGCGACTTGCCAAAGTGGCGGGCGAACTGGGAAACCTGCTGCAGATACGACCGCTGGGTGTGCGGCGCGAGATTGCGAACCTGCATGTCTTCGGACATGCGATGGCGGAGTGGGGTCATGGACGGCTCCTCTGCGAGACGAAGCGCGCGACAGGCCGCCGCTCCATCGTCGCGCAATCGAGGCCGTCAGAAGATAGGCAAGTGAACAATCACCGAGCAAGACCGAACGCGCTCGGTCCGTCTAGGACATTCCGACCATACGGTCAGACCAGTCCGTTTAGTCCAATCGGTCTTATGTTCAACTGCACATAAGACCGACGCCGCCACCGGCCAGCACGGCGACCTGCTCGACCTCATCAGGTTCAATCGTGGCTTCGGCACACTCCGCGATGCCATGGACGAGGCTTGCTCCTTCCTGGCACTCCCCTGCTCCGCGCCGACCCAGGGCCGCCCTGCCGACCGCGGCCTCCGCAACTCCGACACAGTCGCGATGGCGCGACGTCTGTTCGCGTCCGGGCGGTCGATCCGGGGCACCCTGGCCGAGCGCTACCTCGGGCCTCGCGGCATCGACCTCACGCAAGTCGACGTGAGCGCGATGCGCTTCCACCCCGCGGCCCATTACCGCGAAGCGTCCGACAGCCCACGCCAGACCTGGCCGGCGCTGCTCGCCGCCGTCACCGACCTGACCGGCACCATCACGGGCGTGCATCGCACCTACCTCGATCCCCGGTTCGACCTATCGCTCGAGGCTCGGCGTCTCGGCAAGGCGCCCATCGCCTCGCCGCGCCGCTCGCTCGGCCAGCTCGCCGGCAACGGCGCCCGCTTCGGTTCCCGCAGCGGTCCAACGTTGCTGGTCGCCGAGGGGCTCGAGACGGTGCTGTCGCTCGCCCCGCCGTTCCCCGACGCCGGCGCGATCGCGGCGCTGTCGGCCGCCCACCTCGCCATGCTGGCCCTGCCGCCGGCACTCACCACGCTGCTGATCGCGCGCGACAACGATGCGGCCGGCCGCAACGCTGCCGAGCGACTGCGCGAACGGGCCGAGGCCGCCGGTCTCGCCGCTACCGTGCTGCGGCCACGCCTCGTCGACTTCAACGCCGACCTCCGCCGCTGGGGCGCGGGCGTGTTGGCCGAGCGGGTCCGCGCGCAGCTGCCCATGGGTGGACGACGCCGCGGCGTCGCGTAGAGGGGGTTCGAACGGGCCGCAGCCCGTCGCGCGGGACCGCGGTGGGCCGTGGACCTCGTCGCAGTGCGGGAGCCCCGACCGGCCGGGATCGAGAGGACCGCGGGCCGGCCTTCTCAGAGCGGCGATCCGGCCGCAGCCGGGCCTTCAAGCCGGAACGGCTGCGCGCCGGCTTCTTTCCCCGGACCGGACATCCCTGGCGGGATCACCATGCGAACAGCCTCGCCGGTCCTCCTCGCGGAACAAACAAGCCGGCGCTCCGCCGTCCTCCGCTCTCGCTCCGGTCCCGGGGCCGAGACCCCGGGATGCGGCCAGGCCCGGCCGCGGCTCGTGGTCGCCGTGAAGGCCGCGAGCGCCGCGGTCTTCCGCCCCAGCCGAACAGGAGCACTCCATGAGCTACGACGAAACTCTCGCCTCCGACCTCTCCGCCACGCACGAAACCCACGCCCCCTCAGCCTCTGCCCACCTCCTCGACGAACTCACCCGCTACGCCCACCGCCCCATGGGCGAGGAGGCCGACCCGCGGCCCCTGCCCGAGCCCGACATAGCGGAGATGGCGCTCGGCTCCATGTTCGAGAACCTGTCGAGCCTCCTCACCGGCACCCGGCTCGAGGACGACCTGCCCGACCTGCTCTGGTCGCTCGTCAACGTCCTGCACCGCAAGACCGACCGCATCTCCCGCGCGCTCGACGACAACGCCGTGGCGCAACGGCGATCACAGGGCGAGCAGGACGGCTCCGAAGTGCGCTCCGTCGAACTCGAACGCTTGCATGCCGAGGGGCTCACCCAGGAGGAGCGCCGCAACGCTTTCGAGTTCCTGCGCGACCACGCGGCCGAACTCTTCGCCGTCGAGACCGGGTCGGGCTGGCGCCCGCGTGCCGGCTCGATGGTCAACCACCGGGCCATGACGGCGGCCGTGATCGACAGTCGCGACTACCTCAACGCCAAACGGGTCGCCGAGACGCAGGTGCTGCTGCCCAAGGGCCCGCGCATCGCCTTCACGGGCGGGCACGCGTGCAACGACCACCTCCGCATCTGGGACGTGCTCGACAAGGTCCGGGCCAAGCACGCCGGCATGGTGCTGCTGCACGGGGGCTCGCCCAAGGGCGCCGAACTCATCGCCGCCAAATGGGCCGACCATCGCAAGGTGCCGCAGGTCGCCTTCAAGCCCGACTGGACCCGGCACAAGAACGCCGCACCCTTCAAGCGCAACGACGCCATGCTCGACACACTTCCGATCGGGGTCGTGGTGTTCCCCGGCTCCGGCATCAGCCAGAACCTCGCCGACAAGGCCAGGAAGCTCGGCATCCCGGTGATGCGCTTCGACCAGTAGGCCGAAGCGCCGACCGCCAGATCGTCCTGAGCCGTCGACCTCGCGGTCGGCGGCCTTTTCTTTTCGCCTCGCCTTGGCATGAATTGTCCCCACCGCCGGCTTCTCCAACAGGCGATGCCTGCCGGCATCTCAAGTCAGCTCCGCCCGTCGGGACGACTCGCGAACGAAGCAGGCACAGAGTGACCCCCTTGCACCGGACGCGAGGCGTCCGTTGGCGGGCCGTTCTCAATGTGCTCCGCCTCGCTCGCGCCCTCTCCATCGTGCCCGTCGGCGCCCCGCCGCGCGGCGGGGCGTTCCCTCCAATGGGCTGGCAGCGCCAGGGTGCGTGGCTTGGCTGCCGGCCTCGACGGGGCTGGCGTAGGACTGGATCGACGTGGGGCCCCGCTCGGCCGTGGTCAGGAGATGGGCACGGTCCCTGGCACGCCGATCGCTCGGCGCCCGGATCTCGTTCGAGCCGACCGCCGGAGCTGGGCGGCGTGGGAGGGGCGATGTGGTCCGCCCGGGGCTTGCTCGGGGCGGATCGGAGGTCAGCTTGCCGGGGCCAGCGCCGGGGGATGCCGCCCCGTCGTAGGCGGGTACCGGGAGGCGCGCAGTGTCTCCCCCTGCCCGGTTCGGGGCGGCCAATTCCGGTGGCGTCCTGTGATGGGCCAATCTGGACGGGGGACGGCTGCGCCTTGGGCGCCTGGACCGCAACGGCCAGCTCCCGGCTTTCTTCCCCTGCAGCGCCACCCCACGCGACAGGTCGCGCGGGGACCCCGGTCCACCCCTCGCGGGGTCGCCGCATTCCTCGCGAGGCAAGAAAGCCGTCGCCGGCCGTCCTCCGCTGCGCTGCAGCCCTATGGGGCACCCCATGCGACAGGTCGCATGGGGACTGCGGGTGCGTCGGCGCCCGCCCCCGTCCTGTCGATGGCCATCGAGGTCGCAACCGAAACGGCCTCGAGATCACAGGCCGGCAAGAGACACACCATGGCGACCATCGGCACCTTCACCCGCAACGAGGACGGCATCTTCCAGGGCTCCATCAAGACCCTGTCGCTCAACACCAAGGTCCGCTTCGTTCCCGCACCCGGGACCGACAACGACAAGGCCCCCGACCTCCGCGCCTACCCGGGCAACGGCATCGAGTTCGGGGCCGCCTGGACCAAGCGCACCAAGGACGGGGCACGCGCCTACCACTCGGTCAAGCTCGACGACCCCTCCTTCCCGGCTCCCATCTACGCCAGCCTGGTCGAGGCCACCGAGCCCAACAGCTACAACCTGGTCTGGAGCCGCTGAACTCACCACCAGAGCGCCCCGCTGCAAGGCGGGGCGCTCTATGTCACGAGTAGGACGCCGAGCATGGACCGGCACTGGCATCGGGGCTGCCCCACGTCTGTCCGTCTAAATGGACGGCCGAGGCTAATCTCGATGATGAGCGACTTCTCGGGGCCGCCGAGTCGCGGTAGCTGTGTAGCCAGCTCTGTTCATTTCGGCCGCTGTCACAAACGAGCCTGAAGCAACCAAGGCCCATCATAAGCCCTGTTGCGGGTCTCATCGGCGGCGCAGGACGGCGATGAGCGCCGTCCTGTTCGCCGCTTTGCTCGAATGATGCATCGAACGACCGGCTCAGGCACGTCACAATCGTGTCGCCCGGCTCCGCCTTGATATCTTCATGGGAGGACGGCCATGAGCAGAAGACCGAAACGGACCGGGACGGGCGGCAAGCGAAGTCGCGGATTGCAGGCCGATGCGAGACCGGACCTGCCATACGACGTTCCGACCGATGCCTCGGCGCCGATCGACAACACCCAGCCGCACGCGGTCGAGCAGCCGATCTTCGGGCAACCATTGGCGACGGTCGACCCGACCGAGTTCACGGTCAGGCACGCCAGCGACACCCAGGCCTACAAAACGCTCGACGCGTTGAACGCCCAACATGCCTTGCAGCCGTTGCCGTTCCCTGCGCCGCGCGGCCTGCCCGAACCGGTCCTGACCCTGGCGGCCGTCCTGGGCGGAAACGGTCCCGCCACGGCTGCTGCAACGACGAAAGCCGGGCGGATTGTGTTCCACTCCGTCGGCGACACCGGCAATACCCGCGGACCCGACCCGCAGAACGAGGTGGCCGACAAGATGATCAGCGACTTCACGGAAGCCGATCCGGCCGAAGTGCCCCTGTTCTACTTCCACCTCGGCGACGTAATCTACAATTTCGGCGAGAAATTATATTATTACGACCAGTTCTACGATCCCTATCGGGACTATCCCGCGCCGATCGTGGCGCTTGCCGGGAACCACGACGGCATGGTGGCGCCTGGCACTCACGCGATCACGCTCGATGCTTTTCTCTCGAACTTCTGCGCTGACGCGTTCCGCATCAACCCGGAAGCCGGCGGCCTCAGCCGAACCGCGCAGATCCAGCCCGGTGTGTTCTTCACCTTCGAGGCGCCATTCGTGCGCGTCCTCGCCCTCTACAGCAACACTCTCGAAGACCCTGGCGTCATCTCCACCCAGGGCGGCACCTTTCCTGAGCTGAATGATTCGCAGCTCGACTACCTTCGCGCCGCCCTCGCCCGCGTCAAGGCCGAGTCATATGCCGGAGCGCTGATCCTCGCCCACCACCACCCGGCCTACACGGCTGGTTCGAAGCACGGGTGGAGTACCGCCATGCGCGAAGAGATCGATGCGATTTTTGACGAGGCGAACGTCTGGCCCCACGCCGTCCTGTCCGCCCACGCGCACAACTACCAGCGCTTCACCCGCACGCGCGGCGACAAGCAAATCCCCTACCTGATCGCCGGCAACGGCGGCCACGGGCTTGGCAAGCTGACCACCAAGAAGAGTGGCGCCCTCCGTGTGCCGAACGAGATCGAGGAGGCGGCCGCAGGCGCCGATCGGGTCGTGCTCGAAAACTATGACGACCAGGACTACGGGTATCTGCGGATCGTCGTCGACGCGTCGCAGCTCCGCATCGAGTACCATCCCGCCAGCGACGGTTCGGCGGCCAAGACGCCGGACGACATCGTCATGGTGGATCTGGCGAGGCACCGGCTCGCCTGAACGCTTGGACCGAAGAAAGCCTGGTCGGCGTCCTCGCGGCGACCCCGCCTTCGGACTGGGCCAGCTCGTCATCGCCACCATCTGGTCGACACTGGTGCGCCTCGCCGTCACCGCCCTGTTTGCCGGGCCTGCAGCCTTCGCCGGCTATCACTTCGTGCTCGGCTCGAGCCGGATCGGGGGCACGCACGGACTGTGGCGGCCGATCTTCGCCGGCGTCGGCGCCGCTATCATCACGAGCGCCGCGCTCGGGCGGCTCGCGACTCCGCTTGCTCCCGGACAGCCGCCATCACGCGTGCTATAGAGCGCCCGCATGTGCAACGACTTCGGCAATCATGTCCCGTACAGCGCTTATGTCGAGGCGTTCAGCGAAATCAAGCTGCCGCTAATCATCGGCAGCACGATCCCGAATCTCGAGCCACGCGACGACATCCGGCCGACGGAGGTCGCGCCCGTTATCCGGCGGCACGCCGAAGGGGTCGAGCTTGCGCAGCTCCGCTGGGGCTTTGCTCCGGGACGGCCGAAGCGCCCCCGGTGATCAACTTCCGCAGCGAGGGTCGACGCTTCCCAAACGGACGCTGCCTCGTTCCGGCATCGCATTTCTTCGAGTTCACGGGAACGAAGTCGCCGAAATCCAAGTGGCGCTTCACGAGAACCGCGAGGATTGGTTCTGTTTCGCCGGTCTCTGGCGGCCCGCCACGGACGACACGCCCCAAGCGTTCACGCTCCTGACCACCGCACCGGGGCCCGAGGTCGCGCCGATCCACGATCGTCAGATGGTGGTGCTCGAACGCGCCGACTGGGCCGCTTGGCTGGACCTTCTGCGTCCCGAGGCGGAGCTGTTGAAGCCGCTTTCATCGGGTAGTCTGGAGGTTGAGCAAGTCCGGTAGGAAGAAGTGCCGGCGTCACCCTTCGGGGGCGGGCTCGTCGGCTACGCTCGAACCGGCTGTCGCCGTTTCGCCCCTTGCGGGCTCGATCCCTGACGCAAAATGGCGCGACGACGCCCCGCTCCGGGTCGCGCGGGGCACGGGCGTGGTCAGACGCGGGCGCGGCAGGGGAGCCGGTTGAAACCGGCCTGAGATCCAGGCCAGCAGAGGCGTTCGGTGAGCTCAAAGCGGGTTGCCGCTGCCCGAGGCGCTGCACTTGCCCGTGTCTTCGGGCCGCGACCACCTGAACCAAATGGAAGACGCCGCAATTGGGCTTGGCGCACCCTTTTCCGGTCGGCCGCCGATCGTGCGCCGCGGAGGGTCTTTGTGCGACCAAGCCGGGGTGCCCTAGTGAATGCAGGGTGCGGGGCGTCACGCTGTCCCCGGGCCTGTCCGGGGGGCTGCGTCCCACGCGTCCTCTCCTGGCTTGATCTAACCGAAGGACGGCTGCGCCTCGATCGCCTTTGCCGCAACGGCGTCCGGCAACTTTCTTCCCCTGCGGCACCACCCCACGCGACAGGTCGCGAGGGGACCCCGGATCCCGCATTCCTCGCGAGACAAGAAAGCCGCCTTGCCGCCGTCCTCCGCTGCGCTGCGGGCGTGAACGCTGCGTCGTCGATCGCCTCCGGCCTTGAGATCGCCATCGAGGCCGCGGTGGGCGCGGTACCGAGAGACAGACAGGAGACTTCATTATGGCGACCATCGGCACCTTCACCAAGTCGGGCGACACCTTCGCGGGCTCGGTCAAGACCCTCAGCATCAACGCCAAGACCACCATCAAAGCGGCCGAGAAGAGCAGCGACAGAGCCCCCGACTACCGCGTCTTCGCCGGCTCGATCGAGTTTGGCGTGGCCTGGAAGAAGACCTCCAACGAGGGCCGCTTCTACGTCTCGGTCAAGCTCGATGACCCGAGCTTCCCGGCTCCGATCTACGCCACCCTGGTCGAGGGCGAGGAGGCCGACAGCTACAGCCTCATCTGGTCCCGGCGCAACGGCGACTGAGTCCCGCAGCCTCCGCCCCGCGCCACCCGGCGCGGGGCCCCTGCGCGTCTGGAACTGATCGGAATAGAAGAGCCGCCAATCCGCAAATCCGGATCGGCGTCGTTATACGTTTCCGGTTCTACGCACCGGGCCGGACCGCCCGGCGCGGGGCGCCCTCGCGCTGGAGCAGCAACATGCTTCGGCAGTACGGCTCTACGGAGAGCCGGCTTTCCGTTTACGCGGCTTGCCGGGTCTTAGAGAGCCCTGCGAGGTGGGAGCTGCTTCGTCGCCGTCAGGCTGCACCAGCTCGACATGGCTCACGCCGAGCGCTTGCGCGAGCTCGAACAGGGTCACCACGGTCGGGTTGCGCCGACCGCGTTCCAGGCTGGAAAGGTACTGTTGATTGTGACCGGAGCGCTCTTCGACCTGCTCCCGAGTCAGACCTTGGGCGCGCCGGATACGGGCGAAGTTACGGCCCACCAGCCTGCGCATATCCATGCGCCAATGGATGCCGGCCTACACACGATCGCGTTACACACTGTAGTATGTGAAACTGCGGTAGCTTAGGCTTTGCGTAGGTATGTAGAAATGGGCCGGCGCCGTTGCGAAGCGGGCATTGTTCCGCTTAAGCCTCGTCTGCAAGCGCCGGAGGTGCCGACTGGAGGGCCGCATGAACGCCGCAGCGAACGCGATCGAGGAGAACCCGCCCGCGTCCGACCACCTCACCGACTACGACCGGCAGCATCTCAAGCTGTATGTGCGCCTTCTCGACGCGGCGGCCGAGCATGCCGATTGGCGCGAGGTGGCCGCGCTTGTCCTCGGCCTCGATCCCGACAGCGAGCCGGAACGCGCTCGTCGTATTCACGACGCCCATCTCGCCCGGGCTCGTTGGATGACAACAACCGGCTACCGCGACCTGCTCGGCGGTTTGCACCCTCACTGACGTGTTGCCGGCCGCGCAACGCCCCTTGCGGACAGGGTGACTACCGCGACCGACGCTGGCGCGCATAACCTTCCGCTCCGGCGAGATCAGTGCCGCGTGGCGCCGAGATCCGAACGAGGAGTGCGTCGCATGTCTACGACCGGCGGCGACTGGAAGAACGTAGCCGAATACGACTACTTCGACGAACTGACGCCCGAGCAGACGGCCTACGAGTTTCTGCGCCGGAACGAGGACTATGTCGCGGCCTACAAGGCCGCCGCCGACGCACCCGCGACCGAGGACAAAGGCGCTGCATTGGCGGCGCAATGGGGGTTGCGATTTCGCCATCGATCCGACGCTTCGGGCCGACCAGACTCCGATCCTCTGGCTGCCTCGCCACAATCCGCGTCTGCTCCTGCTGACGACACTGTCCGCCTTGCTGGTGGACGGTCCCGCGCTACCAGCTGCGGATCCTGCCCGGATCGTTGACGCTCCGGAGGGCGAATACCTCGATCTCCTCGCCCTGGCGCGCCAGGCGCTGCTTGTTCCCGGTCCTGGAGACGACAGGCCCATCGCGCTCGTGTTGCCGCTTGACGGCTTGTTCGAGGACCGGCTCGAGGCAGGCCGTCGGCTTCGGCAGCTGCTGGTCAGCGGCACAAAGCCGAAACCACATGGCCTCACGGCCCATCGCCGCCGCCGTCTAAAACTCATGCTGCGCGCCCTCGACGGCTTTCTCGCGGATGAGGACTACCGCGGGGTCGCCCGCGGCTTGTTCGCGGGCAGAATGCCGGCAGGCGCTGCCTGGCGGACCGACAGTGCGCGCAGCCGGACCATCCGCCTCGTTCGCGACGGTCTCGCGCTGATACGCGGCGGCTACCTCGACCTGCTCCGGCCCGACCGGCGTCGCCGAAGCTCCCGCCCATGACTGGTCATCTCTCCAGGCTGTCGTCGCTCCGCGACGCGACGGGGATGCCGCGGATGCGCGGATAACATCGGCATCCACCCCGCCCATCACGCTCCGCCAGGGTACTCGCGAGACGCCGAACCTGATCGGCGACGCCCCGACTCACCACCCGGAGCCGCCCCATGCCCGATCCGCTCGCCGGCTTTCCGCCGCGCTACCTACGCACCCCCGAGGCCGCGCGCTTCCTCGGCCTGTCCGGCCGGACGCTGGAGAAGCACCGCACCTACGGCACCGGCCCGCGCTACTCCAAGCTCGGCGGCCGCGTCGTCTACCGCGTGGAGGATCTACAGGCCTGGGTCGACCGGGGCGCCAAGGCCTCCACGTCCGATCCCGGCACAGGCACCGTCCTGCCCGCCAAGCGGCACGCGACCGAGCTCGCGCGCTACGCCGGCCAGCCCCGCCGCTGATCGCTCCGGACACTGCGCCGTGCCCTTACGACGTGCGAGCGAGCAGGAGCAGCTGGAGCTGTTTCGGGCCCGCCCCGGCGACTTCTGTAGCGCGTCAATTACGATGAGCGGTGCGCGTCAATTACGGTGAGCGCCTGCGGGTATGTTTCTTCGGCTTGTTGGCGCGGAGCGTCAAGCGTCAGGGTTGGTTGAGGATGGCCGTCGATGGCT
>JAABUK010010566.1_pt1 | contig 12280 bp, 14 predicted proteins | sample 5559141 | NCBI WGS metagenome assembly JAABUK01 (sample SAMN10711869, study PRJNA513367) | rock metagenome | isolation source: Antarctica rocks | place: Antarctica: Victoria Land, Pudding Butte nord | collected 2016-01-03 | reverse complement strand
CCCAGACTCCACCATGAAAGCGCTGTCCGAATCGGGCACCCTCACCCGCCACGAATGGCACCCAGACTGGAACTACACCCTGAAACAACCCCCAAACTGAGCGTGTTGATCATCGGCAAGCCCTAACGGGTTACCGATCAACCACTTTCACCGTGCAGCGCGGTCGGTTTGTCAGCGCGCAAGGTTGCGCTGCTGCCTCTCATGAGGCGGGCGTAGGCCGCCGTGGCGAGTCAATTGGTCATAGCGCGGGTCATAGGCTGGGCCGACCGTCGATGGGTGATCGACGAATCGCTCCCGGTCAGCTTGCGCTCGTCGTCGCGGGATCCCTTTCCAGAGAATCGTCCGTGATCCAGCGCCTGTGGCCCCGAGCTGCGCCTGGCCAGCTTGGTAGGATCGGGGGTGTGAAGTAACCTGGGATCTGATAGGTTTGGACTTGACTAGCTGGCCGATGCTGAGAGGAGCTCCGTGATGTCGTTGGCAACGCCGGCTCGGCCGGATTTGGAAGCGTTTGCCGAGGCGACGCGCGCTGATCAGCCTGCTTTGGTGCGTGGCCTCCGCGATCTGCTGGGAGCCCGGCTGGTGGCGTATTTGGCCGGCGTGAAGGAGACCCGGGCGGTTCGCCAGTGGGCCGACGGTGAGCGCCGGATTCAGGACCCGGAGGTCGAGCAACGGCTTCGGATAGCCTTCCAGGCCGCGAGGATGCTGACCCAACGCGACTCGGTGGAAGTCGCTCAGACCTGGTTTCAGGGGCTCAACCCGCACCTGGACGATCAGTCGCCGGCCCGGCTGCTGCGTGAGCACAGGGTCGAGGAGGTCGGCGCCAGCGTGCTGACCGCGGCCCGTACGTTCGCCTCCGTGGGATAGAAGCACCGCAGCTCGTGACAGCACTCGCATGGCAGAACGAAGACAGCAGTATCGTCTACCGGGTCGGCTTCCAACCCGACCCCTTCGCCTGGACACCCTGGCAGTACGCCACCGACGGTCGGTTCGAAGGCCGATGGGATGACCGCGATGGTCGATTCCGCACGCTCTACGTCGCCGACCGCATGTTGGGGTGCTTGCTCGAGGTGCTCGCCGATTTCCGACCCGACCTGGCGGTCCTGGCCGGGTTGAACGACATCGACAGCGATGATGACGATCAGTACCCGACCGCCCCCGGAGGGACCGTGCCCGTCAGCTGGCTGCATCCCCGAACGGCAGGCCAGGCACTGATGTCCGGTGAATTCGCCGACGTCAGCGACGCCCGCACCGTCTCGGTGCTACGCGACCTGTTCGCCGGCGAAGCCATCGCCCTGGGCCTGCCCGAACTCGACGCCGCGGCCCTGAAACTTCGTGCCCCGCGCAGACTAACCCAGCAGATCGCCGGCTGGCTCTATCAGCAGCAGCCGCCACCAGGCGGGGTGCGTTTCGGGTCACGACATGACGACCGGTTCAGGATGTGGGCGCTCTTCGAACAACCAGGCGAGGACAAGACAGGCAGCCGCCGACTGACCGGCCAACTCCCGATTGCTCTGACCGTCGACACGCCAGAGCTGCTCGAAGCCTTCGACGTCTTCGGCCTGACCTGGAACTGATGATCGTCCCGACGAACCACCGCCGCGAGTGACACTGCCTATCCCCAACACCTTTCGCCATGCCGATAACTATAATTATGACATATAGCCTTTCAGACGGCTACTTTCCGTAGTCAGTGTCCACATTGGCCCATTCCTCTACTGACTCCGCTCCCGGCGTCCAGGACCGGTACGCCGTCCACCGCGAAGACAGGCGACTCAGCCCCAACCAAAACGAATTTCTCTGGTGAATTGACGACAGACAAGATAGGTTGTCTAGGTGCGCATCGGTGGCCCAGCGCGGAAGCACGGTGTGACTGATGCGGACATCTGGGATGCGGCCCGCACGGCGGTGCGCCGGGTCGTCATGGATGAGGGTCTGACGATACTCCTCGGACCGGCCGCAGACGGAGCGCTGTTAGAGGTCGGTGTACTTGACTTGGACGGTGACGACCCGGTCATCATCCACGCCATGCCGATCCGAACGAAGTTCTACCGATTCCTGGGATGAGGGAGGTGAGCACAATGCGACACACAGACGACGACATTGAGCAGGCCGCGCTGCGGTTCGAGCGGATGGCCGACGAGCTGGACCCGACGACCGCCGAGGTTGACCACACCGACGACCTCCGGCAGATCGCGACCGTCTCCGAGGCACTGCGCACAGACGAAGCCCAGTTGCGAGAGACCATCGAGATTGCTCGTGCCCGCGGCCGATCATGGAATCAGATCGCGCTCGCCCTTGGAGTGTCCCGGCAAGCAGCACGCCAGCGGTTCACCGACAAAGCACACGCCTAGAGAATGGGGTTTTTCATCGCCCCGCGACGACGTCGCCCTCACAGGCATGGCGACGGCGGCTGGGCAGCTATGGGCGGGGGCGCCCGCGAAGTGCTGCCGACCGGCCGCGACCCGGTTCAGCCGCACCCTGGATCGGACCGGCTGTGGTCGACCACAGTCGAGCAAGTGGCTCGGCCGGCGGTTGCTCGTATCGCCCGGCGGGAGCGCTTGCCACCCGGAAATGAAACGCCAGTAGATCACGGGGTCTTGGCCGACGTTGGATAAACATCGCCAGGCGTTCTCCGGGCGCAGTGGGCAGGTGCAGCAGCATCCGGCCTGCGCGACGCCGGTGCCGTCGTCGCTGCGACCGCAGTGGGCGTCGCCGTCCCGATGGGCAGGGTCCTCGGGTGCCGCTGAGTACATGGCCCCGGCAGGATGCGAAAGCTGTCGTACCGCCTGATATACCCGATCATCAGCAACCCTCGTCGACTCGAAGGAAGGGGTCATCTCGTGACCGCTGCCATGGATTCATCTGTTCGGCTCGACGAATTGGTGCGGACCGCGGTGGATGCGTTGACCGCCGCGGCGCTGGCCACCGATGTCACCGGCCGGTTGGATGCTATGGGCGAGCCGATCGCCGAACGCGGCGACTTCGGGGCGATCGCCTGCCAGGTCATCACCACGGTCGCGGCGAACCTGGGCGGTGTCGGTGCGTTGCTCGCTGGCCGGCCCGGCTCCTGGGAGTCGGATTTGATCGAGCAGATCGTGCAGTCCTGCGCCCCTGAGGAAGAGCTGCTGGCGCTGCGCACCGCGCCGGTGCGGTTGATCCTCAACCCGGAGGACCTGTGGTTCGACCTCGGTGTTGGCCTGGCCCACGATGAGGACAGCGAGGCGATCTACGCGGAGATGGAGCAGCTGCAGGTCCAGGAAACCGACGTCGACGAGACCGGCGCGGCGACGGTGGGGCAGGAATTGCCGTTGGAGGCCGACGCCCGCTACAGCGAGCTGGTCGCCGAAGCCGACGCAGTGGAGGCGCTGCAGGTCACCGACATGGCCCGGTATGTGGCGGACTACAACGCCGCGGCGATCGGGGCGGCCCGGGCGTTGGGCATCACCACCGAGGTCACCGTGGAACTGAGTCAGGAGTACGGCATCTCGTCGCCGTCCTGGGATTGCTTGGCCGAACAGTTGCACGCCGCCGCTTGGGCCGCCACGCCGCTGCCGAGCGGACTGATCCCCGCGCAGTACCCACCAGGTGCCGACTGCGCCGAGGCCGACCGGGCCGCCGGCCGCAACCCGCGAGCTCGTCTCGGCCGGGGCGGTCCCGGCGGATGAGGCAGTCGCGCATTTAGTGGCGGAAGGCGGCGGGTCCGGTGTCCACACCCGGCCGCGGGTCGGCGTCCAATCCGGCGACGGCGGTGTAGATGTCGTCCAGGAGCAGTTCGGCCAGGTCTTGGCTGAAGCCGTTGCGGCACACGATGCGCAGTACAGACAGGTCTTCCCGGTCTTCGGGGAAGGTGTATGCGGGTACCTGCCAGCCACGTTCCCGCAGCGTCTTGGACAGCGCGAACACGTCCCACCCTCTGACCTGGTCGGTGGTCGTGAACGCGAACACCGGCAGCTGGTCACCGCGGGAGATCAGTCGGAACTGCGGCATCTGCTCCACCGCATCCGCCAGGAACATGGCCACGTCCCGGCACGACTGCTGCACCTCGGTGAACCCCGAACGGCCCAACCGGAAGAATGTGTAGTACTGCGCGATGACCTCTGATCCGGGTCGGGAGAAGTTCAACGCGAACGTCGGCATGTTCCCACCCAGGTAGTTCACGTTGAAGATCAGCTCTTGCGGCAACGCGGCAGCGTCGCGCCACAGCACCCACCCGACGCCCGGATACACCAGCCCATACTTGTGGCCAGAGGTGTTGATCGACGCGACCCGCGGCAACCGGAAATCCCACACGAGATCCTGATCCAGGAACGGGGCGATCATCGCCCCGGAGGCGCCGTCCACGTGTACCGGCACGTCCGGGCCGCCGCCGGCGGCCAACTCGTCCAACGCGGCCACGATCTGCGCGACCGGTTCGTAGCTGCCATCGAAGGTCGACCCCAAGATCGCCACCACGCCGATGGTGTCCCGATCACACCGCTGCACCGCCTGTTCGGCGTCCAGGTGGAACCGGTCACCGCTCATCGGAACGATCCGCGGTTCCACATCCCAGTAGCGGCAAAACTTTTCCCAGCACACCTGCACGTTGGCGCCCATCACCAGATTGGGGCGACGGGCACGGTCATCCACCCGTTTGCTCCACCGTGTCCGCAACGCCAAACCGGCCAACATGCACGCCTCGCTGGAACCGGTGGTCGAACACCCCGTCGCCTCACCTGCCGCCGGGGCGTGCCACAGGTCCGCCAAGATCGCCACACACCGCCGCTCCAGCTCCGCGGTCTGCGGATACTCATCCTTGTCAATCATGTTCTTGTCGACGCAGTCAGCCATCAACTGCTTGGCCTGCGGCTCCATCCACGTGGTCACGAACGTGGCCAGGTTCAGTCGAGCGCTGCCGTCCAGCAGCAACTCGTCGTAGATCAGCTGATACGCCACATCAGCGGGCACCGACCCGTCCGCCAGCTGACTCTTGGGCGCCGTCACCGGAGCCGCCGCCGGCGTCGCCTGCGTCATCAACGGATTCGAGCTGTGATGGCGACGGTGACCGCGGTGATGCGTCGGGCGGTGCTGCGCAGAACCACCATGCAAGGCCATAACCGGCGATTCTGCCAGCGCACCACCAACGCCGCCACCGGAGTCAGGCGGACATCACCAACCGGTCCGCAACGCCGGAGCCCACTGCCCATAGCCGCCAGGGCGCCAAGTGCGGCCAGAAGGCGACATGCCCTCGCCGACCGTCCAACCGGACCGGCACGGTCACCCGGTGAACATGTGCACCAGCGCTGCCCGACGCCGACCAAACGACGTTAGGATCACGGACCCGACGGCACCGGTGAGCCGCTGTCGATGATGCTCCGCCCAGGCCGGGCCGGGTCCAACACCGCCGCCGACCACATCCAGGTCACCAAAGACGCGCTGCGGCAGTTGCCGTTTACCCGTCGCGGCGGCCGGATCGGCCGGAAAGTGTTGATCCGCGCCGACGGTGGCGGCGGAACGCACGAGTTCCTGGGATGGCTGGCCAGCCAGGGGTTGTCGTATTCAGTCGGGTTCGGGCTGTCGCAGGACATCGTCGACAACATCAACCTGATCCCCGAACAAGGGTGGACGCCGGCCTACGACGGCGACGGCCGAGTCCGCGACGGGGCTTGGGTCACCGAACTCACCGGGATGCTCGACCTGCAGACCTGGCCGCCGGGCATGCGGCTGATCGTCAGAGCCGAACGTCCGCACCCCGGAGCGCAACTGCGGTTCACCGACCTCGATGGCAACCGGCTCACCGCATTTGTCACCAACACGGCCCGTGGGCAGCTGGCGGACCTGGAACTGCGGCACCGGCATCGGGCCCGCTGCGAGGACCGGATCGCAATGCGAAGGACACCGGCCTGCGGAACCTGCCGCTGACGGCGTTTGCGCAGAACCAGATCTGGGTCGCCGTGGTGCAGTTGGCGACCGAGTTGACCGCGTGGCTGCAGATGTTGGCGCTGACCGGCACCGGCGGCCGCCGCTGGGAGCCGAAACGGATCCGGCTGCAATTGTTTTCCATGGCCGGGACGATCACCCGCCGATCCCGACGGGTCTGGCTGCACCTGTCCGGCCATGCCCCGCATCGGCACCTGTTCACCACCGGCCTGACCCGGCTCAATGTCCTCCCGCACCCCACCTGACCACCAACACCCCCACCCGACCACACCAAGAAGACCCACCGGAACGTGGAATCCGGCACCTGCCCAGGTGACCAACGGGCCCTTCGCCGAACCCACGGCCAGGTTGGGCGCCGGGAAGCAGCAGATCTATGGCACGAAGGGAGGGTCAGCCGTCTCAAGAAAGATCGAGGTTAGGACTGACGGGTGGCGCCCCATCCACCTTGCTCTATGAGAGCGATTGCTCGTAGAACAAGCCACCACCCACACGGCCTGATCGGCACCATTCGGGGCCGCGCCGGTCTGCGCGAGGCACTCGCCGCCTGCCGCGCTGGCTAAGAGCAATGTCCAACGAGCAGCAGGACCATGCCCGCCCGCAACGCAGTCGGGGCCCTCGATCGGGGCGCGGTCGGTGATCTTGTCGGCCCGGCAGTTCAGATCAACCGGGGCACCTCGAGCAGCGGCGTGAACGAGGAATCATCACCGAGTGCGCGGCGGGGGCTGCGGTGTTGTTGCGTGGGGCGTGAATGTTGCGGACGGCGTGCTGGGTCGGGATCATGGGTGTTGCCTCTCATCTCGCGCTGGGTTGGGAGTGCATCTGCTGGGCCTGGGTGCAACACCCGAACCACCGCCCGGCGGACCAGGAGAGCTGCTTGGCTTTCCTGGCCCGCCAACTACCGCTAGAGCGCTGCGAGCATTTCGAACGCTCGGATCTTGACGGTGGTCACCGCTCCGCCGTGGCGACCCGCTCGGCCCGGCAGTGTCGGTGCCGCCTGCCACGGGCGCGAAGTGGTTCAGGTACGGCCGCCGAACACCGCAATTGGAGGGATCGTGACCGAGCAGCCACCGACCGGCGTCACCGAGCTGGCCGCCGCCCGCACCAGAAAGTCCGCCGCGCCGGCCATCAACCGGGACCTGCGGGCTTGGGCCAAAGGCATGCACACCAGCTCGGCCGCGGTGGAGCTGCTCATCCGCGGCTTCGGCGGTCGGTTCGCCGCACCCGGTAGCCCTTGGATACAGCCTCGGGAACACGTCGGCCACTGGGCAGACCTGGAAGCGATCCCCGGGAACATCGGTGCGCTGCCGGGCGGCGAGCGGGCCTACCTGCTGATCACCGCATCCATCGGCCTCGGCGGATCGGACGGACCGGCGATCAACCTCGGCGACACCATCTCAGCCCTCGGCCGGGAACAGCTCACTCTGGTCCTGGCCGGCATCGCCCACGCCAACGGCAGCCACCAGTCCAGCGGCATCGAAATCGACCCGGTCACCGGTCCGGCCAGCATCACCCGGCACGCCAGCCTGTACCGGTGGCCCGACTAATCCGGCCCGGCCCGGCCCGGCCACCCGGCCCCGGCAGCGGCGAGTTGAAATTGGGAGGTGTCGGGGATGAGCGTTGACAGCTTGGAGCCGCTGGTCGGCGTCTTCGCGTTGCGGACGTTCCGGGTGTCAGTGGACGGTTTCCTGCTGCCGGTCAGTTTCGTCGGCGACGACTGGGCGAAGGGGCTCTGCATCGCCGGCTGTCGCAAAGCGCCGCATTCGGCTCCTGATCCGCAGTGCACCTGTGGGCTGTACTCGCTGACCGATCTGCATGAGCTACGCACCCAGTACCACCAGGCCGACAAACTCCTGGCCGTCGTCGCGTTGGAGGGCAGCTCCATCGAAGGGGCGATGGGTTGGCGTTCCCAGGCCGCGCGGGTGGTCGCAATGTGGGTCTCCCCGCACCGTCGGCGCGGTGTCCCCGACGTGCAGGTCGCCGCGATGCGGGCGAACTACCCGGACATCGCCTTCTACACCGATCGAGCCGGAATGCTGGCCCGCTACCCAGCTTTGATTCCGCCGCCCCGGCCGCGGCGGACCGCGCTGGCCGACGCTACCCGGCGCACCGCCTCGGCGATCCGCCACGGCCGGATGAGCAGCCGATCCGCCCTCTGGTGGGCGGTGACGGCGGCCGCCTCGTTCACCGTCATGGTGCTGTTGGGCCAGCCCAAGACGTGGATGACCGGCACTGCCATCACCACCACCCTGTTGTTCTGGGTGTTCGTCGCCGTCGGGGTGTGGGCGGATCTGAAGTTGTGTCTGGGCCGGTTGCTGCGTCGCGGCGGCCGGGTACCGCCGGTCTGGTCTCACTACCGGCCGGCCCGGTACATCTGGTGGGTTTCCAGCGCCGTCCTGTTCGCCTCCATCCCGGCCACCATGGCCCTGCACGGACCGCTGCACCTGTGGTTCCTGGGCGTGTACGTCTGCGCGCTGCTGCTGATCAGGCTCGGCGAAGTGTTCGTGCTGACGTTACCCCGCGCCGTCCGTGCCCGGCACAAGCTACCGACGCGGATGCGCAGTGGCCAGAACCGGCCCCGCACCGCAGGGATCGCCGGGCCACCACGCTCCGGCATCGAACTACTGGGACGCATCCGATCCGGGGACGTCGTGATCGGGGTCAAGGTGACCCCGCCGCCGCCGAACACCCCGCAGGAGAACTGACATGGCCGACATCGGCGAAGGTGAGCACCCTCGACGCGTGGAAATACTTCCCGTGACCCCACCCGTGCTACCCGCCGCGCCCACCCCAACAACCGCACCGACACCAGAACCGGCCCCGGCCCCGGGCGAGACACGAGCCGGCCGCACTCACCGCGACAACTCGTCCTCTACCCGGCCGCCGCAAGGTTTCGGCGGAGCCGGGCTGGCCGGCGGATCGGGTAGCCTGCTGTCCGTCCACTTCTTTCACCCTTCACCACTGGGAGCACCGGCATGGCGAGCATCGCGAACAAGCTGGATAAGGCCTACGAGTCCAAGCCGTTGGAGGAGCTCGCGGCCGCGCCGGTGACCGCGTTGCAAGGAGTCAGCGACGGCGACGCCGAGCACCTGAAGGCGGCGTTGGGCATCGTCACCGTTGCGGACCTGGGCACCAACAAGTTCTTCCTGTGGGCCCAGGCGATCACCAAACTCGCGGAATAGCCGCCGCGCCGCCCAGCGGTCGACGCTAGCCGGAGCGGGCACAGCGGTCGACTCGCCGCCGTGGCGGTCACCTGGCCGACCGGGGCGAGCCGTACCACAGCCGGGTTGGGCGTCATCTGATTAGAACCTCCGCGGCGTCGGCTCCGTGGGCCCGCTGATCGCCTGTCGTATCGATTCGTCGAAGAACCTGCGGATGTTCGTCGAGGACCGTGGCAGTGTCGGGCGGACGGGCAATGCTGCGCCGACGCGAGGTCAGCTTCGTTGCTGTTGCGGCATCACCACTTCCCGGACGATGAGTTGTATGGCGGCGGCGACGGGAACGGCCAGCACCGCGCCGACGACGCCCAGTAGTGCGCCGCCGACGAGGATGGCCACGACGACAGCGCCGGTGGAGATGTCGACCTGGCGGCGCATAACCCGCGGGTAAAGCCAGTAGGCTTCGAACAGGTGCTGGCAGAGGTAGAACGCGGCGGCGATGACGCCGATGGTGACGGACTGGGTGAAGCCCAGCAGCGCCATGCTCAGCCCCACCACGACCGGCCCGATGACCGGGACGAAGTCCAGCAGCGCGGCGCCCAGCGCGATCGCCCACGGGAACGGTAGCCCGGCGATGGCGGCGAAAACTCCGGCGACCAGCCCGGCCTGCGCTGCGACGATGGTGGCGCCGGAGAGGTAGCCGCCCATCTGCTTCAAGATCCGGTCTCCCAACTCGGTTACCCGGCGGCGGCGGGAGGCCGGCGCCAGTCGGTAGGCGGCGGCTTTGGCCTGTGGGTATCCGGCGAGGAAGAACAACGTCAGCACCAGCACGACCAACGCATCGGCAGCGATACCGGCGACCGTCAGCCCGACCGAGACGATGCTGCCGGCGGCTCCGCTGCTGATGGTTTGGATGAACGAGGAACTTTTCAGCGCACTGAGCAGGTGGAACTTGTTGTCCAGGTTCTTAACAGTGGCGTTGCTCTGCAGGTTGGTGATCAGGTTCGGGATGGTGGTGACGAAAGAGGTGACCTCACTGACGACCGGCGGCACGATCGCATACAGCGCCCCGCCGAGCACCGCCAGCAGTGCCAGGAAAACAACCGCGACGGCCCCGCCGCGCCGCAGCCCGCGGCGCACCAGCCACCCCACCGACGGGTCCAGCCCGATCGCCAACAACGCCGCGATCGCCAACACGATCAGGGTGCCGCGGATGGTGTCCAAGGACAGATACACCATGTACGCCACAATCAGACCCAAGCCGCCCAGCAAACCGATGCTGAACGGGCTGCGGGTTCCAAGGCCGCGGCGGGCCGCACCGTCGGCGCCGCCGGTCGCAGGGTAAGCGCCGGCCAAAAGAACGTCGCGTTCCGCGGCGCGGATCGCCCGCTCCGCGTTCAACTTCACCTTGACCGCCGCCCGCAACCCCCGCAGATCAGCGCGTCGCCGTTCCAGCAGCGCCCGCCGCGCCGCAGTGTCCGGACCGCCCACAACGGCCGCCTCTTCCAACTCGGCCCGGTCCAACGCAGCGACGGCTTCGTCCACCCCGACGTTGACAACCCGATCATCGAGCAACCGGGCCGGCGCCGGCAACACCGCGTCGGCATGGTCAGCGGGAAGCGAGCCGGGCGTATCGGTTGGAACGAACCGATCGGCAGGAGTGGACACGAATGCTCCGATGTTCAACGCCGTCCCGGGCCGCGGAGAACGTTGGAACGACTTGCTCAGGTGGGACGCGGCAGTTGGCTGCAGAAAACTTACGTTTCAGAAGTTGATGATAACCCAGCATGTTTTACGTTGTAAACGAACGTGCGGGAGGTAGTGGGCGGGGCAGGGCGGGCCGGCGGATTCCGTGGGCCGGCTGGGCGAGGGAGTCCGGCCATGTCGCTGCTCCACTTCATAATGATCAAATGTCATCGATCAGCTGTTCGTCGCGGCGCCGGCCCTCGGGCCGGGCGCAGCGGCGGCGGATCTTCGCGGCGGCGGGTGCGGTGCTTTTGTTGGTGAGCGGGTGCTCCGGGGGGAACTCCGCGGTGGTCACCACCGAAATCACGACGGTCGCCCGGCCATCCACCACGGCAACGGTCGTCCGGCCGTCCACCACGGCAACGGTCGTAGGGCCGTCCACCACGGCAACGGCCGGCTCGGCGGCGCCGGCCAGTTCGACGACTGCGGCCACCACAGCTGTCGTGCCCTTGGCAGACCCGGCCGGGACGAGGGCAGCATCCGCTTCGTCAACGAGACTATCCGCGACGTCCGCGCCGGCGGCGACACTGCCGCCGGCGCGGTCCACGGCCGGTGGGGCCGGCGCCGCCGGCGTGGTGGTCGATGCCGCCACGCCGCCTGGTACCGTCGCCGCGGTGAGTCGCCGCGTCGCGCTGGCAACAGCCGGCGCACAACTGCCCGGCGGCGGTCGGGTGCTGTTCCCCGGCCACCGCCTGGTCGCGCTCTACGGCGACCCGGGCATTCCCGGGCTGGGCGCCCTTGGTCAACAGGACCTGCCGGCCAGCATCGCCAGGATCAAGAAAATTGCCGCTCCCTACCAGCGGCTCAGCGCAGTGCCGGTGATCCCCACCTTCGAGATCATCGCCACCGTGGCAGACAAATCCGCCGGTCAGGACGGCAACTACTCCGCCGAAACGCCCAGCGCCGACCTGCGCCCGTGGGTCCAAGCAGCCGCGGCGGCCGGCGTGTACGTGGTGCTCGACCTGCAACCAGGCCGCTCCGACTTCCTCACCCAAGCCAAGCTCTACACCGACCTTCTGCGGCTACCCGGAGTCGGGCTCGCCCTTGACCCCGAATGGCGACTGGACCCCGATCAAATACCTTTGGAACAGATCGGCGGGGTCGACGCGCAAGAAATCAACTCCGTCATCACCTGGCTCGCGGACCTGACCACCGCCGAGCACCTACCGCAGAAACTGCTCATCCTGCACCAGTTCAAACTCTCCATGATCAGATCCGAACACACCCTGAACCGCAGCCGCCAGCAGGTGTCCCTGCTGATCCAGATGGACGGGCAGGGCCCACCCGAACTCAAAGACCAAACCTGGGCCGCCGTCACCGCCGCCGCACCACCAGAAATCCCCTTCGGCTGGAAAAACTTTTACCGCAACGACACACCCACCGCCACCCCCGAGCAGACCATGAACAAAAAGCCCACGCCGCTGTTGATCTCCTACGAATGAACGCACCGCACACCCAGTAGC
>JAABUK010010563.1_pt1 | contig 12283 bp, 8 predicted proteins | sample 5559141 | NCBI WGS metagenome assembly JAABUK01 (sample SAMN10711869, study PRJNA513367) | rock metagenome | isolation source: Antarctica rocks | place: Antarctica: Victoria Land, Pudding Butte nord | collected 2016-01-03 | reverse complement strand
ATTTTTATTTTTATTTTAATTAATTTCGTTAAGAGAAAATATATTATTAAGAGTTTTATAGAATATCAAGAATTCTAAAATTTCTTCACATTATTTATTAAAAAAAGCTATATTTTACTATATTATTATTAACTAATAATAATAATTAATGAATTTTCTAAAATATATTTAATATTTGTCCTAATAATTATCTTAATAAATTAATTTTTTTAAATTATTTAAATATAAATATTTTAATAATAATTTATCTATAAATAAATATTCTATTTATATATATCTTCCTAATATAGCTAGTCTGAAAATAGCTTGACATTCCTTCAATGCTTAGCAGCTCAATTGAAGGACCGGACCGGACCGAGTCTGATCCAATCCGGTCTGATCTTTCAAATCTTGAGATTAAAGACCGGGTGGTTCGTCTCATATAGGCTGGGACCGGACCGGACCGGACCATTACGCAGCCTATCTTTAGTAGACGTTAAGTCTACTTTAGTTAAAGTTAGACTAAAATAATAACTCATATTATAATTAAATTCATATCCGCGTTAAAAATATCTGCGAGAAATATATATTTCGCGTGCGCTTTTATCTAATATAATATTAGCTAAATTAATATAAGACTTATCTTTATCTTTTAAGAGTGACTCTTAAGTTAATTCTTCTTATTATTATGTTATAATTATAATTTACTTATAAAATATAATAGTTCTATTCTCTTTTAAGATCTCTTTACAGATCTCTAATATAAAATAGATAAGTAGTTATCATATCTTATACTCTTTCTTAGTTATTAGTAGAATATCTTTTTTAAGACTCTTAATAAGAATGATAATATTTTAAACTAACTATTAAGATTATTACTTAATAATCTTAAGCTAAATTAATATATATTATATATAATTAATAGAGTTAATAATCAGACTTTAATACTACTCTATATATTTATCTCAGATTATAATTAGAATTATATTATTAATCTAGAATTCACGCGCTTTATTTTATAGATAGATTATTACTTAATTAATAAGATTAATTTTATTTATAAATAATAGCGTGTATATATAAATCTTTCAGCTATTCTTATAATTAACTGCGTCTTTAAGATTCTTTATAAAATAATATAAAGATTTAATAATATGAATTAGATATAATAGAGAAGTATAAGAATGAATAAAGAAAGTAACTTATTTATAATAAATAGATAGATCTGCGATTTCTATAGAATTTATAGACATTTCATTTATGAGTTTAGATTTTATTATAATAATATTTTTAAGTATTCTCTTCTCTTAAATTTACTTACGTAAGTATTTATAACGCTATTTAATAATCTTCTATTTATTATTATTATTAATAAAAGACGTAGATTACTCGCCTGCTATTAAATCGATATTTATATTATTAATTAGCCTTCCTTAATCTTTATTAATTGTGTTAGTTATGCTTCGCATCTTTATTATCATGTTAAAGGATCTCTATTAAATAGTCTATTAAGTAGAGCGATCTGAATATTAAGAGGACTGTTCGGGATCAGACGGGTAGTAGACGTCTTTCACGTGTATATAGGAATTCGAGGTAAAGAAGTTTATGAGCATGCGAGAAGCATGCGAAAGATATGCTAAGAGCGTGTATAGTAAACATATAATGATGGCCCTCTTGTGTTATAAGAACAGATTGCTGACCTGCAGAGATTTACTCCTGCAGCCAGCTTATATCTGCGTGCCAAGACTGAGTCTTGGCGCTTCCTGACAGATATTTCGCTTTTTCTAGAATAATGGCGCATTAGGCGGGCTGGCGCAGTAGACGGGTGGGGGACTTATATAACACTCATTTGAAGCGCAATTTTACATAGATTCAGACAGTCAATTCAATCGATTCTACAGACATTTCTGCGCTATTTAGGCCATTTTGTCTGACAGATAATAAGAGGTGCGGCTAAGAGCTGCAGCGGACTTCGGAGTCCATAGCGGCCAAGAATTCTGCACCCTCCTGAATGCTCGGTCGATATGACCAATTTCGAAGCCGCCGAAAAATTGACACATTGATAGAGACTCTAGAAACACATGAAAGATCGCAACTCAAAGAAAGTCTGCAAGAAATCAAGATCTTAAATCGTCGGTCGTGAGTCGCTTGAAAGGCTAAATACATCAACCCGTGGTATCTGAGCCCGGCTCTCCGGCACTCTCGGGACGCGTGGGACTAGACACAAGAGTCTCATGTACTATAGATGTGTAGAAGGACCGTGAAAGGTCTAGATTCTTGGGGGTCTCCGTAGAAGAACGGGCTCAATCTACTTGATCTCCCATAGCACCACGTTTATTTCGCACGCAAAAAATAAGTGGCCATGAAATAGGACTTGCCGGGCGCAGCCTCCTCCGTCATCAAAATGATAACGAGCAACGTGGCATGTTACCATTGGGTATCAGCTGACAAGGACAATCACAGCTTATCTAACCGGTTCCGGATCTCAAGGCGTATATATTTCATTCGCCTGACAGCGTGTCTGCTTACCCCGCGCTTCAGTCTTCTCACTTTCATTCTCGTCACCTCTTGCTTTGAGATTCCAAAATGTCTACTCAACAGCACCACCCTGAGATCGACCTAGCTGCACTGTTGGACACTGACAGCAATCCGACCGATCCTACCATCAAGAGCGTATTGGAAAAGAAGAAGGCCCAAAAGTCCAAGCGAAAAGCTCAGCCTTGGAAACAAACATATCACGTTGCCCCAGGAGATCTCCCACAGACGACCAGTCTTCACGACAAGCCATACTGGTACGGCGCTGATGATCCGAACTTCCCAGAAGCCGGAGACACATCTTTTGGCGCCTGAACAATAGTAAGCCCCTAGGAGCTACTGCACAACACGTACTCATTGGTTTTCACAGATACCGCCTTGAGACGTCACAGTGATGGGCACAGCAGGATCGGGGGAGGTGCAAGGTGCTGATGAGTTTACTGTTGCTGTTTAGCATACCCTATGAACGTGATATGACAGATAATTGATTTCTGACCACGAATCTTTCATGCCTAAATGACGAAGTGAGTTTGGTCCTGCTCCTGCTCCTGCTCCATCAGTCATCCAGCCACGACCATCTTGAGCTCAATGCTTTGCCTGCCCCTAGGGCATTCGCCAGGGGACTGGATATCGAATCCGCTATGTAAGACGCCTGTGAACTTCCGTGAGTAGTTGTTTGCCTGACTGGCAATGTGAAACAAGCTCAACGTACGTGTTTCCGTTGATGAATCATAATTCGTGATCAGAAGCACCTCGTCTCGTGTTTGGTCTGCCAAATAGAACCAGACGTGCCGGTCTGCGTGAAAGGCCATGTAAGTCTCACTCTCGAAGTCAGGGTAAATATGATCGCTCTCGATCAGATCGCAATCTTCGATGGAGCGAGAATCGCAAAGGGCCAGTGCATTATCTTTGATGGGGCCAAATAAGGGTCTCCAGATGCTGCATTTCATCAGTCACGGAGTCTCTGCGGAAAATCGGCCTCAACCTGCCTAAGGAAGCGGAATCGCCCGCCTAGAATTTCGGTGGCTTCCTGGGGAAAGCTATACTTCACGCGATTTATCGCCGCTTCAGGCGTAACATCTAGGACAATAAGTGATGGTATTCGTGGCTCAAACATGATCTGATCACCTACCAACATGCACGAAGGCACTCGGGAGGCGTATTGTGAGGTCAGATCCATCTCGGTCTTTGTCACGTATCTTTAATGCCTTCTCAGTCATCCGTAGCAGCTGCCATCATCGATAGGGTAAAGACGGCTGCATACATACCTGATACTGATAAATTCTCACCAGCCTAACCTGTAGATGCTGCTTCAAGAAATCTGACATCACCAGAATGTAACGATCTATACTATCTTTGGAGGCCATATCCTCGTCCGTGATGTGGTTTACCCATTCGAAACCGTTGGTCGTGAGAGAGAAGCTAGAAGGATCCGCCAACCTAGCATTGTGAATGGTAGAGCGATGCGTCTCGAATGTAAAGTTCTCGCGAGGCTGTCCTGGGTTGAGAGTGCCGACAATCTGGAAAGGTTTTACTTCTTCCCAGTCGTCAAGTTGCGCAAGGTAACGCAAATCACCCCGTATGTGTCCTTGACCCAGAGGAGTTTCCATGACGCTCATCATGTGGCGATTGAGACAAATATAACCGGGATCAATGAAAACATGCGTGTCAAGTGCACGTGTGGCTCGAAGTTGCAACGCAACAACCGAGATGGACGGACCAAAGGAGCTTCGATATGGGCGCTGGTAGGTCTCATGCACTGCTTACAATGTCGGCCATAACTAGCCTTCCGGAAGCGGGAGCGGCAGCAGATCCTTGGCCTTGATTAGCGTGAGCATCGGTTGCACATTGACCTATCCCGTAAGGCCGTGTGAATCTCAAAGCACCAATAGAGATTACTATAGACGATCTGCGCCGGCCGTGCTACAAGAACCAGACTAGAGGCAGATCTGCAAGTATCTCAATACATACTACGTGCGCGGCTTATACGACGGCATGAGCCCAAAGCACCTCTAAGTGGTGTGCAAACAGCCCCTTGTTCATTGAGCCATATTGCCAAACTTGAAGGACGGAGCTGAACTCGTCCAGATGTAAGGATCGTTGGCAGCTTGGGGAGGTGACATCACTGCGCAAAGAGCCCCTGGTATGAATCGAAAGCTGAACAAAGCGCCGCTGCGACCTGGGGTTGGTATTATCGCCTTGCCCTTATCACATCTTGGCTCGTTCACCATCATTCACTTCCGACTCATCGCAAACTTGCTCCACGGCCTGGGTAGGTCCGTCACAGCTTTCACGAAAGTCAGAAAGATCAGTTCTAGGCTTGATCAATGGGTCGAAATTTGCATCGAATTTGGCCGCTTTCTGGAATGCATCAGCAACAGCTATTACCTTGGCATCATCGTATCTTCTGCCCACAAACAGGATGCCGATACTGTAGATAGTCAGTGTCGATATCTCTCTGGAAGGATGACTTACGGGATGCCAGGGCCCTCGATGAGTCTTCCATCTGTGTTCAGCTTGGTTTTGAAATCTGATGGATATTTGCCTATTGGAACGGAGATTTGAGGACAACCACCAATGTTGGCAGTCGTCTCCGTCCATGACGGTGCCACGAGGAGATCACACTGCTCCCGTTCAAGGAGTTCAGGTAGCTGTTTGCCGATGTGGTTCCTCCTGTCAAGAGATCTCCTGTACTTCTCTGGCTCCTTCTCGTGCTCACTGAGAGCCCGCAATGCTGCCTCGAAGTCTTTCATGCCAAAATCAGTGTAACGTTCATCTGCCTCGTTGATGGTGTATGTCATGACGTCGTGCAAAGTCTGTAAGCTGTGAGAGTTTGGCGTGAACATTTTGAGGAACTTCGGGATGTCTGCAGGGCACTTAGCAACACACACGTGTAGTAGGAACGTTGGGGCTCAAACTTCGTGCCAACGAAATTCTTTGGGCGAATCTCCATTCGTCAGGATCTTTCTTACTATACTCCAGACTCCATTCACTGAACTTCACAGGATCCACGACTTCCACGCCTAATGATTTCAAGACAGCTAGCGATGCCTCAAACCTTTCCATCACAAATGAGTCCCGTTTCATGCAATGTCGTGGGACCTATAATTTAGTCAGTGCAAGAATACAAGCTAGCGATATCGATGTCAACTTACCCCGATGCGTAAACCTTTGACCGAGGTGTTGGTAGCCTCTTTCGAAAAGTCCGAGGGTCGTTGATAGTCGTCGTCGTCGAGCGGGTGCTCGATGCTGTAGGGATCCGCCTCATCAGGACCTATTCGGTTAGAGCATATTCTGTTCTTGGCCCAATATCGTACCGGCAATGATCTTGAGAACCTTGGTAGCGTCTTCAACTGACTTCGCAATGACCCCAACGGAATCTTGTCGTTCGTCCCAGACAAAGACTCCGTGCCGAGATGTCAGACCTGAGGTAGGCTTGATACCAACGACACCAGCTACTCGTGCTGGCGCAGCGATACTGCCGGAAGTCTAGAGCAGCAGTCCTCTCAGCACAAGATCATAAGCATCGGCGACAGAATGAGACATACCTCGGTACCCAGGGCCACAGGTGCAAGACCAATGCTACGGCCAGACAACTTCCTGTCGAAGATCCCAGAGGATCTTGATTCGGATGGAAAATGCCTTTTACGTGACCTCCGACAGCAGACCACCCATTGGGGACTTTGCCGGCACCGCGACCATAGAGCCATTCGGAACCAGCAGTAACGCCCAGTAGTACTGCCCCAGCAGCGCGCAATTTGGTCACCGCGGTCGATTCGATGACAGACTTTGCATCTATGAGGCCAGAGAACCCAGCTAGCTGGTTTAGTTTTCGTGTAAGAGGTCACTAGGCTCCTGCTCGGACTCACCCGTGGTGCACAAGTCGTCTTGCGTCAGAAAGACACTTTTGATAAAGATTGGAATCCCATGCAATTCACTTCGGAGCTGCCCAGCTTGTTGTTCCGCGTCGCGATCTTTCGCTATGGACAAAGCGTCCTGATTAACCTGGCTCACTGCATTGACATAGGCGTTTACCTCGTCGATTCTCTGGAGATAAGTCTGTTTGTGTCAACACGGCCCACTCCCAATGCTGGTGTGAAATAAATTACTTTTACAAGATCATGGCTTGTGATTGACCTGGCATCAAGTGCCCTTCGCAACTCGGCCAGAGAGGTGTTTGCCAAGTTGGGAAGGCGAGTGTGAGAGACAGACATACTACAGGTCCTCTCCTCACTACCTGAGAGCTCCCCAAATAGGTACCAATAGGTATGGGATATGAACAGGAAGATAAGAGCGACAAAGTATCGGTGAGAGTGAGCACCAAGAAGCGGCATCGGCCGGGACCCGGATAGCAATGCTCGGAGAGAGGCGAATCAGGCTAGGCCGGTCAAAAGACGTCTCTTGAGATTGTAGCTAGGCTCAACGGAGCGAAGCATGTGAGCTGATGAGCTGGCATGCAGGCCGCGAGGTGGCTGAGATAAGCCTGTGGAACAAGCGGCTCCCCCGCAGGCAAGGGCAGACGTACTTGGTACTTCACAAACACAGAGGGACAGGCGCCAATCGTCCGAGCGAAGAACGTGCCAATTCTGGCGATTTTTAACTCGTGCATGGGATGCCCTGCAAGATGTCTCAACGGTGAGTCAGGTAGTAGGCTGATCTGAAGTCCTTGAACGGTGATTCGCCATCAGGTCGCACGCAGATGCGCCCGAGTGTTTTTAGTTCTTTGCTTTGCGGGTGCAGACTGAGAACTGCCGTGTATTTGTTAGTCCATCTTGTTCGCTGCTTTGCCTAGTCTAGGATTAAGGACATGACTTCGTCAGTTCGAGCATCAACCCTTATTCGCTAGAAGCTTATGCTAAAGTCTCTTCCAAGCGGCAACAGAACTGTGTCAAGGCCCTTGAAGTTCTTGTATAGCCTGCACATCGGCTAGTAGTCGCCCGAGATGGAGGGCTTAACAACCCGTCGTATCCTTGTTCTGGGTAAGTGCTGGCTCTAAATCCCGATTTATGATCGCTGAGCTCGACAGATGGTGGCGGTATGAGAGGACTCTCTACTCTGTTGATATTGCAGCACATAACAGACGGAATCAATGAGCGCCTTGCAGACTGTTGTAGGTCCTCCTTGGCAGCTTACTCAGCAGAGACCTATTTCCTTCTTCCTTGCTAGTCTGCATAGATAGCTTCTTCTTCATACACTCATTCATCAGATTATGAGCCCTCAACGCTTCAAAATAAGCGCAAACAGAGCTGTATCATTATAGCGTAACTGTTATATCCTCTTAGATTAATGCCTGCAGATATCAGAGCCTCTTCTTGATTAAAAACGCAGAGTTCTGAGGGTGAGTAATAGACATCTTTAATCCTAATATCACCTGCATTAGGGCCTGGAAATAGCTCTCAAACTCCTCCTTAAACCACTTAATTAGACGAATTAATAATGATTAGATAAAATCATAACTAATTAAACAATATTAAGCGAATTCCGATATAGAATATGATTATAAAAAGTCAGTCATCATTCTCATAATCACTTATAACGCCCGAATATAATATACTGATTTTAGTAAAGAAATTTTATGAAGATCTGATCTTTTATAAGATTAAAATAATCATAATATTAACGGATTTAGAGATATTCTCTTAATAAGATAGTTAATTAAGAAGAAAGATAAGCAGATTATCTATATTAGACGTGCTTAAAGATTATTTAGAAGATATTAAGTTAAAGCTTCGTAAATACATTAAAATAGCTCTTTAAGAATTAATTCTAATCTTATTAGCTATAAATTTAAGAGTAGAATTTAAAGATAAATTAATAAATGAGATCTACTTAATTCTGCGAGCAAGATTCGCCAGTTCTAATGTAACTACTTATACTATAACAGGCGTTAAGCTATATCTATTAAGGCAAGCTTCGGAAAAGTTTATTCTAAACTATATTATTAAATAGAATGATTAGAAGATCTAATATAAGATATTTAAAGATAATCTAGATTCTAGAATACAGATAAGCATCTTTATAACTAATCTGTAATTCTAATATAATAAAGAGATCTTTCTTAAGACAGCTAAATAAAATAATAAAGATTCTGATTTTAAGAGTCTTAAGCAGACTCTAACTCGCGTGTCTATTTTTAATAAAAATCAATATGAATTTCATTATTTATTTATGTCAAGAGCTGCTGTAAAGCTAAATAAATGAAATAAGAGAAATAAGCGAAATAACCGCAATTTCAGCTCTAAAAAAGACATGAAATTAATATATACTTATTATAACTATACCGGCCATATAATTGAAGACTGTTAATTAAAATATTCAGAAAAACAATCTTCTTAAGACTCTTCAGAGTAGAATAGATTCAGAAATAGAGAATTTATGAAGAAAGAAGTGATTGCGAGTTAGTTAACAGCTAGATTTATTATAGACACCTGCGTTTTATAAGAGAATAGCTGATTACTCAATTCTACGATCTTATTTTATATAACAAAATCCAGAGAATCTCTTATAAATATAACGCCTATTAAATCTTAAAAGATTAGAGTAAGCAATAATAATGAGCTAGATATTAAAGAAAAAGGATTCATTTATCTGAAGAATAAGATTAAGCTACTTAACATCTATTTTATTTATAATCTGAATATGAATTTGCTATTAATTAACGCCCTGCTAATAAATAAATGGATAATTAACTTTAAATTAGAGCAATAGAGAAGAGCAATTCTAATGAAAAATAGACTTGAAATCTTTATTCTTTCGAAAAATGAAGTATTTTAAGTGAAATAAGTAGAATTAGTGAAATCCTCGAAAATTAAGAATTAAAAAGATATTCTAAAGCTGTTAGAACAGCTAATTTATTAAAGAATGAGTTATTTAAATTCTAAATTTATGCGCCTATTATCTGAGATCTCTAAGTATCAATTTAAGCTTAAATTTAAAAAGAAGAAATTCTGTAAACTCTATATACTTGAAAAATAGCGCAGAAGACTAAATTAAGAGTCTGTAATATCTTTAAGAGCTGTTCATCTCGATTAACGTATTTATATTAATTTATATAGAGGAGAATACACTTTTATCTCTAAAGAAGCTTAAGCTGAGAATTTTGATGAATTATCTATTAATAAGAGCGGAGCTAAATTCTTTATAGTTATGACAGATGAATTCAGCTGATTTCGAAGAACTATTTCTCTTAAGTATAAAAATAAGACTGAAAAGATTATTTAAGAATAAATTCTTAAGCTTAACGCAAAAGACTATAAAATAGAAGCTATTTATAAGAATGGAGGATCTGAATTTAGAAGTTGAAAATTCATAAAATAACTTAAATTAAGAGGAATTTAGAAAGAGAATTCAGCTCTATATATCTCTAAGTAGAATGGTCTCTGAAAGAGATTAGTTAATCTGATTTACTTAAAAGCTAGATTTATATTAATAGTAATAGATCTTTCTATCTCTTTATAAGTAGAAGCTGTAGATACAGCTACTCAGCTCTTGAATTATAGTTTAATAAGATTCTTAAGCCGTAGAATAATATCTTTTAAGATATTTTACGATTATAAGCCGTTCATTCTTCATTTCCGCGTTTTTAGCTACGTAATTTACGCGCGAATTTCTCATGTAAATAGTCATGACAAGCTCTTTCTAAGAGGATAAAAAATAAGACTTATTAACTATGATTCTACGTAAATTTACCGCCTCTGGAATTTAAAAAGCAGGAAATTAATACTCTATAGAGATATTAAATTTAATGAGCAAAATTTGAGATTAGACGAAATAGCTGAGCTTAATTCTCTACTTAATTCTACAGCTAATTTAATCTGTTTAAAGCAAGTTTAGAAGCCTTAAATTTCGATCTTTAAGTCTTCTTCTTTTTCCGAATTAGTTAAAATTAAAGAGAAGGAATATTATACAAAATAGAAAGAGATAGAGCTGTCAGAAATAACTTAAAATACTTTAAATTTACTTAGATCTAACTAAGTATCTGAGAATATAAATACGCTCTTTATTGCGGTCTCTGTGCGCGTTTTAAAGAGGTCGTTAAATTATTATTTAAAATTCTTTAATAAAGCTTAAAATAATCTCAAATCAAGAATATAATATAAGATTATAAATATTCAAATTAAGACTCTAAAAGAGAATAAGATCTAATCAGTTATTAACACTAATTCTGTGCCTAAGAACAGTAATATACTATTAGATAAATAGGTATTTACAGAAAAAGAGTAGGAAATCGGGCTTAAAATATAAAAAGCTCAATAAGTTATCCGCGGATTTAAGTAGAAAGATGAGAACATAAATTTTAACGAATTAATAATCTTAATTATTAAAGCTTAAACAACACGAATTCTCTTTACTCTAACTATAGAAAATAGCTGGAATATTTAATAGATAAATGCTATTATCATCTTCTTAAATAAGAAGATTAAGAACGACGTTTTTATTAAATTATCTATTAAATATAAATAAAAGAGTAAAATCTGTAAGCTTAAAAAGATTCTATATAATCTCCAAATATCTTCAACTATTTAATATAAGATTCAGGCCGTCTTTTTATAAGATCTAAACTATTTACAGATCTTATATGACTCAGCCCTCTATTCTTAACGCTTATTAAATAACATTATCTTTATCTTCTTTCATATTAATAATTATATTATTACAGATAGTAATGATTAAGATATTCGCGAGCTTAAAGAGATTCTATTAAATTAATTTAAAATAAAGAATATTAGCGCCTATAAGATCTATTTAGACATGAAAATCACACGCGAAAAGCAGGTTATTTATCTTACGCAAGTAAAATTCATGACTTATCTCTTATAAAATGTAGAATTATAGAATGTTAAGTTCAAGTCTACTCTTATAAAGACAAACCTGAAAATTGAGCTTATTAATATCTTAATTTAGATAAAGAATTTCAGAAGATTTATAAATAAAATACAGTAGCTAGCAGTAATTTCGCGCTCTAATATAGCTCACGCTACGAGCTATCTTGTAAGCATGATAATGAAATCTTCAGAAATCGCCTGAATAACTCTTAAACGCGTTTTACGCTATTTAAGAGATATTATTAATAAAGATCTGATTTATTAAGATAGTGATTCTTTACAAGACTATTTTAACGCGAATTAGATAGAAGAAAGCTCTGCGAAATTAATAATAGACGTTATTTTCATGCTGAATAATAATTCTATTTATTAATTTATAAAGAGATAATCAGTAATTATTTTATTTACGTGTGAGATAGAGTATATAGCTGCGTTAATAGCTACTCAGAACGCTATATAAATAGACCCCTATATATAGAAAATTCAGAATATTACAGAGCTAAGCTCTATCTCAATTTGGATTGATAATTAGAGAGTTATAGCGTTAGCTAAAAAGATGAAATAGAACAGATGAATAAGATATATTAATGTTCGATATCAGTTCGTACAGAAGATTATTAAGGATGAGACTATTTTAATAGAATACGTACTTACAGATAGTCAGAAGACCGATGAACTAATAAAGGCCTTAAGAGCGGATAAATATGGCTAATGAAAGGCCCTGATTGGCCCATTTCGAGAAGGTAAAGGCGCGGATATGAATAGTGAGAAGGAGGAATGAGTGGGCAGAGGCCTCAACATCATGATTTCTATATCATTACCTATTTGAGGCGACAGCAGGCTTCGTCTCCGCCGCTGCACTCGTGGGGGTGTGTTATAGGTCCTCCTTGGCAGCTTACTCAGCAGAGACCTATTTCCTTCTTCCTTGCTAGTCTGCATAGATA
>JAABUK010010562.1_pt1 | contig 12283 bp, 10 predicted proteins | sample 5559141 | NCBI WGS metagenome assembly JAABUK01 (sample SAMN10711869, study PRJNA513367) | rock metagenome | isolation source: Antarctica rocks | place: Antarctica: Victoria Land, Pudding Butte nord | collected 2016-01-03 | reverse complement strand
ATTTGCACTTTATAAGGCAAAAGTTATGAAAAACTATTAACTCTATTGAACTTTATAGTTTTTCAGCAGACCCTAATTAAATTACTTTTCAAAATAATTTTAGCCAGCTTCTAAGAAACTTATCTCATTAAATAAATATTTGAGTCATTCTGTTGTTTGTAAACACAAAGTTCTGATGGTCAAAGTAAGATTTATTTCTTTGGTTTAATAATGCTTCTTTTTTTATGCTATAGACCAAACAACATTAATAGAATTTTTACTGTCAGGATCAAAAGCAACTTACGCTTTTTGTCTCTGCTTCCTTCTCTTTCTGTCATCCGTCATCCCATAACTGTCATTCGTCAACTGTCATTCGTCAACTCACCTTATGTAACACTTTTTCTCCGAATACATTTATAAACTCCTCCTGATTTCGGCCGACATTATGAATAATTATCTTTTCAAAACCAAGTTCTGCATATTCCTTTAAACTGTCAATGTGCTGTTGAATGCTGGAAGAAACAAGTATCTTTTTCTTAATGTCTTCAAGGGTTACAAACTCTCCCAGGGCATCGAATTGTTCTACTTTCCACAGGTCTCCTTTAACCTTTCCGGGAAAAATATTTGTTCTCCATTGATGAAAAACATCTGCTGCTAATTTTTCTTCATCTGCGTTGTAACCAAGCTGCACCTGCAGGTAAACAGGCTTTCCCTCTCCACCGCCTTTTTTAAACGAATCAACTATTTTCTTTAGTTCGTCTGTGGGCTTATGTGCAGTTAGTAATCCTTCTGCCCAGCCACCCATCCATTTCGCCGTTTCTTCAGACAGTGCGGCGCCGAGCAGTAAGGGCAGATGCGTTGGTAAGGTGTATAATTTCGCATTTTCAATATGTACATGCCCGTAATGTGTTACTGTTTCACCATTTAGCAGTCGCTTTATAATGCTAAAACATTCAAGCAATCTTTCATTTCGAATAGATTTTGACGGCCATTTTTCACCTGTTATTCTTTCATTGAGCGACTCGCCGCTGCCCAAAGCCATCCAAAAACGCTGTGGAAACATTTCAGCCAGCGTTGCCGCTGCCTGTGCTACAATTGCCGGGTGTTGTCGTTGTCCCGGTGCTATAACGACGCCGCAAGGGATCTCAGTTGCCTGCAGCGCAGCGCCAAGCCACGCATATACATAACCGCTTTGCCCCTGCCTTTCGCTCCACGGATGAAAATGATCGGACGCATTGATTGATGTAAAACCGGCCTCTTCGGCCAGCTTAGATAATTTTATTAACTCGCCTGGCGCAAACTGTTCGTGGGATGCCTGGTAGCCAAAAGTGGTCATATCTTATGCTTACTATTTTTATTAATGTAATATTACGCGCTCTGCAACACAGTTAACTCCTTATTCTAATTCAGAACACAAACGTTATACTTCTGTGATAACTTGTAACTTGGATGTCAATAATTTTAAATTCTGAACTTAAAAAATATGAAAACGGAAATATGATTGAAAACCTTAAAACAAACTGGTCTGCTTACCTGATGGAGTTTTTTGGATTAGCAGGATTTGTTATTGGCGCAGGTTTTTTAACCATATTACTCGAGCATCCTGATTTACCCATAATGAAAAGTTCATTAGGAAAGTATGCAGTGCTGCGGCGGGTACCTTTAGGAATTATAATGGGAGGTTATATTACAGGTGTTATTTTGTTGTTTGGTAAAAAATCCGGGGCACATATTAATCCCTCGGTTACATGGACTTTTTTCAGGCTTGGTAAAATAAATTTTACAAATGCTATGTTTTTTACAATAGCGCAGTTTGCAGGGGCAATTAGTGCAGCCCTGCTATTAAAATATACAGTGGGCAGTTGGTTTGGGCATCCGTTGATAAACTATGGTAATACCGCACCTAAGCCACCTCACAATGCTATGTCTGCATTTACAGCAGAATTTATTATTTCATTTATACTAATGCTTATAGTACTGATGGCAGGCAGCTCAAGGCGATTTGAAAAGTATGTCGCACCGGTATCAGGTATATTGATTGCGTTATATCTTATTATAGAAATACCATTTTCAGGCATGAGCCTTAATCCTGCACGCTCTTTTGCCGGCGCCCTTGCTGCTGATAAGTGGAATTATCTCTGGATTTATTTTGTTTCACCTACACTGGCAATGTTAGCTGCAGCAGAAGTCTTTTTGCAGTGGAAGAAGAATCAGCTATCAGCTAAGAAAAACGATTATAAAGATTTATCCAATGTAAAATATCTGTATTCCGATTATAATGAAATTCCAAACTATCCGATAGAACATAAATACCAATAAATCGTTTTATATTAATAATAATAAAAATGAAACAATGAAAAATAAAAACCATAACAAACCGTCAAATCTGACTATAGGAGCGCTCGCCGGAGTCATCGGAGGATTTGCATTATCAGGAGCAGCTCAAACTATATATAGTCTGACCAGCCCAAAAAAAATTGCAGAGGAAACAGCAATAGAACCAAGAGACCCTTTTATTGTACTTGCAGAGAAGTTGGAAAAGCTAACGGGCAAAAAATTGAATGAAAGCCAAAAGAAAATATTTGAACAAAGTATGGTTACTGCTCTAAGTGCCACTGCCGGAGTTTGCTATACTTTGTTGGCAGGTAAATGGAAATTAAATTGGTTAATGGGAGGAATTGTTTTCGGAGGACTTTTCTGGGCTGTGGAAGACGAAGGGATTTCGCCGCTTTTAGGTCTTGTGGGTGACAATACGAAATATCCGTTAGAAGCACACGTAAGAGGGCTTGCTGCACATACAGTTTTTGGGATAGTAACTGCGGCTTTTGTAAAAGCTGCCGGAACTGCAGATAAAGATTAACTAATTGCCACGACCTTCAGGTCAATGTCATTTAGTTAAGGCTTAAATGCCCTGAAAGGGCAAAATTTGAATAGCGACGGGTGTAAACCCGTAGAAAAAAATGACACGATATTAAACAACCACAAAGTGGTTGAATATAATTACGGAGGTGTATTCCACCCTTTCAGGGTTGATTTTATTTATTCTCCGGCTTCCACAGGTTTCACCTGAGGCTATTCAAATTGAAGCCTTTCAGGCTTAACTAAATGACATTGACCCGAAGGTCATGGCAACTGTAGCAACACAAATTGTATGACCTGATTTTTTCTCTGAATATCTTATTGAACTTTCAAAAAGTCAAGATAAAAACTTAAAAACTGTATGAAAAAATACCCGGAGTCTAAAGAATTTAAAGGCCAAAAATTGCCTTACCCGGCCAAACAATCGGAGATGAAGCCATTACCTGAAACGGAATTGTCGCATTACAAATCCGCAGGTAAACTCTCCGGAAAAATTGCCCTGATTACTGGTGCTGATTCAGGCATTGGAAGGGCCGTAGCGATAGGGTTTGCTATGGAAGGCGCAAGTGTTGCTATTCTTTACAATGTTAATGATGAAGACGCTAATGAAACGAAACGGCTATGCGAAAAACATAAAGGCAAATGTTTGTTGATTAAGGCAGACGTTCGTCATGCTGAGGAATGCAAAAAGGCGGTAGAAAAAACGGTGGAAGAGTTTGGTGAATTAAACATTTTGGTAAATAATGCCGCTTACCAAATGGCACAAAAAAAGTTTGAAGATATCACCGAAGAACAATTGCGCCGAACCTTTGAAACAAATATTTTCGGATACTTTTTTACGGCACAAGCCGCTTTGCCTTATCTGCATAGAGGCGATTCGATTATCAATACCGGAAGCATTGTAGGCAAAACAGGCATACCTATTTTAATTGATTATTCATCCAGCAAAGGAGCGATACATTCTTTCACAAAATCTCTTGCATTAAATCTCGGCGAAAAAGGTATTCGTGTTAATTGCGTTATTCCCGGCCCTGTGTGGACACCTAATATTCCCGGTACAATGCCAATAGAAGAGGTTGAAAATTTTGGTCATGAAGTGGCTTTGATGCGGCCGGGCCAACCGGAAGAACTTGCACCTGCTTATATTCTTCTTGCATCGGAAGATGGAAGCTTTATGACAGGCAGTTGTATTGAAGTAACAGGCGGAAAATTATCAAGCGATTAATATGAGAAACGATATATATCCGCGAGGAACAGTAAGCGCATTACTTGACACAGACCAGGTTACATCTGAAACCCGTAATGTAATAAAGGAACGTCTCGAACGAAAAGCAATAACAGAACCTTCTTTTTTTGATAAAGAAACTTTCATTACTCTTCACGCTGTTTGTAACAGGTTATTACCGCAAACTAATTCACAGAAGGAAATTGATTTAGCCGGCTGCCTGGACAGCATACTTGCAGAAGGTAAAGGAAATGGCTGGCGTTATGATGTAATGCCTCCGGATGACAAAGCGCATCGAACCGGATTGTATGGAATAAATGAAACATCTAAAATAATGTTTGGTGCAGACTTTACATTGCTTGAGGAAGCAAAGCAAGACGAGGTACTGCACTCAATACAGACTAACAATGCCTGCGGTAAAACATGGGAGACAATACCTGCGCATCTTTTTTTCGAAGAGCTGCTTGCACAGATAGTGGAATTATATTACGGCCATCCTTATGGGGCAGAAGAAATCGGCGAAGTGGCGATGGCGGATGCAAAAGGCTGGCAAAAGATTGGGTTAAACGAGCTTGAAGCACATGAGCCTGAAGTATTAAACACGACGATTAATGTCAGATAACAGATACCAGAACCAGATACCAAAAAATGAAAACTAATCTTTATGGCAGCACTGCTGAAATGAATATTTTTTCTTCTGGAGAAATAGTGGATGCAGTTGTGATTGGCACCGGTGCAGGCGGAGCGCCACTTTTATCGAGGCTTGCAAAAGCAGGGCTGAAAGTGGTAGCGCTGGAAGCAGGCGAACATTGGAATCCGGCAAAAGATTTTGCTACTGATGAACTTAGTCAATCCAAACTTTTCTGGACAGATGAAAGATTAAGTGCAGGAAAAGATCCTGTTCATTTTGGTAACAATAATTCAGGTATCGGAGTAGGCGGTTCGACATTGCATTATACTGCTTATGTACCTCGTCCCCAGCCTGATGATTTTCAATTGTATTCAGAATTTGGCGTTGGTGTAAATTGGCCAATCGGATATAATGATTTAGAACCTTATTTTGACGAACTCGAGCATTTTCTCGGTGTTTCCGGTCCATCAACCTATCCCTGGGGAGCTAAGCGTGGTACATCCTATCCGCTTTCGCCGCTTCCTTTAAATGGCGCTGCACAATTGATGAAACGTGGTTGCGATGCACTTAATATCCGTACATCGCCTGCCCCGAATGCAGCTTTATCCGCTCGCTATTATCAGCCCGAAATTGGTTGGCGGGCTGCATGTACTAACCGTGGATTTTGCCAGGCGGGCTGTACAACAGGCGCCAAAGCAAGTATGGATGTTACCTATATTCCTCTTGCCGTTCATCATGGTGCAGAAATTCGCTCCAAAAGTTTTGTTACTCAGTTAGAAGTTGATAATTCAGGAAACATTTCGGGTGTCGTTTATATTCAGGATGGCCTCGAGCAAAGGCAAAAGTGCAGGTATGTTTTTCTTTGTGCAGGAGCAGTCGAAACCCCGCGGATGCTTTTACTTAACAAATTAGCCAATTCAAGCGGTGAGGTCGGTAAAAATTTTATGGCACATACTGGCATGCAGGTCTGGGCGCAGTTTGATGAAGACGTGCGACCGTACAAAGGTATTCCCGGTTCTTTAATTTCAGAAGATACACACAGGCCGAAGGACGCTGATTTTGCAGGCGGATATTTGCTGCAGTCAATTGGTGTAATGCCGGTTACTTATGCGTCGCAGGTTGCAAGAGGTCGTGGTTTATGGGGTGAAAAACTGCAGCAATGTATGCGTGGTTATAACCACACGGCAGGTATTAATATATTGGGCGATTTCCTGCCTTATGCTGATAATTTTCTTGAGCTTTCTGATGAGGTTGATGCCCGTGGCCTCCCCAAACCCCGCATACATTTTACTTTCGGGGAAAATGAGAACCGGTTAACTGCTCATTCAGAGAAAATCATGCGTGAAATATGGAGTGTTGCCGGAGCAGGTGATATGTGGTCTTATAACAGAAGCGCTCATACTATCGGCACATGCCGGATGGGAGATAATCCACAAAAAGCAGTAGTAAACAGTGAAGGGCAAAGCTTTGATATACCCAATCTTTTTATTGCAGATAATTCAATTTTTCCAAGTGCATTGAGCGCTAATCCCGCGCTAACCATTATGGCGCTTTCGCTTCGGATCGCGGATTGTTTTTTAGCAAAAAAGAGATTGTAAACCACGAAGACACAAAGGCTCAAAGCTTCACTAAGAACTTTGTGTTACTTAGTGTTCTTAGTGTCTTTGTGGTTCCATTAATTAAAGTATACTTAATCTTAATAAATAAATACTCATGGCAAGTAACAGTTTTCTCGATATTATAAAAAAAGAACTTGGCAACAGTGATTATGCGGGCGACCAGCATGGGGGTGCTGCAGGACAATCGGGCAGTGGACTGCCTACCGGTTCTCCGCAAAATTTTATGTTCGCTACAGGCATTGAATGTTCGTATCCTACAATTGATAACGGTTTAACCCGGCGCGACCAGTTGCTCGAATGCGGGCATTACAAACATTGGAAAAAAGATCTCCGGCTGGTACGTGAAATGGGATTGAAGGTGTTGCGTTATGGCTTGCCTTACTATAATATTCATCTTGGTCCTGACAAGTACGACTGGAGTTTTGCAGACGAGGTAATGAATGAGATGAAAGAAATGGAAATCACACCTATTCTCGATCTGCTTCATTTTGGCTTGCCTGACTGGATTGGCAATTTTCAAAATCCTGAATTGCCTGTTCACTTTTCAAAGTATGCTAAAGCTGTTGCCAAACGTTATCCCTGGGTACGTTATTATACTCCGGTGAATGAAATATATGTGACAGCTAAAATGAGTGCAAAGGATGGAGCATGGAATGAGCAAATGAAGTCGGACAGAGCGTTTGTGACCGCAATGAAAAACCTGGTGGCGGCAAGCATTTTAGCAACACACAGCATTGCAGAATGTCGCCCTGATGCAATAATTATACAAAGTGAAACAGCGGAATTTATGCATGAAGCTAAAGCCGAACAATCAGCAGAAATCCGGTTGATGAATAAACAACGTCTTATATCTTTAGACCTGCTGTATGCGTACCCGCCCGATGCCGATGTTTACATATACCTGATGGATAATGGACTGACACGCGAAGAATATAAATGGTTTATGGCAGGTGAGCCGCCGGGATACCAGGTGATGGGTAATGATTATTACGGCCGTAATGAAAAAATATTGAAACCTGATAACAGTATTTGCACTGCAGAAGATGTAATGGGCTGGTACCAGATAACCCGCCAGTATTATGACCGATATAAGAAGCCTGTAATGCATACCGAAACCAACACTTTTAGTGCTGAAGAAGCTCCCGGATGGTTGTGGAAGCAATGGATAAATATTTTAAAAATGAGGGCTGATGGCGTTCCCGTATTAGGTTTTACGTGGTACAGCCTTATAGACCAGATCGATTGGGATACCGGTTTGTCTCAAAAAAATAATACTGTTAATGCCTGCGGTCTTTATGACCTTGACCGTATGCCGCGACCCGTTGCTGCGGCATACCGGATGCTGCTCGAAGAATATGGGCAAATAACTATTTTCCCTCATGGCGAATTGTTTGAAGTAACGGATCGCATGGCACGTTTAAAAGTAGAAGTATGAGTGAAGCAAGTAAAAAAAATAAGTTTGCTTTAAATTTTATTGATAGCGGCAGGGGAGAAGTTGCACTGGTGTTTCTTCATTATTTTGGTGGTTCATCCCGCACATGGGCAAAAGTAATAAATGAACTGAACGGAGAGTTTCGCTGTATAGCAATTGATTTACCGGGTTTTGGTGCTTCTCAATCATCTTGTAATAAGTTGTCAGTTAGTGATATAAGAGAAAGTGTTGCTGAAGTAATTGAAAGTCTCCAATTAGAAAAGTATGCATTGATTGGCCATTCTATGGGAGGCAAAATTGCACTTTCACTTGCATCCCATAAACCTTCTGGCCTTAAAAAACTTGTGCTCTTTGCTCCTTCACCACCAACACCTGAACCTATCAGTGCTGAAGAGCGCACACAATTGCTAAATGCATATAATAATCGCCCCGGGCTGATAAACATTATCAATAACATTACTTCACAACCACTTCCGGAAGTCATCATCAATAAACTTGTTGACGACAATCTTCGTGCTTCTTCAACAGCCTGGACATCGTGGATTAAGCACGGCAGCCAGGAAGATATTTCAGTGCAAATGGCCGACATTAACATTCCCGCTTTAGTTATTAGCGGTCAATACGATAAAAAGCTTTCAGCCGATTTTTTAAGGAATGTATTTGCGACATATCTTCGAAATGTACATTTTAAAGAAATCGGGAAAGCAGGACATCTGTTACCAATTGAAGCTCCTCCTGCTGTAGCAGAACTAATACGGGAAACCGTTAAAAATAAATAATGAATTGAAGAAGAATTAAATTGTAAAAAAACAGAAAAGTATTTTATAACATAACTATTAAAATATTTCTGCCGCTTCAACCTGTTTTTCTATTCAGAAAATCTGTAACCTGTTCCCCATGCTGTTAAAATATATTCAGGGTGCTGAAGGTTTGTTTCAATTTTTATCCGTAACCTGTTAATGTGTGATGTTATCGTATGTTCGTATCCCGCAAATGCCACTCCCCATATAATTTCCAGCAGCTCGTGACGGCTAAACGTTTTGCCAGGATTTTTAGCTAATAAAACAAGCAGATCGAATTCTTTATTTGTCAGTTCCATACGCTCGCCTCTAACAGTTGCCTTTCTTTTATTAACCTCAATAACAAGGTCTTTGAAAATAATACAATCGTCCTGATGCAGCTTTTCTGCATGCACCTGGTCTGCTCTGCGTAATAACGCTTTAGTGCGGGCAAGCAATTCAAGAATGCCAAATGGCTTGGTTACGTAATCATCAGCGCCTAATTCGAGCGCCAGTACTTTATCCGTTTCTTCACCTCTGCAGGTAAGCATCATGATAGGAGTTTGCCGGTTGTTTTCTCTGAACGTTTTGCATAATTCCATCCCATTAGTATCGGGAAGGGTAATATCAAGGATGATCAGATCAAAATTTTCCTCAGCCACTTGTTGTAATGCATCTTTGCCGGTAGCAGATGATGTAAGGTTGTAGAGTTGAGTATCGAAATGCAGCTTAAGAAGCTCCCTGATTTCAGAGTCATCTTCTACCAGTAAAATATTTTTCATTATTGCTTCAAACAATTTACAATAGAAGTTAAATTTATTGAATTAATTGATATTATGTCAAACTTTATTAATTATGGTAAAATAAAGTTCTGTTACAGGTTTTTTGCATGTTTAATTTAATTATTCTGCAAATCTTTGCTTTTTATTTACTCCTTACGTATATTCAATTCCTTTATTCCATACAACTCCTTCAAATAATTTACATCATACAAATCGTTGCCGAAACAAATAATGGGTGGAGGTTTTACAATTATATCCCTTAGCATCTGCCTGTTTGCCGCAGGGTGTTCTTTAATTTTCTTATCAACTGCAGTTTCATAATCATCGAAAGTTATCTCGTGCTCGTGCAGCCGTTTCGCGTTTTCAAACTGGTTTAGTCTTTCCTTCATTATTGAATGATAAAAATAACCTGACAGCAAGCTATCCGTTACCATCTTCATATTTGCTGTTGAAAAGATTAAGATGCTGAAAAGAAGGTATCTGTATTCATAAAAGACTGAGAACGAAGCATTATTTATTTTGCCGATAATATAAATGCTGATCAAACATAAAAGGATGAGACTATATAAAAAGCAAATCATGTTTTCTGCCCTTACCGGAAGAGAACCATTCGTTACGTATAATACTGGTATATATATTAATAAACCACTTGCTAAATACACTGCAATTGAAAATGGTATAGAAATTTTTTTTACGATAGTGAATATTGAGGATAATAAATATTTATTTTTATAAACAAACAAGCATGTAAAAAAAACCAAAAACCACCATAAAGGTTCTTTTAAGAAATACCAGTTAAGAATAATAAATTTAACAAAGGCTACCCCAATGCCTGATATAAACGAACCTTCACCAAGCTTAGAGCTCCTGTTTGCAATACCGGGAGAAAACAACAAAAAACAAGCACTTATAATGTTTACAGCAAATAAGCTAATCAGGGAAAATGAAACTTTTTTATATGTAAATATATAATAAAGAACCAGGCAGGCAGAACATATCAGCAAAAACAGCGTTATCATTTCATTGCAGCCATTAAGCAATATATTAAGAATACATGCGATAATAAAACAGATGATTTTATTTGATGAAGTAAATAAAAATTTTATGATTATTCCTGCTAAAAAGATCAGTATTATCATCGGCAACTGATAAGTAACAGCGCTTGAAAACCAGTAAAAAGCAGTAACAGGTTCAGGAATAATATTGATTTCTGCAATCAATAAAAGCAATGACAAAATTGCTAAAGATGATAATGAAATTTGTTCAGACAACAGATGCCTGTTTATTTGTATTAAACAAAACAGCCATGAAAAGACTGTAAGTGAAAACAGCAAAAGCGAGTGTAAATAATAGTGCGAATACAGGAAGCCGCTGTAAGAAAATGCACTGCTGACAAATGTAGCAAAATAACGGCCTGTCCAGTTGTGATAAACAGAGCTTTGCAATTGCCAGAAGCTGAACTGACTTTTTTTATCAATAATCATATAATCATCAGCAGAGGGAACATTCCAAAAGGAAAATAAAATAAAGGGGAGAATAAAAACTGCAACAGCAACAAAAAGAAATTTTTTATTATTGATATATGTAAGAAGTGCAGCAGCAGACATAGAGTAAATTGAGTTTCTAATATAAAAATGCCTGGTTAAGATAAAACATTAACCAGGCAAAGATGTAATGATAAAAATAATGATAATTATCCTGTTTTTATTAATATTACGTTACGCTACTTCCTGCATTTATTTTTTGTTCGGGGTTTATAAAGTGCAGCGTTCCTGCGGCGTCTTCGGCCATCAGTATCATTCCGTTGCTTTCAATTCCTCTCATTTTTCGCGGAGCTAAATTAGCGACTACCGTTACTTGTTTGCCAACAATTTCTTCAGGGTTAAAGTGCAGGGCAATTCCGGATACAATCGTTCTTGTTTCAAAACCCAGATCAATCTCGAGCTTTAACAGTTTATCAGCTTTTTGCACTTTTTCTGCACTTACAATAGTTCCGACCTTCAAATCAATTTTTGCAAAATCATCAAAGGCGATTTCAGGTTTACCTCCAGCCTCTGAAGGGGAGTTATTTAAATCTGTTTGTTCAGGCGTTCCTTTCACCTTTTGCCCTTCGCCTTCCACCTTAATATCTTTGCTTTCTTCCACTTTTATGGTTTTTTTTATTAATTTTTCCATTTGTGCAGCTATTTCTGCATCCTCAATTTTTCTGAATAATATTTGTGGCTCTCTCAGGCTATAGCCTACGCTTAGCAATTTCGGCTTACCTGCATTTTCCCAATCGAGCATTTTATCTACCACCTTCATCATATAACAAAGTTTTTTTGCAGTAAAAGGCAGAAAAGGATTGATGAGAATAGCGAGGTTTGCTGTTAGTTGTAAACAAACATGAAGACAATTGTCTATCTTTTGCTGCAAACTGTTTAATTCAAGCTGCAGGCTTTCTTTGTTTTTTTCTTCGCTTGCAGCTTGCAGCTTAAGGCTTGCAGCTTCCAACTGCTTTGCCACTATCCATGGCTGCTTATCCTGCATGTACCGGTTGCCTTTTCTTGCCAGATCTATTACTTCAAACAGAGCTTCTCTGAACTTGTAAGTTTCGATTAGATTTTCAATTCTTAATTTGGCATTTTTTATTTCGGCAAACATGTTTTTGTCAGCGTCATCAATAATATCAGCATGCAAAGGCGGTACTTTTCCTTTGCACAGCTTATGCATTAGCACAAAAGTGCGGTTAACAAAATTTCCAAAAATATTTCCTAACTCACTGTTATTGGCATCCTGAAAACCTTTCCAGGTAAACTCGCTGTCTTTTGTTTCGGGGGAAATAGTGGTTAAATAATAGCGTAAAACATCAGCCATACTTTCACCATTTTCCTTCTTAACCCAGTCATTTATGTATTCTTCCATTTCAATGCTCCATCCGCGGCTGGTGCTCATTTTGTCACCTTCAAGGTTCATAAACTCATTTGCAGGCACATTT
>JAABUK010010561.1_pt1 | contig 12283 bp, 11 predicted proteins | sample 5559141 | NCBI WGS metagenome assembly JAABUK01 (sample SAMN10711869, study PRJNA513367) | rock metagenome | isolation source: Antarctica rocks | place: Antarctica: Victoria Land, Pudding Butte nord | collected 2016-01-03 | reverse complement strand
CACAGTTAGGCCGCTTGCAACCTCGGCCCACGCCCGCATCAGCCGGGGGGCCTGCGGACGGCGCGGGCCTCCCAGCACGAGGCCTCGCTCATAGAACCCCTGTAACAGGTTGCGTAGGAACCCATGCATCCGGCAGAACAACGCCGCCGTGACCGGCGTCTTGCACCAGCGCATGCTCCGCGATCGGCTCTTCAGGTGCCCGTGATCGCGCTCGATGCGTTGCTGTTCCATCTGGTGTTGTTGGGTTGTGCGGGGATGCTGAGGTGCAGGGGTGCTGTGCAGCACCCGAAGCGCACGCGCCCGGTCGTCCCAGGCGCTACCGCGCCAGCAGGGCACCGGTCAGCGCGTCCCACGCTGCACCAACGGTGGCCTCGCGGGGGCGGCTGCGGCGTCGACCGGTCGCCCAAAGTCGTAGCAACCGCCGCGCAGGTTGCGCAGGAAGGCCTGCCCGGCGCACAGCACGCGCGCCCCGCCCAGGGTCTTGAACCCGCGCAGCGGGCGCAGCCGCCCCTTCAGGTGCTGGTGGTCGCGCTCGATCCGTTGCTGGACCCGCTTCCCCGCCTCGTGCAGGACGCCCGGCAACACCGCGGCCAGCGCGGGCGGGTAGGCGGCCGCGCCGTCGGTGGTCACCTCGTCTGGGACCACGCCCGTGGCCGCGATGGCGCGGCGGAAGCAGGCTGCTGCGTCCGCCGTCGCGCGCCGCTTGCTCACGTACACATCGACCACCTGGCCGTGGCCGTCGCTGGCGCGGTAGATGTAGACCGGCTTGCCAGCGACCATCCCGTCGGTCTCGTCGACGCTCCAGCAGGTGCCGACGGCACGGCGGAAGGCGCGGGCCGCATCTTCGCAGAGCGGGGCGAACGCGCGCACCCAGTCGTCGATCGTCGAGGGATCGACGCGCACGCCGCGCTCGGCGAGGAGTTCGGCGGCGTCGGCATAGCGCAGGCGAAACCGCAGGTACCAGCGCACGGCGAGGGCGATAACGTCGGGCGGGCAGCGATAGCCCGAGAAGGGGGTCGCGCTCAGAGCGGTGAAGCGCCGGGGGCAGGTGCCACAGCGGTAGACCTGGCGGGCCTCCCGGTCGCGGCCGTCTCTGTGTGCCGAACCCGCGCTACATCCCGGACAGATCACCCCGTGGTCAACCATTGCGCTCCCCCCTCGCTCTTCGCACGACGACGGAGGATAGCACCCCCCAGCACAACACAAGAGAACCGTATCGCACACGTGCCCGCCCCCGAGTCTCCCCCGTTAGGACTTGTAGCGAAACAAGGTTTACACATGGCGGGGTGGAGGCTGGGGGTGGAGGGTGTAATTCCACGCGCCATGGAAGGCATGTCGGGTGAGCGTCAGCGCCGCCATCTCGGCCGCGGACACGCTGACCTTGGTCGGAGAGGTGCTCGTGCCCCGCTCCGCCCGGATCTGCAAGCCGCCCTGGGTCGTGGTCGCGCCGATCAGCGCGACGATCACCTCGTGGCTGACCAGCGGGCGACCGCGCCAGTTCATGGTGCTGTGCGCGAAGAGGCGGTGCTCGAGCTTGTTCCACTTGCTGGGGCCCGGCGGCAAATGGCAGACCGTCACCGCCACACCCGTGGCCGTGGCGAAACGCTGCAACTCCGCCTTCCATAGCCGCAGGCGCGAGCCGTTGCTCCCCCCGCCAGCGGCGCAGATGAGCAGGCGGTCCGCCTGCGGATAGGTCGGCTGGCCGACCACCGCCCACCAGCGCCCGATAGTGGACACCGCGAAGCTAGGCGGTGTCGTGGCCCTGCCCGACCGTGACCCAGCCGGCGTTGCGGGTGACGTCGTAGCTGCCGTAAGGGCTGGCCTTACCGGCGGTCGGGTCAGGGCAGTCATGGACGTTGACCGCCGTCGGCTGGCCTTGCGATTGCCACTCCCGGCCACCATTCTTGAAGGCCCCGACCAGTTCCTTCTTCTTGGTATCGACCGAGACCGCCGGCAGGCCGTGCGCCTGGAACGCCTTGGTCTGCTCATTGAGGTAGCGGAACTGGGCGTCGCGATCGGGGTGCTGGCTGCCCGCCAGCGTCTTGGCGGGCGCTTGCAGGCGGTAGTCCGCCGCGCGCAGCAGATCGACTACGGCGCTGTGGCTGACGGGATGCCCCTGCGCGGTCAGGGCGGCGGCCAGCTGGCGGGTGCTCTTGCACGTCCAGCGCAAGGGCGACGGCGGGTCGCCCCGGGTGTCCGGGTGTACCAGCGTATCCAGCGCCGCCAGGAGGGCCGGGTCGCGCGCGCTTGCGGTCGGGCGACCACCGCCGGGGCGGCGGACCCGGTCGGGTGTCGGGGGCTGGTCGATCGCGCGCAGCCCCCGGTAGCGCGTCGGGCGCGACAGTCCCGACGCCCGCGCGACACGGGCGATTCCCCCGCGGCCCAGCGCCCGCGCCTCGGTGGCCGCATACAGCCGCCGCTGCTGCTCGTTCAGGTGCGGCAGCAGGGTGGCAAACTTCTCCGCGAGCATCCGCTCCATCTCCATCGTGCCACGGTGGCATCGCTGCCCCACACTGGCAAAGTTATTTCGCTACGCAGCCTTACCTTGACCGTATCCCTACTCGCGTGTTGGCGGATGGCGTTGTACGGGCCATCCCGATCCCGCATGCTCTCCATCGCGCGTATGCGAGAGCTGCGTAACGCCAGTGGGCAGTCTCCCCGGCCGACGCAACCCGTCGCGGCACGCGCGACCGTCGCGGCCCCGTTGCGCGCGCTCCGTCCTACGTCCGGGTCGCCCAGTTTTGCCGCATCCGCAGGAGGCCGTGTAGCGCGTCGGCCGGCAGGGGCGGCGCGAAGAGGTAGCCCTGGCCCCAATCGCAGCCGAGATCTCGCAGCGCCGCCGCCTGTGCCGTCGTCTCCACCCCCTCGGCCGTCACCCCCAGCCCCAGCGCCCGCGCGAGGGTCAGCACCGCCCGCACGATCGCGGTGCTCCCCGCGTCGCGCTCGAGCCCGCGGACGAACGCCCGGTCGAGCTTCAGCCGGTCGAGGGGGAAGCGCTGGAGGTACGCCAGCGAGGAATAGCCCGTCCCGAAGTCGTCGAGCTCCAGCGCCACCCCCAGCGCCTTGAGCTCCCGCAGGGTGGCCAGCGTGGCCTCCGCCGCGGACATCGCCGCCGATTCGGTGATCTCCAGGCCGAGGCTGCCCGGGGCCAGCCCGCTGGCCTCGAGCGCGCGGGCGACGTCGCCCACCAGGCCCGGGTGCGCGAACTGTCGCGCCGAGAGGTTGACGCAGACCAGCACGGACGGGTCGCGCGGGCTGGCCGCCTGCCACGCGCGCGCCTGGCGGCAGGCTTCCGCCAGCACCTGGCGCCCGAGCGGCACGATCAGCCCGGTCTCCTCGGCCAGCGGGATGAATTCCGCCGGGGGGAGCAGCCCGCGGGTCGGGTGCCGCCAGCGCGCCAGCGCCTCCAACCCGACCAGCCGCCCCGTCGCCAGCTCGACCTTCGGCTGGTAGTGGACGGTAAATTCCCCCCGGTCGAGCGCCCGCCGCAGATCCTGCTCCACGGCCAGCCGCGCGCTCGCCCGGTCGCGCAAGCGCGGGGAGAAGATGGCGTAGCGCCCTCGGCCGGCCGCCTTGGCCTGGTAGAGGGCGAGATCCGCCGCATGCAGGAGGTCGGCGGGGTCGGCCCCGCCGACCCCGCCGAGGGCGATGCCGATGCTGGCACCCACGACGATCTCCTGACCGCCGAGGGTGAACGGCACCCGGAGATCGGCGAGGACGCGCTCCGCCACCGCCTCTGCTTCCGCACCGAGGTCCGCCAGCAGGAGCGTGAACTCGTCCCCGCCGCGCCGCGCGACGGTGTCGGTCGGCCCCACGAGGGCGAGCAGCCGCCCGGCGAGCGCGACGAGGAGGCGGTCGCCCGCCTCGTGCCCGAGGCTGTCGTTGACCATCTTGAAACGGTCGAGGTCGAGGTAGAGGACGGCGACCAGTCCGGGCCGACGCCGGGCCCGGGCGAGGGCGAGGGCGAGGCGATCGAGGAGCAGCGCGCGGTTGGGCAGGCCGGTGAGCGGGTCGTGGGTGGCCTGGTGCCGCAGCCGCCCCTCCAGGGCCCGGCGCTCGGCGATGTCCCGCAGGATGCCGACGAAGAGCCGCTCCGATCCGGGTGCCACCGCGGCCAGGGTCAGCTCCAGGGCGAGGTCCGCCCCGTCCCGCCGCCGGCCCGTCACCTCGCGCGGCCCCCCGAGCAGCGACGCGAGGTCGGCGACCGGGTCGGCCGGCAGCAGCCGGGCGAGCGGCTGCCCGACGAGCTCGCCCGCGGCATAGCCGAAGAGGCGCTCGGCGCTGCGATTGCAGGAGGCGAGGCGGCCGTCCGCGGCGACGATGACGACCGCGTCGCCGGCGTTGTCGACGACGGCGCGGTAGCGCGCCTCGCTCGCCCGCAGCGCCGCCTCCGCCCGCCGCCGGGCGCCGCGCCCGGTGGCCTCCCGCACCTCGCGCCCCACCGCCGGCACCAGGCGCGTCAGCCGGTCCTTGGGCAGGTAATCCTGGGCGCCGGCCCGCAGCGCGGCCACCGCGCCCTCCTCGTCGACGACGCCCGAGACGATCAGGAAGGGGAGGTCGGGGTCCCGCCGCCGCACCATGGCCAGCGCGTCGAGCGCGCTCCAGCCCGGCAGCGCGTAATCCGCCAGGACCACGTCCCAGCCGCCGCTGGCCAGGGCCGCCTCCAGCGCCGCCGGGGTGTCGACCCGCGTCCCGTCCGGGGCGTACCCGCCGCGACGCAATTCGGCCAGCAGCAGGAGGGCGTCGTCCTCCACGTCCTCGATCACCAGCACCCGCAGGGGGGTGGGTCGCTCCGGACCGCTCACGGCTGCGCCGGCGTCCGATTCAGGACCAGCCAGTACAGCCCCAGCTGGCGGATCGCCTCCATGAACTGCGCGAAGTCCACGGGCTTGCGCACGTAGCTGTTGACCCCACGATCGTAGCCGGCGACCAGATCCCGCTGCTCGTCGGAGGAGGTGAGGATGACGACGGGGAGGTGGCGGGTCAGCGGGTCGGCCCGGATGCGCTCGAGCACGGCCAGGCCGTCCACCTTCGGCAGCTTCAGGTCGAGCAGGACGAGGTGCGGCTGGCGGCGCACCTCGCGCCCGGCGTGGGCACCGGTGCCGAAGAGCCAGTCGAGCGCCTCCGCGCCGTCGCGGGCCACGACGACCTCGACAGCGAAGTGGTTCTTCCGGAACGCGCGCAGGGTGAGCGCCACGTCGTCGTCGCTGTCCTCGACGAGCAGGACATAGTCCCCGGTCATGATCCCCCCTCGCCCCCGGCGGTCGCCCCCGGGCGCGCCGCCAGGGTGAAGTAAAAGGTCGCGCCCGCCCCGACCGCCCCCTCGGCCCAGGCCTCGCCGCCGTGCCGGTGCACGATCCGCTGCACCGTCGCCAGCCCGATGCCGGAGCCGGGGAACTCGTGCTCCGCGTGCAGGCGCTGGAAGGCACCGAACAGTTTGTCGGCGTAGGCCATGTCGAAGCCGGCGCCGTTGTCGCGCACGAAGAAGACGGCCGGCTCGGTCGCGCCCGCGCGGCCGACCGCGATGCGCGGGTGCGGCTGCCGGCCGGTGAATTTCCAGGCGTTCTCCAGCAGATTCGTCAGGACCGCCCGTACCAGCCCCGCGTCCGCCCGCGCGGTGAGGCCCGGCGCGACGTCGACGACCGCCGCTCGCCCGGGCGTCGCCTGCCGCAACTCGTCGGCGACCGCCCGGGCGAGCGCGCTCAGGTCGACCGCCTCCGCGCGCAGCGGGCGGCGCGACAGGCGCGACAGGGCCAGCAGGTCGTCGATCAGTCGGCCCATGCGCTGGCTGCCCGCCCGGATGCGCGCCAGGTAGTCGCGGGCGTCACCGTCGAGCCGGTCGCCGTAGTCCTCCAGGAGCGCCTGGCTGAACCCGTCGATCCCGCGCAGCGGCGCGCGCAGGTCGTGGGAGACGGAGTAGGCGAACGCCTCCAGCTCGCGATTGGCGGCGGCCAGCTGCGCCGTGCGCTCGCCGACGCGCCGCTCCAGGTCGGCGGTGAGCTCGGCGTTCTCCAGGGCGATCGCCGCCTGATCGGCGAAGAGGCCCAGCAGGCGCGCGTCGTCCGCGGTGAAACGGGTGGCGTCGTCGTAGGCGCGCACCACCGCCACGCCCAGGGCCGCCCCGCCCCGGATCAGGGGGACGCTGAGGGCGGCGCGCAGGCCGGCCACCATGCCGGTCGGCATCGCGTGCGCCCAGGCGAGGTAGTCGTTGACGATGAGGGCCGCCCCGCGCACGAACGCCTGCCCGGCCAGCCCCTCGCCGGGACGCTGGTCCGGCGTGGTGTCGCTGGCCGGGACCCGCCAGTTGTAGGCGCAGCGCAGCAGCCCGGCTGCGGCGTCCCAGCGGTAGAAGGTGCCGCTGCCGGCCCCCAGGAGCGCGACGGCGCGCTGCAGGATCCCCTCCAGGACGCGGCGCGGGTCGCGCTCCGCGGCGAGGGTCAGCGAGGCCTCGTGCAGGGCCAGCAGGCGCGCCTCGCTCGCCCGCAGGGCCGTCTCCGCCCGCACCTGGCCCGTGATGTCCTGCGCCACGACCAGCCGGGCCCGCCGCCCCCCGAACGTCAGGGCGTGCGACGTGATCTCGACATCGAGGAGCTGCCCCGCCCGGGTGCGGTGCCGCCACCGACTGGCCAGGCGCAGGTCGCTGGCGCGCGTGCGGGCGACATCCGCGAGCAGCGGGGCGACGTCCTCCGGCGGGCGGATGTCGGTGAGGCGCAGCCGGAGGAACTCCGCGCGGCCATAGCCGTAGCGCGCGACGGCCGCGTCGTTGACCTCCAGGAACGCCAGGGTCCCGATGTCGTAGACCCACATGGGGTGCGGGTTGGCGGCGAAGAGCTGCCGGAAGCCCGCCTCACGCCCGCGGGCCGCCGTCTCGCGGCCCCGGGCGCGCCCCCGCCAGGCCGCGAGACGGCCCGGGGTGCGCCCCCCGCGCGCGACCGTGCTCGCCGTCACCCCCACCTCGCGCGGCGTCCCAGCCTTGCAGCACCAGGCCCTGATCGCCTCAGAGAGCGCGCGCGCCGACCGGTGGGGCGGCGGGGCGTACGCGCGGGCGATGAGATCGCGGACGGCGAGTCGCGGCACGGCGGCGGCGACAGAACCGAGGCGGCGGCGGAACGCGCCAGTGGTCGCTACTGCCCGGCGCGTGGTCGGCTCGCCCAGGACGATCGCCCGCACGGCGTGCCCGCCCCCGGAATCAGCCGGTCGACGATGCCCCCCCATCCCGATCCCTCCCGCAGCCCGCACGCGCCACCACACCCGCCGTGCGCGCGGCTACCGACCGGCACCCGCCGACGACGGTCAGCATAGCACACCCGTCCACGGACGAGGCGCAACCCCGAGGGCGGATGCCCCGCCCGTGCAGGGCGATGAGGGTCGCTCCCAGGCCTGCGGGCCCCGCGATCGACTGCGGGAAGTCGGTATCCCCATGCCGCCGCGGGCGCACGACGGCGGGGACGACCCGCCAGGGGAGGCGTTGTGCGCTATCACGTAGGCGTTCCTCGCGAGGGCACTGTCGGGATGAAACCGCGAAGTAGCAGTGTGCTCCCCTCCCGGTGCTGGCAAACGGGGCCGCCTGAAGGGGGAGAGCATGCCGCCGTGTCCACGCTGTGCCGGGGCCGCGGTCAAGCAGGATGGCACGGTCGCCGCGACCCCGCGCTCCCGCTGCCACTCGTGCCGCCGCACCTTCATCGCGCGCACGGGCACCCCGTGCGCGCGGCACCGCTGGCCGCAGGAAGTGCTCGTCACCGCAGTGCGCTGGTACGATCGCTGCCGCCGCTCGACCGCCGATGTGCGCGACCTGCTGGCCGCGCGGGGCGTCGACGTCTCCGCACGCACGATCCTGTACGGGGTCCAAAAGTTCGCCCCGCTGTTGGCCCGCGCGGGGCGACGGGCCGCCGCGCGCCCTGGCATGCGCCGGGGGTGCGACGAGACCTCCGTGCGCGTGGGCCTACCGCTACCGCTGTTCTGACTCTTTATTCATCCTGGCTTGCTCCGCAGATATTCTCTTCGCCTCTGACCGGCCCCCTCGTGCCCGATACAATGGATCACCGGGAGAGGAAGGAGGCCTTCCCCACGTCGCGTCGACCCACGCAGTGAGGAGCGCATCCATACCGCTGTTGCGCACGTGCCGTCGTTGGTTAACCTTGTGATTTAACTGCGCGCTTGGCTTCGGCAGGGTGCTTGTGGCATTGCGTGCGGCGGCGATGGCACACTTGCGTGCATGGATATGAACTTCCGCGCCCTACGTGACTTCCGAGATGATTTCTACGCCTGCCTGTACCGGCGCGGCGACGCGCTCTTCGAGTTGGCCGAGGCGCTGCTGACCGCCGGGGCGGTGTCGTCGCCGGTCCACCTGAGCGGCGAGCTGGTGCATCGGCGCGGCTGGGGCAGCCTGTACGCCGCGCTCGTCTATGGGCGGATCGACGAGACGGGGCTGCGGGCGCTGCTCGCCGCCCAGCCGCTCGCCGACGGCCAGCCGGTCTATGCGGTCGATTGCAGCGTCTGGTCCCGCTGCGACGCGGCGGCGAGTCCCGAGCGGGGCTTCTATTATCATCCGTCCCGTCATTCCGCCGGGCAGCCCATCGTCGCCGGGTGGTCGTACCAATGGCTCGCGCAGGTCGGCTTCGCCCGCGAGAGCTGGACCGCGCCCATGGATGTGCGCCGCGTCCACCCCAACGAGAACGCCAACGCCGTGGCCGTCGAGCAGGTCGCGCGGCTGGTGCGCCGTTTGCCGTCCGTCGGCTCCGTGCCGTTGTTCGTCTTCGATGCGGGCTACGACGCGGTCACGCTCCAACGCGGTCTGGATGCGTGCCGCGTGGCGCTGCTCGTCCGGCTGCGTTCCGGGCGCTGCTTCTACGGCGACCCGCCCGCCATGCCGCCGCGACCGCAGGGCGGGCGGCCATTCCGCCACGGTCACAAACTGGTCTGCGCCGACCCGGCGACCTGGCCGGTACCAACGGACGAGCGCACGGTGGAGGACACGCAATACGGGACGGTGCGGGTCCGCGCGTGGTCCGGGCTCCACCCGAAGTTGCAGGATCGCACCGGGCACGGCACCAAAGGACCTTCCCTTATTGTTCCCATGACGCTGGTCCTCGTCGAGGTGAGTCGGCTGCCCGGGCGACCCTACCCGCCCCAGGTACTCTGGCTTTGGCTGCACGCCCCGGCGGGCTACACGCCCGACCTCGACCTGCTCTGGCGCGCCTACGTCCGCCGGTTCGACCTGGAGCATACCTTCCGCTTCCTCAAACAGACGCTCGGCTGGCATACTCTTCGCGTCCGCCACCCCGAGCAGGCCGACCGCTGGACCTGGCTCGTGCTCGCCGCCTACACGCAGCTGCGCCTCGCTCGCACCCTTGTCGCCGACCGCCGCCTGCCCTGGGAGCGGCGGCACCCGCCAGGCCGCCTCACCCCCAACCGCGTGCGCCGGGCGGTTCCGGCACTGCTGCTGGCGCTTGGCTCGCCCGCCCGCGTGCCACAACCCTGCGGCCGCTCGCCAGGGCGACCGAAAGGCCATCGCTCCGGCCCCGCGCCGCGCCACCCGGCCATCAAGAAGGCCGCCTGATGCCTGCTTTCGACACGGTCAGTACTCGCCGCCATGGTGAAGACCATTGGTGCGGCTTTCGGCGTGGTTAAATCACAAGTTAACAGGCGGTTTCATAACCCTGGCACGGTCGCTGCGGGACGGGTGGCATGAAAGTGCACGAACTGGTCTCCGACGACCTGTGGGCCGCGATCGCACCGCTGCTGCCGCCGCGCCCGTCGCAGCCGAAGGGGGGCCGCCCGTGGCTCCCCGACCGCCCGGCGTTGTGCGGGATCCTGTTCGTCCTGCGGACGGGGATCCGGTGGCACCGGCCGCCCGCCGAGCTGGGCTGCGGCAGCGGGGTGACCTGCTGGCGACGGCTGCGCGCCCGGGAACGGGCCGGGGTCTGGCGGCGGCTGCACGGCGTCCTGCTCGAGCGCCTGGACGAGGCGGGCAAGCTGGATTGGTCGCGAGCCTGCGCGGATAGCGCGAGCAGCGCGGCCAAAAAGGGGGCGACGCGGTCGGCCCGAACCCGACGAATCGCGGCAAGCCAGGGACCAAGCGTCACCTCCTGGTCGAACGTGGCGGCCTCCCACGCGCGGCGGGGCTGACCGGGGCCAACCGGCACGACAGCACGGTGTTCGCCGCGCTGCTCGACGCGGCGGCGGAGACGGCGTCGCGCCGCCCGGCGAAGCTGCACGCGGACAAAGGGTACGACTACCCGGCGTGCCGGGCGGCCCTGGCCGCGCGTGGGATCGCCGACCGCATCGCGCGCCGGGGCGTCGAGGACAAGCGGCATCTGGGGCGGCATCGCTGGGTCGTGGCGCGCACACTCGCGTGGTTGGCGCGCTATCGACGGTTGGCGCTCCGCTACGAGCGTCACGAAGCCCTCCATCAGGCGTTCCTCGACCTCGCCTGCGCCCTCCTCCGCCTCAACGCCCTCACCCGGTTATGAAACCGCCTGTAAGCGGGCTCGTGGCCCGAGGGCGACAGGCACGCGGTACATGCTGCTGGCCGCGGCCAGCGGCGGCGCACCTCACGGGGACGGGGACGGATCTGGCGCGCACCCGGGGGCAGCTGCTCGCCGAGAACGCGCTGTTGCGCCAGCAGCTGCTCGTCTTGCACCACAGCGTCACGCGCCCGATCCTGACGCCAGCCGACCGTGCACTCCTGGTGCTGCTCGCGGGGCGGGTCCGCGCCTGGCGGCAGGCTCTGCTTCTCGCCCGGCCGGAGACGCTGCTGCGCTGGTACCGCGCGGGCTTCCGGTCGTGCTGGCGGCGGAGATCGCGCCCCGGGCCAGGGCGACCGCCGCTGTCGGCAGGGACCGTCGCCCTGATCCAGCGGCTGGCGGCCGACCACCCGCGCTGGGGCACCGAGCGGATCCGCGGCGCGCTCGGGAAGCTGGGTATTCGCGCGGCGCAGCGCACCATCCAGACCTCCTTGGCCCGGCCCCGCGACCCGCGGCCGCGCGGGCAGACCGGGGCCACCTTCTTGCGCAACCACGCCCGTGCGGCCCGGGCCTGCGACTTCCCGCCGGTCACCGACGCCCTCTTGCGCCCACTCTGCGCCTGCTTCGTGATCGCGCCGGACTCGCGCCGCGTGGTTCACGTCGGGGTGACGCGCCACCCGACCGACGCTGGGGTCGCCCGGCAGCGGCGCGCGGCCACCCCGTTCGACCAGCGCCCGCGCTAGCGCATCCGCGACAACGACGGCACGTGCGGGCCGCGCTTCGCGCGGGTGGCGGAGGCGCGCGGCATCACGATCCTGCGCACACCCTCTCGCGCGCCGCGGGCTTATGCGGTGTGCGCGCGCTTCCTGGGCAGCGCGCGCCGCGCGTGCCTCGATCACCTCCTCGTCCTCGGTGCGCGCTACCGCACCGGCGTGCGGCGCGCGTATGTCGCGTACTGCAACCAAGCGTGACCGCACCAGGGCCGTGGCCAAGCGCTCCCTGCGCCGTCACCCGAGGCGCTGGCGCGTCGTGCGGGTGTCTTGGCTCCCGTCGCCATCCGGCCTGCATTCTTAGCAATCCCGGGCGATGAGTGCCAGGAGTACGCCGCGGATGGCGACGGTAGCCAGGACACCGCATCGTGTAGGCGCCAGCGCCCGTCCGGGACGGCCGGGGACGACGCTAGGACGGCGGGCGGCTATCGCGCGCGAAGTGGTCGCGCAGTGCCGCGACCGCGGCGATGTAGGCCCGCGTCTCCGGGTACAGCCCGTCGCGCGCGACGCTCCCTTGCCCTTGCACGTAGTACGCCAGCGCCAGTTCGTCATCGCCGGTCTGTGCGCGCAGCCAGGCGAAGAGCGCCGCGCCGGCCTCGGCGTTGTCGGCGGCACTGCCCGCCACGTCGAGCGGTGCGCCGACCAGGTCGCTGGCGACCCACGCCCCGGTCGCGGGGAGGAGTTGCAGCAGGCCGACCGCGCCGGCCGGGCTGACGGCGTCCTGCCGCCAGCCGCTCTCCTGCCACGCGATCGCCTGCAGGAGCGCCGGGTCGAGGCCGTGGCGGCGGGCGGCCAGACGCAGGAGCGCGGCGACCGGCGACGCGCTCGCCGGGAGACGGAGGGTCGCCCCGGCACCGACCAGATCGGGATCGGCGATTGCCGGGTTCGCCGCGAGGAGCGTGGGCACGGTCGTGCCGAAACGTTCGGCGAGCGCTCCCAGCGTATCCCCCGATCGGACCACATACACCGCAGCCGGGGCGGGTGGGCGTACCCCAGCACCCCCGGGCAGCAGCAACACCGCGCCGGCCGCGATAACGTCCGGAGCGG
>JAABUK010010560.1_pt1 | contig 12284 bp, 16 predicted proteins | sample 5559141 | NCBI WGS metagenome assembly JAABUK01 (sample SAMN10711869, study PRJNA513367) | rock metagenome | isolation source: Antarctica rocks | place: Antarctica: Victoria Land, Pudding Butte nord | collected 2016-01-03 | reverse complement strand
TAGGTTGCTTCAGATAGAATTTGTATTTGTTTTTATGATGTCAGCTTGTTCTGTCAACAAGTTGCATCATGCTGGACAGCAAAAGAATGCTGAGTGATATCTGCTCGACGCCTTGGCTGCACCAGATCAGCCTTTACAGCCATGATGTGATGTTAATCCAGCCATGCATAGCATCACAACAGGCAAGGTCTCCAGCAGCGCATTGATGTCTTCCCCACTTTTTGTCATGCAATTCCTGACAGGGCCAGGAGGCATTTGTACTGGCCCCCGGTGGCAAGTCTTCTTTCCCCATGGCAGACATCATGAGCTGGAGGGATGACATGATAGCAATGGGAGCCAAGCGGCGGGTAAGGGTCCCAGGGGCTGCCAAACGACCCAACGCGACAGACCAGGTTGTGGCCTCTGCCAGCAGCAGCGGGTCTACAAGCGCCAACCCAAACAAGACCAATCAGCCGCCCGCCAAGGCTACGACCGCTGCACAGAGTGCACCTGTCAGAGTGGCTGTCAAGCCTGTTGCTTCTGAGGCAATCTCAGAGCAGAAGACTACCAGTGATGCTGATGCAGAGCTGACAGCCAGGGCAGAAAGGGTAAGAGAGAAACTATGGAATGCTGGGAAACAGAAAGGTGCACAGCAAAAGGCCCTCCAAGAGAACATGAAACAGATTGAGGCTGAGGCAGCACAGACAGCTAAGCAGGAGGCGTTGGCTAAGGCTGAGGCAGCACAGACAGCTAAGCAGGAGGCGCTGGCCAAGGCTGAGGCAGCTCGAAAAGCTGTGGAGGAGCTGTTGGCTGAAGAAGAGCAGGCTGCGCATCAAGCAGCTGCTAAGAAAGCCAAGAAGGACAGGCGCAAGGCCAAGAAACAGCAGCAGCAAGAAGAGGGGCAGCTACAGCGCCGGCAGCAGCAAGAACAGGAACTGCTACAGCGCCAACAGCAGGAAGAAGAGGAGCAGCAAAAGGTCCAGCAGGAGATGAGGCATCAGCAGCAGCTACAAGAGGAGCAGGAGCTGCAGCAGCAGAAGCAGGCCAGGCAGCAAGCACAAAAGCTGCAGCAGCAGATGCTGCAGGAGCAGCTGCAGGGGCAGGAGCTGCAAAAGAAGCTGCAGCCACAGGTGCAAGAGCTCTATGAGGATGAGACGCAGCAGGAGTGGCAGGAGCAGCAGCAGCAACAGCAAAAGCAGCAGCGCAGTGTTGAGCAGCCATCCCTTCAAGTGCACACTCAACAAACTGGTCATGCAGCAGGTGGCAGCAACACAGGCACAGCAGCAAATACAGTGAGCGCATCCAAGAACAGCGCTGCTGAACAGACAGAGCCCCTCCTTTCTCCTGAGCTAATGCATGTCAAGCAGAGCAGCGGTCTTGCCAGACAGACTGCCAAAACAGTCAGGCTTGACCACGCTGAGCCCAGTCAATGTGTCATTGGCCAGCATAGCGGGGGAGTTCCTAATGTCGACCATCGGCCTGCCACTAGACAGCAGAAGCGCTTTGCAACACCACACCACCTGCTCTGTTGCCCAATCACCCAGGTATGCTGCTTCCTCTTATATGATCTATTAGTATTACATTAGAATGCAGGCACCTGCAAAGGTGTCATGCTTCATCTGTAGCCTATGTGCGTGCAGTGTTTGCTTTCGGTCGGGGTCTGCATGATGAGCTGTCTTGAGCTTGAAAGCGTTGGACTTGCAAAAATTACCTGCGGACATGTGTGCAATGAATTGCACAAAATTCATGTTGGCAAAGTGTATGCCTGTCCACCCCCACGTTGATGCTACTGATTGCATGAACTGCAAGTCCTGGTGATTGTGAAACTTCAGCCTTGTGCATGTATGCCAAATGCAGCTTGATATGTAGGAGTTGATGGTTGACCCTGTGATTGCTGCTGATGGGCACACCTATGAAAGGGGCGCTGTTGAGAAGTGGCTGCAACGCTCAAGCGCATCCCCAGTGACAGGCTTGAAGTTAGCAAGCCAAGAGCTGCTGCCAAACCTTGCAAATGGTTGCGCTATCAATGAGGAGCTGCTGTAGCTCCTGCAATGCCTTTGAGTGCAACCAAATTGCAGGCATTGCAGCCACTGGGGTGGTCAGGCCTTCCTGGGCAGCCCGGTAATATACTTGGCTTCTCATTAAATTGACGCCGAAAGGCGCAGTCTTTTCTTTTCTTTCTGTTCAGGCCACAAGCAAGTACAGCGCCTAGTCATGCAATGTGAGTGGAAGGCTGCATGTCCATGCAATTACTGCAAACTATGCAGCATGCATGATGTCTTGGGCTTTGTCTTTTGCAGATGCAGTCATTGTGAACTTATGCAGCATGCATGATGTCTTAGGCTTTGTCTTCTGCAAATGCAGTCATTGTGAACTTATGCGGCATGCATGATGTCTTGGGTTTTGTCTTGCGGATGCTGGATGGCTCTTGCTGCATGCAAAGGCCACCCGCAAATCACCATACTTCAGGATAGCCTCATCCAAGATGTATGCACAGAGTTGTTGGATTGTCCAAGTTGCATCCACGAGAGTGGAATCACAGACTCACAGCTGCATTGTTACATGAGCTGAATGCTCAGATGATCATGTTGCTCACACTGTTGCTGGGGTTGAGCATTCAGCAAGGCTGTGCAAGTGAAACCTCATCAATGGTTGCAAGGCCAATGCCTTCCCCATTTCAGTAATCTGCTGCATCTTCTGTATTGCAATGACTGAAGTGAATATGCTAACGTAAGTTGTGCATCTATTGCATTTTTGACCCAAGAATTTACCCAAGAATGCTTCTTGCAAGCTTCAGCACAGCCATGGGCCTTGCTTTGCAGCTGTGAGCACAGAAAGCAGTTCTTGCGATCATGCGCTTTTGCTGTCCCACGAACGCAAGGAAATGGTTTGCCACACATATATCAATGTTGCCCTGAAGCTTGTTTCCGGCAGCCCGCACTTCAAGCAGACTATTTAGTCTGCTTCAGCTGTGGTCAAACATCGCTTTCACAGCAGATTCTTCATCGCATTTTAACAATTAGTCACCAACATACTCATCACGTCGTTGAACGTCAGGACTTGTCTTGTGATGGTACAGGCTAGCTATCCTACAGGCATACATTTGTCACCAGGCTCTGCAAGCTAGTGCATGTTGGCAGTGTGCCTGTTCCGGGGCGTTGTGTGTTGATTGTGTGGTAACTGATTTGTGGCAAGTAATGTTCTTTTTCGTGTGCTCCCGAACCAACCAGGTCAAACTGCCATGGAATCACGAGAGTGAACAAACTGTCCTGACAATCACGAGCATGAACAGACGCTGCCGTCCGCGTCTCATGGATTCACAACATACCGGCGATGTAGAAAGACCCAGCAATTGTGCGTTTTGCAACCCGAAGCTCGTTCTGTTTCGCTGCGCGTCGATCTGTTTCCCTGCGTTCGCCGCGCAGCGAGAGCTACCCACGGACGGACAAACGGACAGCTCCGGAACCAGCATACAGATCAATACACGCAAGAAAGTTGAGGATTGTTGGCTGTAGATCGCGGCGTCTCCGAGCTGTTTCTCAATTGGCAACATGAAAGTAGCTGTACTAGCTGAGGCGAGTTTCCTCGCCATTGGCTTTCGCTCAACAAGGTTGATCTCTCTGTCTACAAGACGGCTTTGTCAACATCTTTGCTGTGTTCTGCAGAATTGCCCTATCGCCACATGGCAGGCTGACATTACGCCAGACACACAGATCGATGACATCAAGCTGGATTTTTGCCAACAAAACGGATTGTCTCTTGAAACTTGTGTTCTGTCTAGCAAAGGCGCTCTGCTGAAAGACCAGCCAAAGGTCTGTCACTTCAATGTTGAACCGATTTCGCTTGCAGAATCCACACAGCATGCAAAATCAGCACAGATATGTGGTGAAATACAGAGTGGAAACAAGGTGCAACTGCGGGCCATGTTCCCTCCCACGCTGGCTTTCTGCGTGGCCTACAGTCTCAAGCCAACAGATGCCTCAGATTATGAGCTCGTATCTTGCCTTTGGCAGGCAGCTGCCGAGTCCTTCTGTAGCAACAGATACACAGCTGCTTGGCTGTCAGACAAGACGCTGCAGTCACAGATTGCGGCATTGCCAGCTGAGGAGATCCTGCCAATTGACTCCAGCCAGACCCAGAAGGAGCTCACTTCTGAGGTTCTGACCAAGCTGCCAGAAGCAGTCAGGCCTGTTCTACTCTGCATGCAGGTTCTACGCCATGAACAGCTGGGGTTGAATATCCTGCCACAGGAGTACAGTTCACTGAATGACAGATTAGCCAAGCTATGTGAAGGCAAAATTGCTGCTGAGCCTGACCTGCCTCTTCCTCAAAGTCCACTCTTCTGTCACGTGGCGGTACTGAGAAGCGCTCTGCTTGTCATCAAGGCAGCTATAGTCAGTGCAGAGGGTTTCGGCAAGCCTTGCAAGCCTTACTCAACCAAGCAAGTTTTATGGCAAACTGTTCACAACATGGGTGCACAAATCTACACAAGTGCTGTAGGTGCTAAAGCCAGGCTCACCCAGCTGCCCAGTGCAGGATCACCTTTGGCAGCTGATATTGACCAGGCGCAGCACCTGTCAAGTCTGCTGATCAATCTCATCATACCTATCTTGAAGCAACATATCAAGAGCAGCTTACATGCTGGGCAGCAGCCCAGAGAATACGTGCCAGCCTTCTGCTGCATCATATTGTTTTCTTTGCTGACGACGACTGAGAGTCCTGTGCTGCAAGCTTTGACTCAGGCTGCTGCTTCACACATGCTCAAGTCAGGTCAGACACCTGCTGGCTGGCATCTGTACATAATGTACTTATTACTTCCACAGGTCGCTGTGTATGCATGGTGATGCTGTGTCATCAACATTTGCCATTGGCTGTTGTAGTCTTCAAGACAAGCAACATGCCAGCGATCCAGGGCAATTTTGGCAGTCACAACACCTTCAGAGCATGTCACTCTGCAACCCTCATACGGACAGATATGCAGCAGACCAAGTTGACACGCTGTGCAACCTCTCCATGGCTGATGCAGGCGGGCTGACACTTCTGACGGCAGCACTGGAGCTGGGTAACCTTGCATTCTCAGTGTTGCAACGCCTGTCGGCCAAGCCCACTTTGCCTATTGAACAAGTAGAAGCAAATGAGGATTTGCTGGCACGCATGCAAGGGTTGCGCCGCTGCTCCGCTCTGCTGTGCCCCATCTTCTCCCAAGATCAGGCCTTGCAGGCTCAGCGAGGTGATGCATCTGCTTCCCCTCCCCAACCCCCATATCCCCCCCCTCCCTTCCTCAACCTGCCTGTATTGTCAGCGCTATAGCTTTGTCAGTGTTTGAGCACAGAACTTGCTGCTGTATTGTGGATGTCCATACTGGCAGTGTCAGGCCCTTATCACAGCGCTACAGGTACGATGTCTAGCAGAGCTTCACAAAGCCTGATGCTTTTGCTGCTGCAAACCAAAGCAACAGTGTACAACTGCTGAAGCATGTTCCAGGCTTTGATATGAGAGCACTGTATTTGCCACTGTCATTCGACATGCAAATCACATGCTGGTATGCTGTCATCAGAAAAGGCAAACACAGCAAGAGTGGCAACTTCCAACCGTACAAACCCACAAGACATACAGCCGGCACACGACAAACTAATACTGTTCTATTGCATGGTGCAGCAGCTGAAGCTTTTGATCCCAAGTCTATCACAGATGTCTGCCAAAGGGAGGGTCACATCAACTTCATGTATGGCGTCGCAGCAACCATGACTCGCCTTCTGGCAAGCCAGCCACTATCTTTCCCTCCAGAGGACTACGATGGTGATCTGGTAGATGCCTACCCCCCTTGCCCCACTCCCACTGCCGCACAATGGGCAGAAATTCAGACAGTTGCCTTAAGGCTGATGGTTCTGTTGGAGTGGTGCACTGGAGAGTTGCCTGGCAACGATTACACTCCAGAAGAAGTAGAGGACCTGATTGCGCTGAAGAGGGTGCTGGTGGTCCTCCTTCATCAGCTGCTGCTGCCTCACATGCAGAATCCAAAGCTCAGTATGGATCTTGTCTTCAGGTATGAGCTCTCTCAGGTCTCAGCAAAAGCAGCTAGATTATTCTTTGCACCGGTCTGCCATGTTAAAACAGCAGCAAGAAGATGTTGCCCAGGAGATGCATATGATCGCCTGTTCATTCCATGTTAGGGAGAAACTTGTGTCATGTTATGTCATGTTGTGGCATGTACTGTACAAGCTCCTCATGTGCTCCTAGCTCTGAGCGTGTCCTGCATTAGCTTGCTGAATGATGTGCTGCATTTCCACACATGTTGAGAGCGTCCAACCAAGTCTGTGTAACATAGACTTGTTGCAGCCAATCATGTATCACGCTGCTGATCCTGACAGTTCAACTTGATTGTTGTGTCGACGCAGGTTTGGGTTTGTGCCTATCATGAATGTATGGATCACCCAGAAGCCAGACTTTGTGCTGATCAACAATCTAGGCTGTGCCTTCTTGCGGCGTATTTCCGGTGATAAGGCGATCTTTGAGACCATGGGGAAGGCTGACCCAAATCGGCAGGCTGACAGCGTCTGCACCATCTGGAACCTTCTCCGTGAGTCACTACGCTCTGTGATAATGTATTGTGGGCTATCATAGCACCTTCACGATGTTGTTGCCAGATCTTCCTGTCACCATAGAATCCATCTTCAGCTCAGGCGCGCCCGTCTGTAAGCAGAGCCAAAATTGGCAAGCCCAACGCAGAGTCAGTTGAGCGTGGCTACTTGGCATTGCTGGTATATGGTGTGCTTGTGCCCCATGCATGTGTTGCTGGTGTAGTCATCTGCATCAACAATGTCATAGCCAATTGTAGTCCACCTGTAATCTGAATGGTGGATTGGTAACCTGCAGCTCTTGTCATTTGCCCTGGTCATTTTGCAAGCATCCAGAAGGTGGCCTGCCAAGAAGATTACAACAAGAAATGCTCGAGTCGACCAGTATGCTTTGCAGGTTCAAGTCTGGGGATGCCTCTGGACATGTTGGATCCATTCCAGCAGCTCAGATTTACAGAAGCCATTGAAGCCTTGCATGCAGCGCCTCTCACCCGGGACACTTGCATGCAGCTGGCTGAGCTGCCTGCACTAGCTTCTGCATTCACCCTGGCCATAGAGTATCTGCCCGAGCTGTCAAATCGGCTAACAGCACGCGCTGTTTTCGTCCAGCTGTGCTGCGTTGAGCTTGATGACGGGTCAGAACAGGGGACCTATGTTCATCGCTTCTGTAGCGAGTTTGCAGAAAAAGGCAACTTCTTGAATTTGTATGCATCCGTGACAGAAGCTGTGGAGGTGAGGAACTTGCAAAGTGGTCTTCAGCCTCCAATTGCATGAGAGCCTCTGCGTTGGTTTGAAAGCATTGAGAGGCCAGCTACCCAGCACAACCTGGTGTATGCCTTGGATTCGCATCAAAGCTTCTGTCTGGCACCTTCACAAGACTTGTTGTCTGTCTGTTTTGTTGTCTGTCAGCACAGAGTGATTTTTGCACTCCGAAGATCAGCCAACATTGCCCATATCATTTGTTTGACACAAAACGTTACTGCTGACAGGCATCTGAATCATGGACGACCGAGGACATTGTAGGCTTGGCTAGAGTTCTGACCTCATGCACTGTTCTATTTCACATCATGCCGGCTCGTCTGCCTCAAGTAAGCTGCCAATTCGCAATCGCACTCTCATGCTAATCTGCATTCAACCAATTGCTGTTGTCACTCGCACCTCCTTTGATCTATGCTGTGGTGCCTTGCCTGTCAAATGTTGATGAGCATTCCCACAGTTGCCACTGGTCAGGCATGTAGTCATTCTGTTCTAGTGGTGCATAACATACTCAGCACCGTTCCCATCGACCTGGCCCTGATCCTTTTGATTCTGGTCTTGCTGTCTTGCCAAGATGTCCTGCACAACATCATGCATTCCCACTCATGTTGCTGATTGCAATGGTACTGTCACATTGTCCAAGACCTGCAATTGGGCGTTGTGCTACTGCAGCCGCCGCTCTCACTTGCCAAATTGATGGTCGAGATGCTCCCCAGAATCCCCGAGTGCACAAGCAATCCTCACTTGCAACAGCACCTCATATTAGCCGCCTTACATTTCATCACCACAGCTGTTGATAAGCAGTCAGAAGAGAGTGGAGGACAAATACTCCAGGGCATGATCAAAGCCATGAGAACAATGCTCCCCTTGTGGGCATCTCCTGAGAGCCCTCCTGAAGATCTGGGCTACTCAGACATTGGCTTGTCACCGTTGCAACCCAAGATGATGCAAGCAAGAGCCTTGGCCATGGTCATGCCTATTATGGAACTGCAGCAGCCATTTCAGAGAGATCCTGCACTTGAAAGCTGTGTGGAGTGGTTTGTGAACACCACACAGCGTTGTATGGCTGGAGCCAATGACCCACTCAGTCATGACGACCGCGGGTTGATCTGCAACGCGTACATGGCACCCTATCTGAAGCTGATAAGTGAGATCAATTTGCTTGTTCAGCAACATGTTTGCCAGCAACATCACTGCTGGTTTTTGACTTGCACAGCTCAGCCAAAACAGCTGGCCTGCACAGTATCAGTAATGATAACAATTATAATGCTTTTCGGCTCATGATGAGCTAGGTACGTGCAGGACAAGTTTACCTGTACATTGAGTGGCAACAATCAACCACAGATGCTTTACTTAGTACAAGCTCTGCAGCTGACATCTAGAGCTGCAGAACTGGAGCTTGTTTGCCTGTGAGCATGCCTCTATGCATGACAGCCGAGTATGCACAGCTGTGACGGGCAGTGAGAGAGACATTGTCCCAAGTGCTATTTGCCTTGTCATCACGCTCTCATCACCCAGCTCTCCTGAAGGCAGCAGACTTGCACAAAGTCTCTGATGTGTGCTAGCACTCAGTGCTTGTTCTGCTGCACAGGTCTGCTCACCGATGACTTCCAGTCAAGACTGTTGCCCCAAGCTGTCGTCCCCAAGGAGATTGCACGTGCAACGCTTCAGCTGTTGTTCATGTGCTTGAAGAGTGTGCTGCACGCCTACAAGGTGGTGCAGCTTTATTGCATGGGCCGACCTCCTGGTGACCTGACCACATATGACACCTCACTCACTCAAAGCCAGATGGCTGCCAAGTTGGCAGTGTTAGACACTCGCCCAGTGTCGGCAGTCAAGAGGCAGCATGCATATTTGCTGGATCACAGAAGCTTTCTTGGTATGTGTCCTGGTTGCTACATGTTGTTACTTGTGTTGGATCACAGAGGTTTTCTTGTTATGTGTCCTGATTTGTAGATGTGTGATGCGTTTGGTTGATCACAGAAGCTTCCTTGGTAAGTGTCCTGATTTGTGCACGATTGATACCTACTCGCAAGAGCAAGCCTGCATGTATGCAGTCTGACAGTCACCTGATGCATGCAAGCACTGAAACGTGCACCTTATGGGGCATAGGTCTCAATATGACTGCACAAAAGGAAGTGGGGCTCCTGAGGTTCTAGTGAGTGTTATTGCCCTCACTCATGCAAACTGAGCTGTCCATGTCATGACATTGGTTGACTCCATTCTGTTGCAGTTAAGGATGTGGTGCCTTTCATTGACATGATGTGTCAGTCTGGGGAATGGATTGAAGCACTGGGTCAAGCTAATGCTTGTCTCACCTGGTGCACCAGCAGGGATCAGGCAGACTGGAAGCATAAGTTTGGGGAGCTGCTTTGTCAGCATGTCATTTCAGATGCGGTTGGCTACAAACTGGAAGTCATCTTTGGTATTGAGCCGGTGAGCCTGCTTTCAGTCCTATGCCTTCCCACAGTATCCCACAGGGAAGCCCATTGTACTACCATTGGACTTTCTGTCATTGCTGAAAGGTATAAGCTTTTTCCTCTTGTTTACTAGGATGTTGTGTTCTTCTGTTCTCCTCTGTTTTTCTCTTTTTTGCCCCTTTTGCCAGGCAGCTCCAGATATGCTGTATGTGCGTATCATGCTGGACAGCAAGAGCATGCTGAGTGATACCGGCTCAAAGTGTTGGCTGCACCCAAATCAGGCATCACAGCCATGTTATGCCTACCCAGCCTTGCATAGCGATCACAATGGGCAATGTCTCCAGCAGCGCATTATTATCTTCCCCAGTTTTGCCATGCAATGCAGTTGAGGCAGGCCAGTGCTTGCATGAGATTGAGATAAAAACATGAAAGTTTGAGATTCCTGACAGGGTCAGGAGGCATTTGTACTGGCCCCTGGCAGCCAATCTTCTTTCCCCTTGGCAGACATGATGAGCTGGAGGGATGACATGCTAGCATGGGGAGCCAAGCGGCAAACACCACTGGGGGCTGCCAAGCGACGCAAGACGACAAACCCGGTTGTGGCCTCTACCAACAGCAGTGGGTCTACAAGCGCTTTTGATCCAATACAGGCAGCAGACACTGCAAGAGAGTACATGCAGCAGCAGTCCATAGCCAGGCCAAGCGTTGCAGACCCAGAAAAGGTCAAAAAGCTGCCTGGCAAGGCTACGGCTGCCGCACAGACTGCACCTGTCAGAGTCACTGCTAAGCCTGTTGCTTCTGAGGCAATTTCAGAGCAGAAGGGTACTGGTGATGCTGATGCAGAGCTGACAGCCAGAGCAGAAAGGCTAAGAGAGACACTATGGCATACTGGGAAACAAAGATATGCACAGCAAAGAGCCCTTGAAGAGCAGATGAAACGGTCTGAGGCTGAGACATCACAGGCAACTAAGCAGGAGGCGCTGGCTAAGGCTGAGGCAGCTCAAAAAGCTGTGGAGGAGTTGTTGGCTGAAGAAGAGCAGGCTGCCCATCAAGCAGCTGCCAAGAAAGCCAAGAAGGACAGGCGCAAGGCCAAGAAGCAGCAGCAGCAAGAAGAGGAGCTGCTACAGCGCCATCAGCAACAGGAAGAGGAGCTGCTACAACGCCAACAGCAGCAAGAAGAGGAGCAGCTACAGCACCAACAGCAGCAAGAAGAAGAGAAGCACAGAGTCCAGCAGGAGATGAGACATCAGCAGCATTTGCAAGAGGAGCAGAAGCAGCAGCAGCAGCAGAAGCAGGCAAAGCAGCATGCACAGAAGCTGCAGAAGCAGGCACAGGTGCAAGAGCTCCAAGAGGATCAGACACAGCAGGAGTGGCAGGAGCTGCAGAGGCAAGGCAAGCAGTGGCAGGAGCTGCAGAGGCAAGGCAAGCAGCAGCAGAAGCAGCAGCGCAGTGTTGAGCAGCCACCCCTTCAAGTGCACACTCAACAAGCTGGTCATGCAGCAGGCGGCAGCAACACAGGCACAGCAGCAAGTACGGTGAGCGCATCCAACAACAGCGCTGCTGAACAGACACAGCTTGTTCTGTCTCCTGAGCCAATGCACGTGAAGCAGAGCAGCGGTCTTGGATCCAGTCACAGACAGACTGCCCAAACAGTCAGGCTTGATCATGCCGAGCATGGTCATGATGTTGGTGGCCAGCACGAAAGGGGGGCGCCAACTGTGGACTGTTTGCTTGTTACCGGACAGCAGAAGCGCTTTGCAGCACCACACCACCTGCTGTGTTGCCCAATCACCCAGGTATGCCACTTCCTCTTATGTAATGTATTGAGCACCTTTAGACTGCAGGCCCCCTACAAAGGTGGCATGCTTCATGTGTAATCTGTGTTGTGTGTGCAGTGTTTGCTTCTGGATGGGGTCTGCATGATGAGCTGTCTTCAGCTTGAAAGCTATAGACTTGCAAACTTTACCTAGAGACATGTATGCAACGAAGCGCACAATTTCTCAAGCTAGCTTAGTGTGAGCCTGCCTACTTACACATTGATGGTACTGAGACTGTCAAGCCTGATTGGTCGTGAAGCTTCAGTCCTGCATATGCATGCCACATTCAGTTGTATCTGCAGGAGTTGATGTTTGACCCTGTGATTGCTGCTGATGGGCACACCTATGAGAGGGACGCCATTCAGAAATGGCTGCAACGCTCAAGCGCATCCCCAGTGACTGGCTTGACACTGGCAAACAAAGAGCTGCTGCCAAATCTTGCAATTGGCTGTGCTATCAACGAGGATCTGCTGTAGCTCCTGCGACATTCAGTACCATGCAGGCAATGCAAAATTGGTGCTTGTGTCACATGCAGGTACAGCAGCTACTCACACAATGTGAGTGAGATGTGTCAACCCAATGCACTTACTATTGTGCTAGAATTGATACGGCATGCGTCGACTCTCGGTCTTGATGCCTTTTTGTTTTGCAGATGACAGAGGGCTTTGAATTGGACATAGCACGGTCTTCAGTTCTTACGTGCTGGCATGATGTGTTTACCTGCCACCCATGGT
>JAABUK010010558.1_pt1 | contig 12285 bp, 10 predicted proteins | sample 5559141 | NCBI WGS metagenome assembly JAABUK01 (sample SAMN10711869, study PRJNA513367) | rock metagenome | isolation source: Antarctica rocks | place: Antarctica: Victoria Land, Pudding Butte nord | collected 2016-01-03 | reverse complement strand
CGGAGAGCAGCCAGACGGCCAGCTCGAAGACGACGTCGGGGTGGATCTTCTCGCGGGCGGCCCGCCAGGCGGTCAGATAGACCCCCGCCGCCGCCGCCATCACCAGCATCACGCTGAACCCGTGGACCTTCAAGCCCACCCAGGGAACCTCGAACAGGACATCGCGCATCGCCGAGGACTCCCGGATCGGACCGACCAACGCCCCAAGGCGCGCGAAGGGGCGCCTCGGAGCGTCGGCAGGATGCCCGGAACAACCGATCCTGGCAAGGCCAAGACCGGCGACGGCGACAGGGGGTTCAGCGAGTCGCCTTGGGCGCGGGCAGGTACGAGTCGAAGACGCGGACCTTGGCGAGCTTGCCGGCGAGCGAGGCGACGAACTGGTCGTGCCGGGGGCTCTTGAGGTACTCCGCCAGCGCCGCCTTGTCCTCGAAGACGACGTGCAGGGTGACGTCGAACTCGCGGTCGCTCGCCCCTTCCTTGACGTCCTCGGCGATCACGCCGCAGGCATAAGCGACGGCGCCCCGGTGGTTGGTCAGGTACTTGTCGCAGAGCGCGACGAACGCCTCGCGAGACGCCGCCGAGCGGTCCTTCAGGGTGAAGACGACCGAGTGGGCCAGCTGGGGCGCGGGGGCCTCCGCCTTCTCGGAGGCGGGCAGGACGGCCCCGGCCAGCAGGACGGCGAGCGAGGCGGTCAAGATCCGTCGGACGTTGGGGCCGGGCATGGGAGAGGCTCCGAGGTGGAAAGTGGGCCGAAGTTCCCCCCGCGAGGGAGGGAAAGCCGACCCATCATCCGGGGGATTCCTCCCGGGTTCAAGTCTGGTAGGCTGGTCCGGAAGACCCGGCCGACCGGGCCGGCCCGTCGCGGAGAGATCCCCAACGCATGGCGAGCAGCCCCAACGAGCCCGACCCGTTCGCCCGAGCCCGGGCGGAGTTCTATCTCCCCGAGGGCCGGATCTACCTCGACGGCAACTCGCTCGGCCTGCTCTCCCGGCGAGCCGAGGCCTCGACCCTCCGCGCCCTCGACGAGTGGAAGCGCCGGGCGATCGGCGGCTGGCTCGACGCCGACCCGCCCTGGTTCACCCTGGCCGAGACCCTCGGCGCGGCGATGGCCGGACTCGTCGGCGCGGAGCCCGAGGCCGTCGTCCTGGCCAACTCCACGACCGTCAACCTCCACCAGCTCCTCGCCACCCTCTATCGGCCCGAAGGGGGTCGGACCAGGATCCTCGCCGACGCCCTGGCCTTCCCCTCGGACGTCCATGCGATCGAGAGCCACCTGAGGCTCCGGGGCCTCGACCCGGTGACGGATCTCGTCCTGGTCGCCAGCGAGGACGGCCGGACCCTCTCCGAAGTCGCCATCGAGCGGGCGATGACCGACGAGGTCGCGCTCGCGGTCTTGCCCTCGGTCGTCTACCGGAGCGGCCAGTTGCTCGACCTGGCGAGGCTCGCCGAGGCCGGTCGACAGCGGGGGATCGTGGTCGGGTTCGACCTTGCCCACTCCGTCGGCGCGGTCCCGCATCGGCTGGACGACTGGGGCGTCGACTTCGCCTTCTGGTGCTCCTACAAGTACCTCAACGGCGGGCCGGGGGCGGTCGGGGCGCTCTACCTCAACCGGCGGCACTTCGGCCGGTCGCCGGGGCTTGCCGGGTGGTTCGGCAGCCGGAAGGATCGGCAGTTCGCCATGTCCCACCGCCTCGAACCCGCCGAGGGTGCCGGCGGGCTCCAGGTCGGGACGCCGCCGATCCTCGGGATGGCCCCGCTCGTCGGGGCGCTGGAGCTGATCGGGGAGGTCGGGATCGACGCGATCCGCGCCCGATCGCTGGCGCTGACCGCCTTCCTCCGGGGGCTCGTCGTATCCGAGCTGGAAGGCCACGGCTTCGGCTTCGCGACCCCGATCGAGGACCATCGCCGGGGCGGCCACCTGGCGATCACCCACCCCGAGGCTTCGAGGATCTCCCGGGCCCTGATCGAGGCCGGCGTGATCCCCGACCACCGGCCGCCCGACATCGTCCGGCTCGCCCCGGTCGCCCTCTACACCTCGTTCGACGACTGCCGCGCGGCCGTCGCCCGGCTCCAGGCGATCATGGACGGCCGCTCGTTCGAGGCATTCCCCGAGGCCGGAGGCCGGATCCCATGATCTTCGACATCACCCGGACCCTCCGAAATGGGCTACCGACCTGGCCGGGCGACACGCCCTATCGCTTCGACCTCGCCTGGTCGAAGGCCGACGGGGCGACGGTCAACGTCGGCCGGCTCTCGACCACGATCCACGTCGGGACCCACGTCGACGCCCCGTTCCACTTCGACGACGCCGGCGCGACCGTCGAGGCCCTCGACCTCGCCCCGTTCCTCGGCCCGGCCATCGTGGTCGACGTCCGGGGCCGGGCGACGATCCGAGTCGAGGACCTCGAAGGGCTCGACCTCTCCGGGACGCCCAGGCTCCTGCTCCGCACCGGCGGCTGGGTCGACCCCGCCGCGTTCCCCGAATCGATCCCCGTCGTCGACCGCGATGTCCCGGATTTCCTGAAGGGCAGGGGGGTGATCCTGCTCGGGCTCGACGTCCCCTCGGTGGACGCGATCGACAGCAAGGATTTGCCGATCCACCACGCGCTGGGGTCGGCCGGGATCGCGATCCTCGAATCGGTCGACCTCGATGGGGTCGAGCCGGGCGTCTACGAGCTGATCGCGCTGCCGCTGAAGCTCGCCGGGGGCGACGGGTCGCCGGTCCGGGCGATCCTGCGATGGGCCGGCCCTTGAAGACGCCGGGCGATCGGCCGGGGGTTGTCCTCCCCGGCCGACCCGACCCGGAAGGCCCGACTGGCTAGAAGCAGAGGGAGTGCAGGCCGGTCAGGGAGCCGTTGAAGTAGTCCACGTCGACGTTCCCGCTGACGCCGGGGACCGAGCCGGTGTCGCTGTACTGCCAGAAGGTCCAGTACCCCCAGGCCGACGGGACCATCGGCGAGGAGACGCCGTAGGCGGCGATCCAGAGCGGGCAATTCAGGTTGTTCGTCGGATTGCCGACGCTGTCCCTCCAGAAATAGTAGCCGGTGTAGATGATCCCCGGCCGCCCGGTGAGCGTCTTGATCTCGGCGATGAAGGCTTGCGTCCAGGCCCAGACCTGCGAGGGCGAGAGGCCGTCGGTCGTCTCCAGGTCGAGCACCAGTTGCAGCGAGTTGGTCCCGCTGGCGAAACCGCCGGCGGCCTTCACGGCGTTGACGAAGTACTGCGCCTGCGCCGAGGCGCTGGTGCCGGGGCGCCCATAGTGATAGGCCCCCCGGACGAGCCCGGCGGCGTGCATGTTGGCCCAGTTCTGATGGAGGTAGGGGTCGGTGTAGGTCGTCCCCTCGGTCGCCTTGCAGAAGCCGAAGCTGTTCCCGGCGGACTTGACCGAGCTCCAGTTCACGTTCCCCTGGTAATTGGACACGTCGATGCCATGCAACTGCGCCGCCGCCGGGGCCGCGAAGGCCCCGAGGGCGGAGAGCCCGAGAACAGCGAGGGCGGCGCGCGCGAAGATCCGTCGAGTCGTGCTCATGAGACCTGACTCCGAATTGGGGGACGGAGATGCGGGGGGACCAGGGATCGCGACGCCGCCGGGGCCGGGAAGGCCGCCGGGATCGGTCGCCGCTGGCCCCTAGTTAGGACGGGGCGCGAGCCGAAATCAAGCGGATTTTCCTAAATTCAGGACGCGACAGTTTAATTAGTGCGCAGGTCGAAATTATGCTCGGTCGAACATAAATGATTGCGATGAGCGCGCATCAACATTCGCTCAGGTTCACCGGGATTTGGAGTGCAAGCCCGCCTTCGGACGTTTCCTTATATTTCGTGTTCATGTCCTTGGCCGTTTCCCACATCGATCGGATGACGGCGTCGAGCGTGACCTTGGCGTCCTTCGGGTCGCTCGCCAGGGCGATGTCGCAGGCGGTGATGGCCTTGATCGCGCCCATCGTGTTGCGCTCGATGCAGGGGACCTGCACCAGGCCGCCGACGGGGTCGCAGGTCAGGCCGAGGTGGTGCTCCATGGCGATCTCGGCGGCCATCAGCACCTGATCGGCCGAGCCGCCGGAGACCTGGCAGAGCCCCGAGGCGGCCATGGCGCTGGAGACGCCGATCTCGGCCTGGCAGCCGCCCATCGCCGCGGAGATCGTCGCCCCCTTCTTGAAGAGGCTGCCGACCTCGCCGGCGGTCAGGAGGAAGTCGCGGACCCCGGCGTCGTCGCCGTCGCGGAAGCAGGCGTAATACATCAGCATGGCGGGGATCACCCCGGCCGCGCCGTTGGTCGGCGCGGTGACGACCCGGCCGAAGGCGGCGTTCTCCTCGTTCACGGCCAGGGCGAAGCAGCTGACCCAGCCGAGGATCTCGCGGAACTCGCGGCCCCCGGCGCGGATCGCGGCCATCCAGTCGTCGACGCCGGCGAACGACCGATCGCCGAGCTTCTTGCGGTTCATCGCCGCCGCCCGACGGACCACGCCGAGGCCCCCGGGCAGGACCCCGCCGGTCCGGCAGCCGAGGTAGACGCACTCCCGCATCGCCCGCCAGAGGGTCATCAGGCCTCGGTCGATCGCGGCGTCGTCGCGCCAGGTCCGCTCGTTGGCCCGGACGACCTCGGGGATCGTCAGCCGATGCTCCCGAGCATGGCGGATCAGGTCGGCCGTCGAGTCGATCGGCATCGGCAGCCCGGCGGGCCTCGGGCCGCCCTCGGGGTCCCCCTCGCGGACGACGAAGCCCCCGCCGACCGAGTAGAAGGCCTCGGCCAGGCTCGACCCGTCGTCCAGGGTGGCCGTGAACCGGAGGCCGTTGGGGTGGAAGGGGAGGGCCTCGGCCTTGTGGAAGCGGAGGTCCCGCGCGAAGTCGAAGGGGATCGCACGCGAGCCGCCAAGTTCCAGGCTCCCCCCGGACCGGATCGCGGCGACCCGGGGGTGGACCTGATCGATGGCGCAGGTGACGGGGTCCTCGCCGGTCAGGCCCATCAGCACGGCGACGTCGGTGCCGTGCCCCTTGCCCGTCTTGGCGAGCGAGCCATAGAGGTCGACGCCGACCGAGGCGACCCGCTCGAACGCCCCTCGCCCGCGGACGATCGCCAGGAATTGCTGGGCGGCCCGCCAGGGGCCCATCGTGTGCGAGCTGCTCGGCCCCACGCCAATCTTGAAGATGTCGAAGACGCTGATCGACTCCATGCCCGCCCCCTTTGGCGACGCCGACGGGACCGGGTCCCCCCACCGTCAACCATGATACGGGCCCCCGGGCCCGGCGCCTCCTCGGGCCCGCCCCCCGACCCGGGCAAGCCCTCGACGGCCGGATGTGGTTTTTTCGCAACATCCTCCTTCGCCCCATGTCGCGGGCGGCCCGGGGGCCGAACGACTCGAAAAGGGTGCCAATATTCCCGACAACGGCCGTCTCTCACCCCGCCAGGGCCCCCGAATCCGCCACCCTGACGCCATCAATAGCATAATCCAATAATCGATATATTGATTCGGACGATCTCCTGGATTCAAGACAAGATAATCCGGCGGTGTCGAAGATTCTCCGCGCTTTACCCGGACACCCGGCCATGGTCGGCCCCGACCCGGCGACCTCGGCGACCGCCCTTTCGGGGGGCTCAGCACGCCGGGAGGCCGGGGGCCCGAGCACAAATAAGCACAAAACGCGGCAAATCCGGGGCGACGTTGGTTTTAAGCACGAATTCGACTCGAAAAATCAATACGTCGGATCACAATTTCAACGACGGTGACATTCCTTTGACACAGTTCCCGGAGCTCGGTTAAAACTCACCCTCGTCGCGGCGTGGACAGCTTTACCCCCGACGACCCGGCGACGGGGACACGGATTTTCACCGAGGGAAGCACGATTGATTAAACACAATTGATGTTTTCTCGATCACGCCGTGTCACGCCATCGCGGTAGCCACGCCGACCGGCGGCCTCCCGGCCGTCCCGGGGGGTCCACGCCCCATCGCCTCTCGTGTTGCCCCACCTCGACCCCACCCAAGGAACGCCACCATGAAGAGCTCCACCCTGGTCGCCCTGTCCCGCAAGGCCCTCGCCCTCGGCCTCGTCTTCGCCGCTTTCTCCGGCTCGGCCTTCGCGGTCGACGTCCCCGAGATCGACCCCGGTTCGATCGGCAGCGCCCTGGCCCTGCTCTCGGGCGGCGTGATGATGCTGACCAACCGCCGCCGCGCCAAGTAAGTCATCGGTTAATGCAGTGATTTGCGATGGCCCCGGGGGCGGGACGCCCACCCCCGGGGCGATCCGCGACCTCGGCGGCCAGTCGAGGCTCGTCCCGCGGCGGTATCGAGGCACCGTCGCCGGCTCCCCCCCTCCTCGTACCCATTGGCGGTCGTCCATGCTCCCCACGGCGGTACCCCACGGTGCCCGGGCTCGCGTCGCCCCCGGCCTTTCGGCAACGTCCCGGCCCCTCGCGGCCTGGGGCTGCGTGGCCGGGGTCGTGGTGGTCGAGTTGCTGGTCCTCTCGGTCCGCTTCGACGTGAAGCAGCTCCTCGCGGCCGCGGGCCTCGGCGGGTTCGGCGGCCGCGAGGCGATGTCCTCGACCCGGATCGTGGCGCTGGGGTCCCTGGCCGCGATGGTCGCCACGGCGGTCTTCGGCGGCGAGGCGATCGCCGGCCTGCTCGCGGCCCGCGGCCCTCGCCCGGGCCTCGGGCGGATGCCCTGGTACCTCGCCGGCCAGCTCGCGGCCTATTCGGCCTTCGTCGCCATCGCGAGCCGGGGCCTCGAGGCCTCGGGCCCGGCCCATCCCGTCCCGGCCTGGTGTCCGGCGGCCTGGCTGATCTCGGGCGTCGCCGCCCTGGGCCTGGCGGCCGCGGCCGCCCTGCCGCCCTCGCTCTGGTGGCCCCTGGCCCGCCGGATCCCCGGGGCGATCGCCGCCGGCCTGGCGACGGGCGTCGTCGCTTCGGCCTCCGGACTGGCGACCTCTCGGTTCTGGGGCCCGCTGGCCGAGGGGACGATGCGGCTCTCCGCCGCCCTGCTCGGCCTGATCCACCCGACGGTGGTCTGCCGGGTCGAGGAGCGGATCCTCGGGACGCCCGGGTTCACCGTGACCATCGCCCCGGCTTGCTCGGGCTACGAGGGGATCGGGCTGATCCTGGCCTTCCTCGCCGGCTTCCTCTGGTTCGACCGCTCGCGTTTGCTCTGGCCGCGGGCCTGGCTGCTCCTGCCGATCGGCCTGGCCGCGATCTGGCTGCTCAACGCCGCCCGGATCGCCGCCCTGGTCACGATCGGGGCCTGGGTCTCGCCCGAGCTGGCGGCCGACGGGTTCCATTCGCAGGCCGGCTCGCTGGGCTTCACCGCCCTGGCGCTCTTGCTGGTCGCGGCGGGCCGGAGCCGCGCCTTCCGCGTCGGCGAGCCCGGGTCCGGGGCGATCGAGGCCCGGGTCAACCCGGCCGTCCCCTACCTGCTGCCCCAGCTCGTGCTCATCGCGGCGACCATGGTCGGCGCCGCCCTGACGGTCCGCGGCGGCCCGGACCGGGCCTATCCGCTCCGGGTGGTCGCCGCCGGCCTGGCGTTCTGGGCCCTCCGCGGTCGGTATCGCGGGTTGGCCCTGGGCGGGTCGTGGGTCGCGGTCGGCGCCGGGGTGCTGGTCTTCGCCGCCTGGATGGCCCTGGAGCCGGCCTCGGCGGCGACGGCCGGCCCGCTCGCCGGGATGTCGGCCTCGGCGGGGGCCGCCTGGCTAGCCTGCCGGGTGATCGGATCGGTCGTCGCCGTGCCGATCGCCGAGGAGCTGGCGTTCCGCGGCTTCCTCGCCCGGCGACTCGCCTCGGTCGACTTCGAGGCCGTCAACCCCCGAGACCTCGGCTGGCTCGCGGTCGCCGTCTCCTCGGCCGCCTTCGGCGCCCTCCACGGCCGATGGCTCGCCGGATGCCTCGCCGGCGTCGTCTACGCCCTGGCCTACCGCCGACGCGGGGCCCTCATCGACCCCATCCTCGCCCACGCCGTCACCAACGCCATGATCGCCGGCTACGTCCTGGCGACGGGCCGCTGGGCCTTCTGGTCTTGATCGAAACCAGCAAGCGACCCCGGACGCCCGACGACGTCGGGGCCCCCCGTTGCACCGTTCCTCCGCCCTCGTCCTCGATCCATCCTTCTTCTCAAGAGGTCTCCTCATGTCGATCGCCGCGAAGCTGTCCTCGAAGATCCGCAACGACCGCCGCCGCAAGGCCGTCCTCTCGCTGGAGGAGGTCGAGTCGCGCCTGTTGATGACCAACGGCTTCGTCGGCGGCTACGTCACGATGGGGGCCGGCGTTCCCGACGCCAACGCCAGCGTCCAGCTCTCCGGCGGCGGCCTGACGACCCCGCTGACGGTCCAGACCAACTCCGACGGCTATTACCACTTCGACAACGTCGTTCCCGGCACCTACACCCTCTCCGAATCCCACTCCGGCTACATCCCGACCTCGGCCACCGCCAAGACGACGATCAATTCGGCCACGCCGATCGGCACCAGCATCCAGGTCAAGGTCGTCGATCCCTCGACGCAGAACCTCGCCCTCTCCAGGACGACCGATCCTTACATCGCCGCCAGCACGCAGTTCAGCCTCGTCGGCGGCGTCTTCAATGGCATCACCTCGAGGTTGATTGGCGACACGACGCACCAGTACGGCCTGCATCTGGACGGCAACCAGGGCAATACCAAGGACTTCCTCGGCCTCTGCACCGACCTGAACCACGGGAGCGGCCCCGGCCCCTACGCCGTCAGTCCGAGCCTGACCCCGCTGGACCCGGCCGTGACCGACAACATCGGCCGGATCGGCTACCTCTACAACCACTTCGGCCAGACCTCGCAGGGCCCAACCAACGGCGCCGCCTTGCAGCTGGCGATCTGGGAGCTGCTCTACGACAAGAGCCCGGACCTGTACTCGGGCAACTTCACGCTCGGCGCCAGCAACGACCCGACGATTGTCGCGGCGGCCAATTCGTTCCTCACCCAGTCCGCCGGGAAGTCCGAGGATGCCTACTTCCTCAACGTCAAGACGGACAAGGGCGACTACAACGGTCAGAGCATGATCTGCACCGACGAGTGCGACTTCGACAACACAGAGAACAACCCCCTCGCCCGGGGCGAGACCGCCACGATCGGGTTCTGGCACAACAAGAACGGCCAGGCCCTGATCAATAGCCTCAACGGCGGCCAATCCGACACGCAGCTCGGCAACTGGCTGGCCACCAACTTCCCCAACCTCTACGGTAGCTCGGCCGGCGACAACAACCTGGCCGGGAAGACCAATAGCGGCGTCGCCTCGTACTTCCTGACCCTCTTCAGCCAGACCGGCCAGAAGACGGGGGCCCAGATCCTGGCCACGGCCCTGGCCGTCTACTCCACCAACACCACCCTGGCCGGGGGCGGCATGGCCGCCGGGTATGGGTTCATCGTCTCGTCGACCGGCACCGGGGCCGCCACCTACAACGTGGGAACCTCGCTCGTCCCTTACGGTGGACCTTCGGGCCAGGTAAGCATCTTCAACCTCCTCAAGTTCGTCAACGCGACGTCTTCGAACGGCGTCATCGGGGGCGCGAACTCCGCCCTGCCGAACATCTTCAACACCATCTTCGACGGCATCAACCAGGGCGGCGACATCGTCTGAGCCCGCCTCGACCCGCCAGGGGCCGGCGACCTCGCCCGAAAGGGTGGTGTCGCCGGCTTTTTTTCGTTGGCAAACTCCGTCTCCCCCTCCCGATGTCCCGGGCCGCTTGGGTCGGTTGGTCAGACCGGGCGGGCGAGGATCGCGTCGAGGGCGGCGACGGCGCCTTGGCGGAGGTCGGCCTTGCCGAAGCCGTGGAGGGCGCCGACCGACTGGGCCTCGACCTGGGCGTCCTCGAAATTGCTCACGAGCATCACCGGGAGGCCGGAAAGCTCGGGCTCGGCCTTGATCGCGCGGATCAGGGCGAGGCCGGGGCTGCCGTCACCGTCGAGCACCCGGTTGACCAGGACGAGGTCGAAGTCGCCGGCCCGGAGCGTGACCAGGGCCTCGCTCGCGGTGTTGGCCCCGGCGACCTCGGCGTCATACGACTTGCCCAGGTGGCGGACGATCGAGCCGTGGTCGAAGGAGCACTGGCCGACGGAGAGGATGCGCGGCTTGTCCATGATCGGGATCTCCCGGAGGGGCCCGAGGCCGACGACCCGACGGCCTCGCCCCCCTCCTGGATTGTTCGCGACCGGCCCCCGCCGAGTCAATCGCCCGGCGGCCCGTCAGGCCCCGAACTTCTGGAGCCGGTTGGCGTGGGCCATCGCCAGGGGCATGATGTCCTTGGCCAACAGATGGCCGAGGCCGCCCTGGAGGCAAGGCCGCTCGCCGAAGGTCGTCACCAGGTCGGGCCTCGAAGTCGCCGGGGCCCAGATCAGCAAGGGGACCGGGTGGAAGCTGTGCGACTTCATCCGCGAGGGCGTCGAGTGGTCGCCCGTGACGATCAAAACGTCCGGCTTGAGGCCCATCAGCTTCGGGATCTCGGCGTCGAGGGCCTCGATCATCGCCACCTTCTTGGCGAAGTCGCCGTCCTCGCCGGTGCTGTCGGTGTACTTGTAGTGGATGAAGAAGAAGTCGTACTTGGCCCACTCCGCCTTGGCGACCTCGAACTGGTCGGCCAGGGTCTTGCCGGGCTCGACGACGGTCATCCCGACCAGCCTGGCGAGCCCTCGGTACATCGGGTAGACGGCGATGGCGGCCGACTTCAGGCCATAGACCTCCTCCATCGTGGCGATCGCGGGGAACTTGGCGAACCCGCGCATCATCAGGAAGTTGGCCGGGCTCTCGTCTTTCAAGATCGCCTTGGCCTGGCGGAGGAACTCGGCGGCGACCTTGGCGGTCTTCTCCGAGGCCGGGTCGCCCGCCTTCGGCTCCAGGGTCTTCAGGCCGGTGGCCAGGGGGTCGGTGTCGGCCACGTTGTCGCCCAAGCCCTCGCCCCGGAAGCGGACGACCAGGCGATACTCGCGGACCGGCTCGACCAGGACCTCGACCCCCTCGATCTTGATGGCGCGGAGCTTCTCGACCAGCTTCTCGCAGACCTCGGTGGGGATCCGACCGGCCCGGCGGTCGGTCACGACGCCGTCGGCGTCGATCGTGCAGAAGTTCCCCCGGATCGCCACGTCCTTCGGGCCGACTTCCACGCCGATCCCCAGCGCCTCCAGCACGCCCCGGCCGATGTCGTTTTCCAGCGGGTCGAACCCGAACAGCCCGAGGTGCCCGGGGCCCGATCCCGGAGTGATGCCCGGCGCGACCGGCGTGCTGAGGCCGACGGTCCCCTCGGTCGCGAGCCTGTCGAGGTTCGGGGTCTTCGCCGTCTCCAGCTCGGTCTTCCCGCCCGGCTCGATCGGCAGGCCGCCGAGGCCGTCGGCCACCAGCATCACGATCTTGGTCTTGTTCAAATCCTTGAGCTGGCGGATCAGGTCGTGCATCGGCATCGCGGGGCGGGCCTCGGGTGGGGTCGGGCGGCTTCCATTCGAAAAGGCGCAGCCTACCTGCCTACCCGACCAGGCGGCGGGATGCAAGGCCGATCGACCCCGGCTTACGACCCTCCAAGAAAGGGGTCAGGAACCGAAACGCGAGAAGCGGCCTTGGATCTTGCTTGAGTCCAAAGAAGGGTTCCTGACCCCTTTTTCCAATCCGACATCCTCGGCCTGACGTCAACACCTCCCGTCCCGCAACTCCGCTGCCCGGCGCGGGCTGGCTCAGGGTTGCGGCGGGGAGGCGACGTCCCAAATCACGAGATCCGAGACGCCCTGGTTTTCCGGCGGCAGCACGGCCCACCCGCCGGAGACGACGCGAAGGCCGCGATCGAGGAAGGCGATCGCTCTCACCGGTAATCCGGGGCCAATGATCGTCCGAGATGGTTGGTCCCCGCGAGCTTCCCAGATCCGAACGATCCCGTCCTCGCCGCCGGATGCAATCGACTTCCCGCTCGGGTCAAAAGCGAGCAGGGTCGGCCGACCGATCGTCTCGGGGCGACGGGGCAAGGGCACCTCTCGTTCCAGCGTCATCCCCGCGAAGTCCCAAACGGTCAGGGATTGATCGAAACCGATCACCGCCAATTTCCTGCCATCGCCGCTGACGGCCACTCCCGTGGCCGCAGGCCGATTGCCATAGGGGAGCGGCCGTACGCCCGCCTCGCTTGCTTCCCTCAAGAACACGGTGCCGTTGCCGGGAAAACAGTGGGCGGCCCGGTCACCGCGATCGCTGAACGACGTCCCCACCGGCAACTGATCATAGAAGTGACCGAAGAGGTCGATCCGGCGGATCTCATCCAAGGCGGCCGGTCGATCGCTGCCTGCAACCCAGGCTGACAG
>JAABUK010010557.1_pt1 | contig 12285 bp, 11 predicted proteins | sample 5559141 | NCBI WGS metagenome assembly JAABUK01 (sample SAMN10711869, study PRJNA513367) | rock metagenome | isolation source: Antarctica rocks | place: Antarctica: Victoria Land, Pudding Butte nord | collected 2016-01-03 | reverse complement strand
GCTGTCTCCTCTCCCCTCTCCCCTCTTCCTTGCTTCTCACTTCCACCGTCTTCCTCCACGCCTCCCACGCCTGAGACTCGGATCGCGCCATCAAGCGGCCTCTCGATAGCGTTGTAAGTCCTTGGGTGGCCTCCGCACTCAGTTCTCCGCCGGCTGACCTTTCCAAGAACGCGTATCCGCTACGGACCCCGACCTAGAAACGGAATCTCCGTGGAAGAATCTATCTTCCTCCAAACTTTGGGACTGAGATGCGAAAATGGAATCAACCTCGACGATGACAGCGGAGCCATCGAACAAAAGACCAAGATCGCTTTCCGGAGACTTGGGTGGCCCGCCTTCCAAAACCGCCAAAACGCTGTCGAGTCACCTCCAGATCAATTATCTTGCGCGACAGTACAATCAAAACATCCCTCTGGTTAATGTGGACGACACTCTTCCGTCCATACTCCGATTGATCGGTGACTACGATGGCGTCCTCCACCGACACGAGAGCCTGGCAGGAAACCTCGGGGCCTGCCCGCTCGGCCCAATCCTCATCAAGCGATTCGAGCGGCTCTTCGACGGCCCGCCTCACATTCTCAAATCTCATGGCAAGGACCCAAACGTTACCTGGCTCGACGTCGTGGACTTCGCAAGAAATAAGCCTGAGCAATTCAATCTAGAGAAAATGCGCAACGGGCTCAGGGTCTGTCAATTCTACACAAAGCAATGTCGAGTCGAAATATCTGAGGAAGATTATGTTCTGATTGCCAGTGGCATGCCACAAAAGCTCATTCCTCCACAGCCGATACAGGAAGACGAGGAGAAAGAGCTTGGCGCACTCGAGATACTGGAGAAAAATTTGAGCCAAATTGTACAGATGGCTGATCAAGGTATGTCAGGCACTAGGATTTATCTGAAGTTGTACTCACGTTGTCGCAGTCTCTGGTCGAGCTCGTCAGTTGAACCATCGCCTGAAAAATCGAAAAGCGGCCATCATCAGCCGTCGAGAAGCAGAAGACCACAAGAAAGGCCACCCACGCTCAGACAGTCCAGTGGCACTATCCGAGGTGGTGAATGGAACCTCGACAAGGACTAATGGAATGCTTGCACCTTCTGAGTCGCCTCCCTTGGGCTTCACCGCGGTGAATACTCGACAGTCTGCACCAGCCAAAACAGTGGCTGACACTCCTGTCAAGCCTTCGGCGAAACCTGGGAATCCCTTGTTCTCGGGGGCAAACACGGAAAACGTCACTGTCCTCAATGGCGCGTCCATCAAAGGAATATCACAAGAACAACGCGTGGAGCTAATAAAGAGCTTCCTGGTGAATGCTGACATACAAGCCCGAGACGATGATCTCAACCGGCGATCCTCACTTGGTACCACCCGGTCAGCAACACTGGAGACCCCGCAACAAACAAGAGCTGAATCCCTCGGCCATGGTTCACTCTACCATTCGATTCCGTCTTCTGCTGTCCCTATCCCCAGTACACCTGCCTCCTTACTGCCACATCTTAAGCCTACCCAAGTCGAACGAGATGATGGCGGTCCCTACAAAGCGGAGATGGTCAATCGCATGGAATCTTTACATCGAGGCGAGCGCATCATTCCACCCTGCGATAGATGTAGACGTTTACATATGGATTGCCTGAAGAACTTGACCGCCTGCATGGGCTGCACCAAGAAGCACGCAAAATGCAGTTGGAAAGATGTCCGCGAAGAAGAACTCAGAACCAACCGGGTAAATGCGCGGACAGCCTCCTACTCACCTGAACATGGCGGACCCAGTGACAACCATGCCGAGCTCGCTACACCTGATGCAAGCTCATCATCGCATCATAGTCCAATAAGCGCGGTACAGCCGGTCGTGCAGGAACCACCACAACCACCACCACCACTGAGTGCAAGTAAAAGGGAATTGGACCTGCTTCCCCCCCCACCATCGTCATCATTCCCCAACGCTCTGACTACAGGTACTGGCTCCCCTTCCGTGTACGCAAGCGTCGAGAGAAAAGCCGAAGTCTTCCCACTCCCACCACCAACCACCACAACGCCATCAGCGCCAATGATCCCAACCTCAGACCGTCCATTAACAGCAACTACGAAAACGGCAGCAGCGGTGGTAATAACGATCGGCCAGCAATTACAAGACGCAGCCAACGGCCTAGCCGCTGCTCATCGTTCGGTCTTTACCCCTTTGAAGCAGAGCCAGAGCCTGAGCCAGAGTCGAAGCGTCGAGAAATACGAGGACGAGGATGATGACGAGGGCGATAGACTGCAGGCTTTGGCGGCGCAGGTCTATCGGTCTGCATCAGCGCAGCAGCATCGATCATGACGACTATGAGCCTGAGAGGATGTCTTTCTTGTGATGGAGGCTTTCCCCCTTATATATGTGGGTCTATCTGCAAGGTGGCTGTTATGCTAGCAGTCTTTTGCACTCGTACCTCAAGGAATGGCTCTTCTGCGCTGTCATTCATGGGAGCGGGAGGTGGACTGATTTAGTCGTCTTCGTACCGCACCGTCGTCAAGAGAAACTGACATCAAGTTGGTTCAAACAGCCGGAGTTGTTTGTTCCCTCTCTTGTGCCGCCTGGCGTTTCTTTGCTCGTTTTGATATCAACATGCATATTTCAAACTACTTTGTTGATACAGTTCTACCAGAATGTACATGTCAAAAGAACATTCACCAACGGTTCGATTCTACCAGATTGATTGTCACCTGGAAAGAGTCTATGTTCGAAAGTGACACGCAAGACCATTCGAAATACCTTGAGATTCTCGTTCAGTGCTTGACCGACATGACAGCCCCCTCCCTGATCTTTCGGCCTGCCGGGATCCGAGAGAGGGTAGGTCAGGTCTGGCGACGAACGTAGTCTTCAGCGTGCACTGTAATGAGTGGCAGCTTGATAGAACAGAGTCAGACAATCACAAGTAAGTGGACGATCGATCGAGCGTGTTTCAATTTGCTGGGAACTGTTTATCTCTCCTGCTGATGGATTGGGACCAGAATTTCTTCACTGGAAAGGCATTCTTTGGGTGGGGAGGCCGCTGCTCTTTTTTGATTTTACGATCAACTTCCTCCATGGGTGATTTGTGTGACCAGTGAAGGTGGTAAGCTAGTTACTAAAAGGTAAGAGTCATGCTTCATGCGTGGAAGTGGCTCGTTTGGGCAAAAATCTTCTTCTCCCTGTAAAACACTTCACCCGACTGGCTGTCGAAAAGCTGCCGGACTCCCCATTCTCGCCGAGTAGAAGCCATCGATCACATGGAGACCCAGAGTAGAGGCAGAGATACCTTGCAGGTACAATGGTTCACTATGGTCAGTCCGCAAGCTGTCGTTGCGTGCTTCCAGCCGCCAACATCCGTGACGACTTGCCATTCCTTCGCTTTATCCGCTCCTTGCTCAAGCACCTCCGTGACTCTCTTGGACAGCTCCCTCCATTTCATGATATGCCCCTTCCCAAAATGAATCTCCAATTCCCCGACTTCATAATCCTACAGCCGCTTTGTAATGCTGCAGCTTAATTCGCAGGCTCTCTGCCATCTGTCTTGGGTAGTCTATACCGCCGAGCATCTGATACCCATCTTGACCAGATTCACCGTAGGCTGAGGAACTAGTCCCCGCCGTTTTTGTAGGCGCCAAGGATAGCCTGAGGATCTGGGTGAGATAAACAGAGAACGCAGAGGATGAACATCCAAGTGCTTATCGAGATCTGAGATAGCGCAGCGAAGCCGTGTTAGTGTAGGCTATCTCTTCGAGAAGGGCGATCTGGCGCTATCAAGCTTCTCGAGGTAAGCTTAGAGTGCGAGAGGGTGGCGGAAGTAAAGTTGGAAGTAATCTCTGTTGATGAAAGTGGTGATGCCGACATAGGGGAAGCGGCGTGCAGATGGGAGGGTCTTGAGTAGACCGACGGCTAGACGACGGGTCTTGTCTCGCTCACGGGGTTTGTGAATTGCCAGCAAAAGAATATTGGTGGATCAAGGAGAGTACCTCGTAGAGAAAAGTGGGTGATCTCGCTCGTTCTGATAGTACATCTTTGAGCAGAAATTGCGGGCGGATTCCTCCATCAGGAGGTCAGGGGGTGAGATAGCCATCGTGGTCGACAGCATCTGGATCGACTCAAGCCTGTCCATTATTCATTGAGGAGGCCGGATCATGCTCTGAATCATTCACTTTCCGTTCAACGTTGGCAGTCCTCTTATTTGAGGACAGCGTCAAGTTTCTCTCTTCTCCAGGAACAACTCTCCAAATTTCGAAGTCAAAGCGCCGTTTGACATACTTGAATACCGCAATCTTTGTCGTTGAAGGAGAGCATGTGTCATCCGCAAGGGAAATTCATTAGCTACTGGCGCAATTGTTCCGTGACCAACACTAAATGCTGGATATGATTTCCTGGAAGACATATCTTTTGGTTTTCAGAGCCCATCTCTGAATCCTGTGACAGAATTTCATAGGATATGAGACGAACTTAAAATAAAATGAAGGGCATTAGAGACTTTAGTAGGTTGAGGCTGCTGTGTGTATCAAGCATATCGCAAGTGTATCATCGCCTCGCTTTCCGGCCAGAGGCTCATGGAATAAACAACGCGGTTGAATCACAAGCTCTAAAGCGTTGCGCGCCCGTTGGAAGAACTTGGTCAAAAATTCCATTCTCTGCCACAGCCTCCAGATTGCGATGATTCTGTTGACCTTATCTTCAGTGTAGTCGTCGTACGTAGACACATGTGCGAGCTCAACGGTTCTCAAACTCGTTCTCAGCGTATTCACCATTTGGTGATTCCTCGAGCGCATTGCCACTAACGCCCACTTTTAACTGCATTTGTTTAGTTGAGCAATGAAAAGGCACAGCTTGGTCCTTTAGGATCGAGTCAAGAAACAATCATCACCTTCACAGCCACTCTGCCTTCATCTTCTCCCTCTCTGGCTTGATTTGCAGCAAGTCTGAAGGCCTTTTCTCCTCCAGCAAGGGGGACTCTGTGGGTGACCAGCGCCTCTGCTACACCATCTAGCTTCCCAGCTGCAAAAAGTGTGATGGCAGCAGGGTAACAATTTGCATACCTAAAAACGCCAACAATGTCCACTTCTCTCAGAGCAGCGGCTCCCAAGGGCAGGGTCTGCACAGGTGTACCCATACCAACCAAGACCAATTTTCCGCCAGAGGTGGTCGCAAAAATTCCTATCTGAACGCATAGAGGCATACCCGTGCACTCGAAGACACGAGAAAGGCCCGTCGACATTTTAAAGGCTGCGTTGATTTCATCCGCCAACGACTGTGCATTGGCTAAGGCCTCATCTGTATTTGAGGCTGGTGGTTTTCGTGGCAAATGGTGTGTCTTTATTTTATATCTTCCACCCCCTAGTTCGGCCACTATCGCCAGTCGTTTTGCGTCAATATCTGCGATCACTATCTCAGCAACACCCACTACTGAGAGAGCAGTCGCGGTGAGCATCCCAACTGCACCGGCCCCGAGAACGAGTGCACTTGAACCTGGTAACGGATCCCCAGTGGTCCCACTACCAGCACTGACCGACCGATTGACCGCATGGAGTGACACCGCAAGAGGTTCAACGAGAGCGCCTTGTTCGAACGTGATAGACTCTGGCAGACAGTGACACATTGCTGCAGGATGTGTGATGGTTGTTTGCAAGGTACCATCGGCGTGAGGGAAAGTCTTCGCAGAAGATTTGAAAGATAATTTGGGACATAAATTATAGCGCCCGGTTGCACAAAGATGACAGACACGGCATGGCAGGCCAACCTCAAGGGCTACCCGGTCGCCGACACTCATCGATATGTCCGATGCTAAATTTGTGGGATCCGAGTCATGGCCATTTGTGGTAACACTAGGGATTGCCGTTACTACGCCAGAAGCTTCGTGGCCGAGAACGAGAGGTGATTGAAGCTGGAAATTGCCATTGCGACCATAAGTATAGTAGTGAAGATCAGAGCCACAAAGCCCAGTGGCTCGGATAGAGACTTGGACTTCGTGAGCTGCCAGAGTAGGTACATCTCTGGTTCCCGGCGAGTGTATTAGTTCACACACCGTTCACGAACTTTTGGATGGCGCAAGTAGGAGGCATGACTCGATTGTGTCGGAAGGCCTTTAGCAATGAATTTGTGCGGGAGCATCGGCACTGAACATGGTTATATAACTGACCCGGCGAAGATCTTTTGGCCCATGAAGCATTAGAGCCTCCGATGTATTATCTGTCCTGGACATCTTGCGATTTGCGACTTGGACATGAGCCTGAGAGCGGAGCCTATCGATTGAGCAATGTAGCTTCACTACTGCGACTTCGATCAAACAGCTGTATCTCAAAATGAAAACAGTCGACGAAGAGTAGGGATATTCAAGAAGTAAATCGACGAGTCGCAGGTTCAGATGTTATCTGAAAGCTACTGGGCACTAAAAGCCCACGCCTTTCTCGGGGAAGCAAAGTCTTGATCCATCCAGATGGAAAATTGTCGGCGGCTTGTCACGAAAATCTTGTACCTAACTAACGCTATCATCTCTCCGAAACTAGAATAGAGTAGGGAAAATAGAGTAGGTACGGGGTCTCTATTCGGTTTTTCGATTTCAAATGCCGATGCCAAAATGTTGTCGTGGGGGTTTCAGTGCCTCGCAGACGATCGGCGAGGAGATTCTCTTGTGCAGCAAGCATGACTTCTTTCCAGAGCTGAACGTAGTTGGCCACGAGACACCTCTGATCATCACATTGCTTGCAAGACTCCCATCCTTTACTACCTTGTGCGCGCATTGATGCGGTGTCAATTGGTCGAATATGTCGCGGAAGGCAGTACTTCTGATTGGTGAACTGACTCATATCGAGAAAGAGTGGAAAGCCTGGTCCTCGAAATATGTCCTCAAGGTTGGATGTGCAAGCCAGACAACGAGCACGGCAGCTGATGTGATTCCAGGAATTCATCAATGGCTCAAGGAAAGACTTTTTGAGAAAGCTCCAAGACGGAGAGTATGATGATGTGGTTGGACTTTACAGATCCAATAAGTCCGTAGCGGTAAGATCATCCAGGCAACGCTCAATGAAAATGACTGATATGGGATGTGCAGGTCACCGGACCTTTCGACAGTGCGCTGGTTTCGCTGTTGCCAGAGTCGTTGAAGTACATTTGTCACAATGGAGCAGGTTACGATAACATTGACATCAACCCGTGTACCCAGAGAGGTAGGACGCGAATCGGGTTCCTATACTGTCAGCATGCTCATAAATCCAGGTATCGCAATATCAAGTACGCCTATTGCTGTGGATGATGCGACTGCCGACGTAGCCATTTTCTTGATGCTCGGGGCATTGCGACAAATCACAATACCTATGACGGCTATAAGAGATGGTCTGTGGGAGGGGGAAGACACCAATCGGTCACGACCCGAAAGAAAAGACCCTGGGTATATTAGGAATGGGTGGAATCGGCAGAGTGAGTATACACCAACGTTTGGGGTGTCCTTTCTGACAGGCAACAGGCAATGGCAAAGCGAGCTCGAGCCTTTGGTATGAAGATTGCGTACCACAACCGTTCGCGGCTACTCTCGCTCAATCCGCCGTCCTCAGTCTAAACCTTTCGTTGAATGCGAAAACGCACCATATCATCTCAGCTCGGGAATTGGAGAAGATGAGAGACGGCGTTGTGATCGTCAACACTGCAAGAGGTGCTCTCATGGACGAGAAGGATCTCGTGGCCGCAGTCGAGTCCGGAAAAGTTGCTTCGGCCGGATTGGATGTTTTCGAGAATGAACCAGCAGTAGAGAATGGACTGTTGAGAAATCCAAAAGTCGTACTGCTGCCTCACATTGGCACTAACACGTACGAAACTCAGATGGATATGGAGCTTTTAGTGCTGAAAAATCTTGAGTTTGGTGTCGACAAAGGAAAGCTGCTCACGCCAATACCCGAGCAGAAAGGGATGCTAGGTGATAGAAATGGTCACTTATAGAAGCGCATTTCCAGATCCAGAGCTTTTGGAGCATTCTCAATTCTTTTATTATCCGTGTTATAGAGTTCGAGATATAGATAGCACTTTAGACGAAAGATGTTAACAGGAGGCGGCAGCCTGAAGACCACTCCATCTCGTGCCAAGAGAAAGCTCGAAATGGGAGATAGGGCAAGGGCGGACATCTCCTAAAACGAGTTAGTGGATTATGCTTCGAAAATCCACATCACGAACAAAGAAGCGTTTGAGGTCAACATCGAGATCAATTCGAAGTAACAAACCGGCGACCGTCTCTTCTCCAGTTGTTCAAGATGGTAGGTACAATCTGCTTCATAATCGTCTTCATCGCTCCCAGGCATTGTTCGCGCTTCGGGTCCAGGACCTGCTGACCACTCATGCTTCAAGGTCCGCTACGCTGCGCAACAAATTGAGAACGGCAAATCCGCTCGAAGCCGAGGCTCTTACCTGCGCGTCAGCTTCAAGAACACCCGCGAAACTGCTCAAGCGATCAATGGTTGGAAGCTTGAACGTGCTGTTAAATACCTCGAAAATGTCCAAGAATTCATAGAGGCCGTGCCTATGAGACGATATGCTGGAGGAACTGGGCGAAGTGCACAGGGTGAGTTTGACGCAAAGCACATGCGAGAGCGATACTCGTTACGATAAATAGATTCTGTTGCAGCTGCAATTTTTTGTGGGACTTCTGGTCGCGATAGTCTTTCCATGATCGAATATCCAATCCGTCGATCTTACAGAATAATTGGAGCTGACATTCATTTACCATCAGGGAAACAGTTTGGTGTCTCGCGCGCACGTCATCCAGTGAAATCTGCCGAATTCCTCCTGTCACTCCTCAAGAACGCCGAAGCCAATGCCGATACCAAAGGCCTGGACACTGGCAACCTGATCGTCAAACACATTCAAGTCAACCAAGCACCAAAACAACGTCGACGGACATACAGAGCTCACGGTAGAATTAACCCCTACATGAGCAACCCATGCCACATCGAGATGATCTTGACCGAAGGGGAGGAAGCTGTGAAGAAAGGTGCAGATGGGCTGACCAAGAACGAGGGACGACTGAGCTCAAGACAGAGAGGGGCGAGAGTTCGAAGAGCCATCACTAGCTCGTAGGTGGTGTTGCGGGGACTGAAAATAATCTTAGATACTTTCATGACGGGGAATCCATTCGGCATGCAGTCCAGCTGCAAGTTGCAGTAATGAAGGACGAGTCTCATGCCGTTTTTAGCGGTTGATAGGGCACTCTTGCTACAGAACACGCACGTCGTTGAGAGATTTGTGCATGGTTCATTTTGCTGAAGGAGCATCTGCAGAGACACGAACTTTCCCTCTACTGTTGATGAACTCGTCTGTTACCATTTTGTCTGTTCCTTTTTTCCCTGCAAAGGTTGCAAATGTCTTTATTTGCCCATCAAGAAGCTTCGGTCTCCACTCTGTTCTCCGTTCCTCCGAGCAATTAGTATAATTGCTAAACAAACGCCATCCACTGTCTCGTCTAAGGCCTCACTGATCAACTTGGATCTCACACTCAATGCGACTCCTTCTGGACCCTAATTAACACATTATATTCACCACAACGCTAATAATGTCAGATCGAGCCTTTCGAATGAGCAAGTGCGAAAAGAAACATGTCTAACCACGTCGCAGCTTTTCGACACACTACCACAAAACATGCGTGCCGCAGTTAAGAGTAGTAGTACCATGCAAGCCAAAGTGGGACTAAGTAAGGCCGTCCCAACCCCACCATCAAGACGTCGCTAGGTGGACGGAGGAAGAAAGGCGTTGATTTAGCTGTGTATGAACGGCATGGCAAGACAATATTTCTATATAGCCAACGCCGCCTCGATTGAAAGAACACGCAGCAGTCCGATAGAAGTAGAGGGCAGGAGCCAAATAGTGTCAGATGAGCAATGCTGAGGAAGGCCTGCACCGTTTTTGAAAGTCTAAACGGGTTCATTACCACGATCATCACACACGGCCATTACTGGCACATCCGCCAGTAACAAAAACCCATGCAAAGGTTCGGATTCGGAAGCAATGCCAAGTGATAAGATTAGCCGTCTGTGTGGCGTCCACTAGTCATTTGAGCTTCAGTCACTCAACCAAAGCTTCGAATCGACATCCGCAGGTCAACGAGCTTCTCCGTGTCCGCTCGTCTTCTAAATATTCGGTACCCTCGGACGACTGTCTCTCGTTCTATGCGAAGAAGTGCTCTATACGGACCTAAATTAGAGACGCTCCAGAGACTTGGCCCCTAGGAGACACATCTCCGCCGCTGTTGCAAGCATGGCTACACAACCAAATCCGGAGCATACATTATCAATGCATCCGTCGCCTTTTCACAAACATCCCCCGCGTGAGAGCACGCATACCCCCATCCCTAGCTCCCGTCTTCACCATGGCGCAGCGATATCCTCTGCAGTAGCTGACGACGAAGGCTTGTCTCGCCAACGAACAATGGCAGGCTCCGATACTGAGCGACAATCCTCTCCTACCTACACCCACGAGAACGATCCGTTCCGATTGTCCTCAAGAATCAAGACCCAGTCCGAGATAAACCTAATCTCTGCCAACACAGGCCGTAAACGAGACATCTTCAACCCACTTATTCTTACGGGCCAACAAGCTCCCAACAAGCTCCAAGGCTTCTATGAAGCCCAGAATGAGAACATTCAACGACTTCTCAAACCAGTCGACGAACACGTTCGCCAGGCAAAAGAAATGAATGCTGCCAACCATCTCCGGTATCAAATTGCTGTTTATGGCTCATTCGCCGCAAACGTTGTCCTAGCCGTTCTCCAAATCTATGCCGCCGTCACCTCCGGCTCTCTCTCTCTTTTCACAACTATGGCCGATGCCATCTTCGACCCCGCCTCGAATCTGACTCTTCTTTGTTGCAACAAAGCCGTCTCGAAAGTCGACCCTCGCAAGTTTCCCGCCGGTAAGGCTCGCATTGAGACTGCCGGCAATATCGTCTTCTGCTTTCTCATGACAGCAGTCTCTTTTATTCTGATCGCCTTTTCACTCCGCGAGCTTACAGGGGGTAGCCATTCCGAAACAAATGCGTTCCATCTTGCCTCCGTTGTCGCTGTTTCCATTGCATTTTGCACGAAGCTGTCTCTATTCCTCTACTGCTGGGCGCTTCGAAATCAATACTCTCAAATCCACATTTTGTGGGAAGATCATCGCAACGACCTATTGATCAACGGCTTCGGTATCCTTACCAGTGTTGGTGGATCCAAACTTCGGTGGTGGATAGATCCCATGGGCGCTATTATCCTCTCCTTACTCATCGCTGTTCTCTGGCTTCGCACAGCTTACAAGGAGTTTCAGCTACTCATTGGCGTAACTGCCGAGACAGAAACGCAACAGCTGATAACTTATATCAGCATGACACATTCTCCGCACGTCATTGCTATCGATACCGTTCGTGCGTGGCACAGCGGGCCAAGGCTGGTGGTTGAGGTTGATGTGGTGATGGATCCAGAGGAGACGCTGAGGGCGACACACGATATCGCCGAAGAGCTGCAGATGAAGCTAGAGTCCCTACCGAATGTGGAGAGAGCGTATGTGCATGTGGATTATGAAACGACGCATAAGCCGGAGCATTTTTTGAAGAAAGAGTTATAGACCCGGTACAGGAGTTCTGGAAATAGCGTTTCTAGACGGCGTTTGAGCGATTCGAAGCCTGAAGAGGCCGGTTGTTTTCGCAGCATTGGACCCTATGCATGGCTTCATTTTTACCAAGTCGACCCCTTACCAAACCCCGTACATCTCCATCTCAAAAATCATGACTCAAGCCCAGCATTATCTACCCTCACGAGAACTACCATCATCAATTTAATCATTTTTCCTTGTCTCTGTCCGTCCGTCTATCCACCAGCTCATCCCACCCTCTGCCCCTCGTAAGCCCCTCCGAGATCAACCATTATCAAATATAATCCAAATTGAAGAACCACATCTGCCAGCGACCAGTCCAAATAGCGCCGATGTTGAAACCTCATGCAAATTTTCTAAATACTCATACCCTTCCATCTCGTCGATATCTCTCATCCACTCCTTCCTCGTCACTCTCCACCTCTACTTCTTCTAAGAAGATGAAGAAGAAGAACAAGCAAACTCCTTCAACCCCACATGAAGAGATTACCTCCCAGTCAAAGATCATCAGGTGCGGAGGTACCGCACGCTCTACCGCTGGGTGCAGGCTCTTGCTGTCCCCCGGTGGGTGCTGGGGTACATGTTCTCTAGATGATACGTTCATCTTGCAGTTCTGTATCTGGACGCCAATGGAGAACGTGGGGCGGGGCGGACTTTGACTGATTTTGGAGAGCATTTG
>JAABUK010010556.1_pt1 | contig 12285 bp, 8 predicted proteins | sample 5559141 | NCBI WGS metagenome assembly JAABUK01 (sample SAMN10711869, study PRJNA513367) | rock metagenome | isolation source: Antarctica rocks | place: Antarctica: Victoria Land, Pudding Butte nord | collected 2016-01-03 | reverse complement strand
AATTTTACATCCGGTATAGCGATGACTTGAAGATCCGAGCTGATCAGGCCGACGCCGGTAACGAAGCGGACAGTGAGCGTAAGAATTCGAGGTACGCGGCGGCGGCACTGATCGCTGGCCAGCTCGTGGACGAAGCGAACAAGGGAAAGTACAAGGATCCGGTCGCCCACAAGCTCTTGGCCCGCGCAGGTGAAGGTCAGATCTCCGAACTTCGGGGGCGGGCCGTTCGGATCAACGGCCAGAAGGTGGCGGAGCGGCAGGGGATCGAAAGCGAGGAGGAAGATCTCCGGCTGCGGACGATCAGAAATTACAAGACCGCGATTGAGCAGGACCCCAACGACCTGGAGTCATACGCCCGGCTCGCCAACCTTTACCGAATCTGGCTCCTGGACCCCGAAGGCTCCGACGTTATCCTCGAGTCGATGGTCAAGGCGAATCCCCGATCGGTCGAAGCCCGGATCATGCGTTATCGGGCTTACATCTCGTCCGGTCGGGAGAAGGAGGCCAAGGCCGAGCTCGACGAGGTCCTCGCCCTCGACCCGAAGAATGTCGCCGTGCGGATCGATGCCGCAAAAGTGGCGCTGGGCCGAGGCGACGCCGCGGCGGCCCGGCAGCAGCTCGACGCCATCGCCGGGGCCAGCCAGGAAGACCTCCGGGTCAAGGTCCTGCGTGGGTCCATGGAATTTGCCGAGCTGCATCCCGACGACGCGATCGACCAGTGGCGGCGAGGCTTGCTCCTGGTCGGTGGGAGCGACCAGGAACTCACCTGGAGGCTCGCCTACAACCTGATCCAGCTAGGTCGTTATGCCGAGGCGGATCCGCTCCGCGTGCAGTATTCGAGGCTCTCCAAGGGCGACCGATCCGGGATGGGCAAGTTCCTGGATGCCCTCTTCGACATAGGCTACGGGAGACACTATGACGCGAGGGAGAAGCTCGAAAAGATCAAGGACGTCATCCAGCCTCAGTTCCGCTCCGACGTCCTCCTTTCGCTCGGTCGGTGCTGCGAGCTGATGGGCGACCGAGACGCAGCCCTCCTGCACTTCCGCGGCGCGGCCAGCGCCTCTCCAGGCTCCTCCGCCCCCCGACTCCTGATCGCGCGACACCTTTTCCGCCGGCATCCCGATGACGCGATCCAGGAGCTCGACCGGGCCCTGGCCGATTCGCCGAAGGAAACGAACCTTCTTCTGGAGGCGGTCCGGCTGAGGATCGCCCGGATGGCCGGCAAATCCCCGGTCAATCCCGCGCAAGCCCGGGAAGTCCAGGGGCTCCTGGATCGCGTCCGGCAACTCGCGCCCTCCAACCCGTTGCTGACCGCCTATCAGGCCGAGCTCCTCTCGATGCAAGGGCAGCTCGATAAGGCCGTGAACCTGCTCGCGGAGTCCGTCAAGGGCGACGACCGGCGGACCCCGGACATCTGGATTACGCTGTGTCAGGGCCTTGACCTGGCCGGCAAAAGAGCTGAGGCGCTTCAGACGCTCGACCGCGCCGCCCTACCGGAGAACGCCGGCGATCGCCCCAAATTGCGGATCGCCAAGGCAAATCTCTTGATCCGCTCGGGCCAGGGCCAGGCGGCCCGCGAGGTCCTCTCCGGCAAGCTCGAGGCTTTCAAGCCCAGCGAACGGATCGAGCTGGTCAAGGCGCTCGCCGAACTCCTCCGACGACTGGGAGACCGCGATGGCGCCCGTGCGGCTTACCTCGAATGGGCCAGGCTCGAGCCGGGAATCCCGGGCCCTGCGCTGACCTTGCTCTCGATGGGCCAGTCCGACAATGACGAGAAGTCGGTCAAGCTTGGCCTCGAGTCCCTCAAGGCAATCGGCGGCGATCGCGAGCCTTACGGAATGGCCGCCAGGGCCCTCGACCTCATGAAGCCCGACCCCAATCGGGCCGGTCCCCCCTCGCCCGAGCGTCTGTTCGAGGCCGAGCAGATCATCAAGACGCTCCGCCACGAGGTCCCCTCCCTCCGCTTCGGCTCGTACCTGGCGGGGATGCTCTACGAGTATCGGGGCGACCTCGCCTCGGCGGTCAAGGCGTACAAGATGGCCCAGAAGGATGACATCGAATCGCCGGCCTTGGTCCGGCTCATCGAGGGTTACATCAAGCTGAAACGGTTCGACGAGCTGGAGGCGCTCAAGCAAGAATTTGTCGAGGAAGCCGCGAACCGCAAGCAACCCGGCCTCGTCGCGGAATTCGACCGAATCGCCACCGCCGTTGCCCTGAAGCTGGGAGACAAGGACCGGGCCGACTTCTTCGCGGCCCGAATGGTCGACGAGCGACGCGATAGCATTCTGACTCGCGTGAATTATGCCCAGATGCTCGACTCGCACAACAAGCCGGAACAGGCCGAGGAGAACCTCAGGTCCCTGGCCAAGGATAAGCCTGAAGATCCCCGGACCTGGCTGACCCTGATCGCTTTTTTGAATTTGAGGAAATCTCCGGCCGACGTCGCGGTCGCCATCGGCCAGGCCCGCCGCGAATATAAGGGCGATCGGCCCGAGCTCTTCCTCGCCCAGTGCTACTGGATCGGGAAGGAATTCGACCAGGCGAAGGCGGCGTTCAAGAAAGCCGTCGAGGTGAAGCCGAAAGACCTCATCACCCTGAGGAGCCTGGTCGAATATTACGAGGATACGAATCAATCGGCCCAGGCCGAGCCCGTGCTCCGCGAAGTCTTGAAGAACGATCCCTCCACGGCCTGGGCAAGCCGTGCGCTGGCCCTGAAGCTCTCGGCCAAGCAGGATCCCACCTCCTGGCAGGAAGCCTGGGACTTGGTCGCTTCGCCCGGCGATGGCCCCGAGGAACGCCTGGTCAGGGCGACGGTCCTGGGCCGCTCTCCGATGGGCGATCGTCGGAATGAGGCCATCCCTGCGTTCATCAGCCTGGTCAACGACCTGCCGATCGCCAGCCAGATCGCCATCGATACCCGCACGAAGCTCTGCCAGACCTTCATCAATGGCAATCGCTTCGAAGAAGCCTGGGATACGATCCGGCCCGTCTCCGAGGACCTGAATCGCGTCAACCAGTTGGCCTTGGTCCTGGGAATTGAGGCCCTGGCGCGTTCCAAGCGACCCGACCAGGCGGAGGTCCTGCTCAAACGATTCATTGCCGCCGACCCAAAGTCGCCGCAGGTCGCCCTCTCCAATGCCTGGATCTTGGTGGCCCGCGGCAAGCAGGCCGAGGCCGTCTCGCAGCTGGAAGACGGCTTCAAGGAAGCGTCGAGCCTCCCCAACGCGCAGGCCGTCGGCATGGCCGTGCTCATGCGTCTGATCCAGATGAAGGAATATCAGCCAGGACTGAGGGTCGCGAAGGCCATCGCCTTGCGTTGGCCGGCCGACGCCTGGGGGCTGGCCTGGATCCAGGTCACCACGAAGGATTACGACGGTGGGCTTGCCTCCTGCGAGATCGCCCTCGAAGCTGGCTCCCCCCTCGATGCGATCCGCATCGCCACCAACGCCGCCGTAGCCCGCCGGGATGATCCCGCCTTGCTCGAGAAGGTTGCCATCATCGGCGAGTTGGCCCGAAAGAAGCAGCCCGCCGATCCCAACATCCAGGTTTATCTCGCCACCGTGCGCCACTACCAACGCCGCTATGAGGATGAACTGGCCGGCTATCGGAGGGCACTGGAACTCAGCCCGACGAACGTCCAGTTCCTCAACAACATGGCCTGGACGCTCTCCGAGGGATTGAACCGGCCCGACGAGGCCATGACGACCATTCAGGAGGCCATCAAGCGGGAAGGTGAGTTGCCCCAGTACTTGGACACTCGCGGTGTCATCGAGGAACGGCTTGGCCACCCCCAGCGAGCCGTCACGGACTTGGAGAAGTCGGCCAAGTCCGACCCGTCCGCGAACACTTACTACCACCTCGCCCGGGCCTACCTCAAGGCAAACGACCCCGCGGCCAGCCGCCGTTGCCGCAACTTGGCCCTGAAGGCCAAGTTTGACGCCGAGAGCCTTGATCCCACCGATCGGGCCGACCTCGGGGCCGTCATGTCCAGCCCATGACCAGGGAATCCCGGGCGTCTCCCGCGACGCCCGGGTCTTTCGAGTCAATCGTCGTCGGCATCCCAGCCTCGGCGTATTTCCGACGAGGAGATGTCGAGCCGGAATCGGTCGCCGGGGACCGGGGTGGCGACCCTGGCAAGGAATCCGGAAACGGCTCCATCAAACTGATCCGGGGTCAGGTCGCGAAACGTCCCGGATGTGTCGACACGGCCGAAGACCAAAAACCGTGCCCCTAGCCGTTCTAGCTCATCGAGAGCGGCGTCTCGGGCCGGGACGCTGCCATAGAATCGCGGGTCGACCACGCGGAGGGCCGTGTCGTGGCCGATGACGAAGGTGCAGGCCGGGAAGAGCCGGGCCTTTTCGAGATAGGTGGGGGCCGTCGTGAGGACGACCCGTTCGCCCAGTCCCGCGAAGGGGGCCAGGCGGGAACGAATCGCCAGGTAGTCGAGCGCGGGCTTCTCGGGGTGCGTCAGCGAAATCTCGAAGTCGCAAGGCCGGCCGACAAGGTGGGCGGCGGCCCTGGCCATCGCGCGATGCCCTTCGTGGAGCGGGCGGAAGCTGCCGGGCAGGAGTAACCCCAGCGATGCCGGCTCGGGACGAGGCGTCCCGCCCGACAGGTCGAGTCTGACCCATCCTCGGCGCCCGACCAGGAGTTCCTCGACCGCCGGGCCCCCGCAATCCTCGACCCCGGCCGATCGGGTCAATAAGGCTTCGGGAGGCAGGGCGAGCCCATCCTGTCGGAGCGGGATCGACGCATCAATCCCCTTCCCCTCGGCGAGGAGATTTAAAAGGATCAAGGCGTTGATCCGTTCCTGCCAGGCCCGATCGACCGCGTTGGGCAGCAATATCGAGAGTCGGGTCGACCGCCGGGAATCCTGGAGGGCGGCGTGGACCTCGTGGGATCGCCCCTCGCGCTCGCCGGGGCCCCTTGTCAGCTTCGACGTTGCGCCGAGGCCGAAGACCTGGTCTTCGGCGAACTCGCCCCGGACCGCGAGCGCGTGGCGGAACGCGGCCATCGCCAGGCCGCCGGCCGCCCTCGGGGAGACGAGCCGGCCGGGGTCGTGCCCGAGGGCCTGGCGGAAGTCGATTGGTTCGTAGAGGATGCGCCCGGCGAGCAGCGAGGCCGATCCCCCGCCCCGGGCGAGGAGCATCGGGAAGACCTCGGACCCCCCGCCGGCCACGTAGATGACCGCTTTGGGGGCCCCTACCGCGTTGATCCGATCGGCAAGCCCGGCAACAGGGTCGGCTTCGTCGCTCATTGCTTCTTCGGCGTGATGTCTTCCTGGATCATGTTGAAGAAGTCGTCGTCGGACGCCTCGACCAGCGGCAGGGGCTTGGCCGTCGACAAGTCTTCGGGGATGTCCTGCTCGAACTCGGCCTCGTCCACGGAGGCCCGCTCGATCTGTTCGGGAGGGCGGGACGGCCGATATGACTTCTTCGGCCCTTCAACTTCCAGACCGGCCAGCTCCATGAGGGACTTGCGGGTCCGGGTCTCGATCATGTCGTCGTCGAGGAGCTGGCCGCCTTCGACGACGCTCGACGGGCCGGCGGGCTCGTACTCGATCGTGTAGAGGTGCCCGCCGATGCCGATCTCCACGTCGGGCAAGACGCTCTGCTCGGTGGCGAACTTGAGGCCGTTGACCGTCGTCCCGTTCGTGCTGCCGATGTCGCGGATATGCCAGATCCCGTGGAAGAAGCGCAGCTCGCAATGCTTGCCGGAGATCTTTTCGAAGTCGAGGCAAATGTCGCACGACGGGCGACGGCCGATCTTGAGGATCTCCTTGGTCAGGGGGACCGGATCCCCTCCACCGATCGGCTTGAGGATTCCGAGGACCTTGGAGGCGGGCGGCATAGGGCGGTCCCTCCCGGGAGTGATCAAGATCGTCGGCGACGACACGATTCGGTTCGCAGGGTCGAGGGCCTGGCCGACGATCGCGAATATCCGGCGGATACGATCGGCGGGGGCGAAGTGCTGATTTGCCAATATACATCGCGGGGAGGATCGCGTGACATCCCCTTTTGGTCGCCATCCCCCCATTTTTTTGAGGGGGCTGGAACGCCCCCGGCGCTTCGGATAGCCTCGGACCCGTGCCGAGGGCACTCTCCGCCCGTCGTCGCCGATTTGAACCGCCGAGGAGGTTGCCGATGCTCCCCGATGTCCCCCGCACCCCTTCCCGCCGCGACTTCCTGGCGACCGGCCTCGCCGCCGCAGGGGCCCTGGCCCTGGGCGGCCGGGCCGCCCTCGCCCGCCCCGATGGCGACTACGGCCCGTTCAAGATGGGGCTCCAGAGCTACTCGCTCCGGCATTACAAGGTCGAGGAGGCGCTGGCCAAGACCAAGGAGCTGGGGGTCCACTACTGGGAGTCTTACAGCGCCCACACCCCGATCGACCCGGCCAGGGCCCCCGAGTCGAAGAGCCTGGCTGCGGCCTCGGGCGTCCAGATCATCGGCTTCGGCGTCTCCGGATTCGGCAAGGACCACGAGAAGAACCGGAGGATCTTCGAGTTCGGCAAGGCGCTGGGGGTCGGCTACCTCTCCGCCGACCCGACGGCCGACGCCTTCGACAGCCTCGACAAGCTGACGGAAGAGTACGGCATCGCCATCGGGATCCACCCGCACGGGCCCGGCAGCCGCTGGGAGAAGATCGACCAGATCGCCGGGGCGATCAAAGGGCACAGCGACAAGATCGGCATCTGCCTGGACACCGGGCACCTCCTCCGCTCGAACGAAGACCCGGTCCGCGCCGTCGATGTCTTCGGCAAGCGGATCTACGGCGTCCACCTGAAGGACGTGAAGGATGCGAAGACCTTCACGATCCTCGGCGAGGGCGACCTCCAGCTCGCCGCCGTGCTCCAGAAGCTGGCCGCGCTGAATTACTCGTATTGCCTGGCGCTGGAGTACGAAGAGAGCGAGTCGAATCCGATCGCCGACATCCGCAAGTGCCTCGACGCGACCCGGGCGGCGATCGCCAAGATCAAGGCTTGAGATGCCATCCTGGCGTGGCGATCCGGGGAGCCGGGTCGCCAGGCCTTCGCCAGTCCGCGGTCGACGGGGAGGGATTGACGAAGTGATAGTCCGCGTGCTCGAACCCGAGGTGATGGACCGGCCCGAGGAAGCCCGCGAATACGACGCGATGGACCACTCCGCGGTCATCGCCCGCTTCGTCGCCGACTTCCTGGACGCCCATGGGGCGGGCCGGGGGGGCGAGTTGCTCGACGTCGGCACCGGCCCGGCCCGGATCCCGATCGCGCTTTGCCGGGCCGACCGGCAGTTTCGGATCCTCGGGGTCGACCTGGCCGGGCCGATGCTCGACCTCGCTCGGCGGAACGCGGCCGAGGCCGGGCTGACCGACCGGATTCGCTTCGCCCGGGGCGACGCCAAGAATCTCCCGTTCCCCGACGGCCGGTTCGAGGCCGTCGTCTCGAACACGATCGTCCACCACATCCCCGATCCCGCCCTCGCCCTCGCCGAGATGTTCCGCCTCGTCGCGCCGGGGGGAACCCTGATGGTCCGCGACCTCGCCAGGCCGGCGGATGAGGCGGCCCTGGTGGCACTTGTGGACCTGCACGCCGCCTCGGAGCCGGTCGCCGCTCGAAACCTCTTCCGCGAGTCGCTGCGCGCGGCGCTGACCCTGGAGGAGGTCGAAGTAATGATCAGGGGCCTCGGCCTGCCCGCCGGAGGGGTCGCGATGACCTCCGATCGCCACTGGACCTGGACCTTGAGCCGGCCTTCCTGATGTCGACCACGGCGAATCCGAAGGCCGAAGGCGCGGGACAGGTGCCAGGCGAGGTCGAATTCCCCTCTCTCGACGGGACCCTGCTCCGGGGTCGCTACTGGTCCCGCCCCCGACCTCGGGGCGTCCTGGTCATCTCGCACGGGCTGGGCGAACATGGGGGGAGCTATCGCCGGACGGCCGATTTCCTGACCCGGGTTCTCGAGATCGACGTCCTGGCGTTCGACTATCGGGGGAGCGGCCGGAGCGGAGGTAAGCGGGGCTACATTCGATCTTACGAGCAGTTTTCCGACGACCTCGAGGCCGCGAGCCGCCTCGCCTCGGCCGACCGTCCCGGGCTGCCGAAGTTCCTGCTCGGCCATTCGAACGGGGGCGTGGTCGTCTTGAGGACGCTGCTCGACCGCGACCTCGGCCTTGCGGGCGTCATCGTCTCGAACCCCTCGCTGCGACTCCTCGCGCGGGTCCCGATCTGGAAGCGGCTGGCGGCCGAGTTCCTCCGCCGCTTCGCCCCGACCATCACCCTGACGACCGGCCTTACCAACGACCAGTTGACCCGCGACCCCGAGATCGTCGCCGAAATCGAGGCCGACGCCCTCCGGCACGACCGGATCAGCCCTCCCCTGTACTTCGGGATGTTGGCCGCGGGACCGGTCATCTTCTCGCGAGCCCCGGAATTCGGGATCCCGATCCTGATGATCCTGGGCGGGGCCGACCCGATCGTCGACCCGGAAGGGTGCCGCCTGTTCTTCGACTCTCTCGGGGTGGCGGACAAGACCCTCCAGGTCTATCCGTCCATGCGGCACGAGCCCCTCAACGAGATCGGCCGCGAGGGCGTGCTGGCCGACCTGGCGGCCTGGCTCGGGCCTCGGTTGATCCCGACGCCCTGATCGGCGCCGAGATTCCCCGCGTCGCGAAGGACGGACCCGGCCCGATCGATCAGCGGTGGATGCCGAGCGGGGCGGCCGCCGAGAGCCGCTCCCGGCCTTGGTCATGCTCGGACGTCGCGTTCATGACGGGCTTCACGCCCTCGCCCATCTCCTCGACGAGCTTGCCGCCGAGCCACGCGGTGTAGACGCTGATCCCGCCGCCCGCCAGGGCGAGCAGTCGGGCGGGGACGCAGGTCCTCCGGCCGGCGGAGTGGTCCCGCTCCCTCATGATGTAGCTGGCGGCGACGAGGCTGACGGCCAGTGCGTTGCCGAGCCCGTGGGCCGTGGCGACTTCGTGGCTTGGCCGATCCTTGGGGATGTGGCTGTAGTCGCGGAGCCCGGTCACGGCGGCGCCGACGGCCCCGACCAATCCCACGGCCATGCTGATCCTCGCGGCGTCGTCGTAGCCATCCTCGCCCGTCGCCATCGCCAGGCCGTCGCAGACGTTGCTCACCGTCCACGCACCCAGCGGGACCGCGACGATGGCCGGGTGCGGGCTGTGGCCGAGCAATTCTTCGACCTTGTCAATCACGTAGGAAATCGGGTCCATCGGCTCTCTCCCGGGATAGTTCGTCTCTTCGAGGCACGCGGCGCGGCCGGTCCTTGCTGGACCATTTCCGGTTGCTAACCTCGTGCCGGTGGCATGCGGAGTGCGTAGACTCGACGGCGTCGGGACCATCCCCGGCAAATCGAGTCGGCCACGAAAGCGAGGAACCGCTTGGCTTTTCCCCCGATCCGCCTCCGATCGGCCCTCAGCCTGGGTGGCCTTTCCGTCAAGGAACTTGCCGTCAAGACCTGGTGGGCGATGGACGACCACGAGATCCAGACTCGCGCCGCCGCGGTCTCGTTCTACGCGATGCTGGCGATGGTCCCTTTCATCGGCCTGATCCTGGTCTTCGCGGTGCAACTGCTGCCCGACCTGACCGGGAACTCGCGACGGGTCGATGGCCTGGGCAACGTGACGGTAAAGCAATTCAACACCATCCTGGAGAAGACTTTGCCTCCCGAGGCCTCCGGCGCGATCAAGGGCGAGATCATCAGGATCCAGCGCGACCCGCCGGTCGGCCTGATCTCGATCGGCCTGGCGATCACGATCTGGCTGGCCTCCAGCCTCTTCGTCGCGGTCATCGACGCGATGAACCGAATCTACGGCGTCAAGGAACGACGAGGGTTCATCAAGCTCCGACTAATGGCCATCGTCATGACGGTCACGCAGGCCGCCATCCTGGTCGGGTCGTTGCTGCTCATCGTCTTCTGGAATTGGATCCTCGACCGCTTCAAGCTCGGGTCCGCCGAGGCGTTCCTGGCCACCACGGCGCTCTATTGCACGGTCGTCTTCATGGTCCTGGTCAGCTTCGCGCTGGCCTTCTTCGTCGCCCCCGACGCCGACCAGCGCTGGGAATGGATCACCCCGGGCAGCTTCGCCGGGAGCGTGCTTTTCCTCGGCTCGACCCTGCTCTTCCGCCTCTACGTCAGCCGTTTCGCCAATTACGACAAGACGTATGGCCCGCTCGGCGGGGTGATGGTCCTGCTCTTCTGGTTCTGGATCTCCAGCCTGATCCTCCTCGGCGCGGCCCAGGTCAATAAGATCATCGAGGAGGCCTCACCCCTCGGCAAGAATCACGGCCAACGCAAGAACCTCGCCTTGGCCCCCGACTTCGAGGCGATGAAGCCCGTGCCCCTAGAGCCTTGAATCGTCGTCATCCGGCCGGCCAGGTCTCTCCAACCGGGGGCCTGGCCAGGTCGGGGAACGTCGAAGCCAGGAGGCTCGTATCGAGCGAGACGTCGGCCGGCCTCGGCTCGGGCGACGCAGCGTCCGCCCGGCGACTGGCCCGGACCAGCGCCGGGTCGATCCCCAGGCAGGCCGCGGCCCGCCGCATCAACTCGAAGCGGCTCAGGCGCTCCCGCCCGCCGACGTGGATCACGCCGCGGAACTCGCACTCGGCCAGCCGGACGAGGACCTCGGCCGCCGTCGCCAGGTCGAGCGGGGTCCGATACTCGTCCTCGAAGAACGAGCGCGGCTCGCCGCGTCGGAGGGCCTCGATGGACTGGTCGAAGTAGGACGGTCGCCCGGACCTCGACGTGCCGTAGAGCAGGCTGAGGCGGGCGACGACCCCTCGGGAAGACCCGAGGACCGCACGCTCAGCCTCGCGTTTGGTGACGCCGTAGGCCAGCAACGGCTCGGCGGGGTCGTCCTCGCGGTTCCAGCCTTTCGAGCCGTCGAAGACGAGGTCGGTCGAGGTGAAGATGACCCGGCCGCCTCGCCGATCGGCCCAGTCGACCAGGCGGGCCGTGGCCTCGACATTGACGGCCCAGGCCCGATCGGGGTCGCGCCAGGCCACTTCGGCCGAGCTGATCGCCGCCGCGTGGAGGATGACCTCGGGAGCGGCGGCTTCGATCGCCCGGTCCGTGGCCGGAGTGTCGGCCAGGTCGACCCGCCGGAAGGCGACGCCCTGACGCGAGCCCTCGGTCGAGCCGCTCCAGGCGACGATGTCGTGCTTCGCGGCCAGGAGGCGATCGATGAGGTAGGCGCCAAGTTGTCCACTCGCGCCGGTCAGGAGGATTCTCATGGTTCGGGCCTCGGTCGACCGGTCGTCATCCCCGGCGTGATCGGCGGGAGCCCCCATACGTACCCACGAGCCGGCCGGGAGGGCTAGAGGAATCGTGCCCGGCCGACCGATGGGTGGGGTGCGGAGGTGTCCTGGCGAAGGGGGCGAAGGCGAGCCCCGGGCGGAGGCGAAGATGGATATTCGCGACGTGACGGTCGACGATTTGGTGCTCGACCCCAACCTGAATCTCAGGGACCGGCTCGACGAGTTCACGGTCGAGCGCTACGTCGAGGCCTGGGAACGGATGCCGCCGGTGACGGTCTTCGAAGTCGAGGACCGCTGGCTCCTGGCCGACGGGTTTCATCGACACGCCGCCGCGATGAAGCTCGGGCGCCAGATGATCCCGGCCGAGATCCGCGAGGGGACCTTCGCCGACGCCCTCGACTATGTCGCCGGCGTCAACCTCTTCCACGGCCTGCCGCTGTCCCGGGCGGAGCGCAGGCGTGCCGTCGAGGTCAAGTTAAGGATCCACCACGACCGATCCGACCGCCACCTCGCCGAGGAACTGGGCGTCAGCCGCGAGCTGATCGCCAAGACCCGCAAGACATTGGTCGACGCCGGCCAGGTCCCGGCCTCGACGACCCGCGTGGGCGCCGACGGCAAGACGTACCCCTCCGCCGGACTGCCCAAGGATCCGAACGAGCACCTGCCCCGGGGGAAGGCGATCGCCCAGCAGGACGACCCGCGCGACCGTGGCGGCCGCGAGTCGGACCCCGCCCCCTGGGACGACGCGGTCTCGCCGATGCCGAGCTACGAGGCGTCGCCGTATTCGGCCGACCTCTCGTCCGCCCCGTGGGACGACGCCTCGGCCAAGGCGATCGCGTTGGCCCCGATGGTGGCCTCGGCGGCGCCGACGATCGACGAGATGCTCGGCCTGATGACCAACCAGATCATGGACGTCATCAGCTGGACCAAGGCCGAAGGGTTCACCGACGCCTACAACACGGCCGGCGCCAACGCGAGAGGCCTCTTCGACACGGCGGTGATCCGCCTCGCGGCACGGGCCGGGCAGCTTCGCA
>JAABUK010010555.1_pt1 | contig 12286 bp, 1 predicted proteins | sample 5559141 | NCBI WGS metagenome assembly JAABUK01 (sample SAMN10711869, study PRJNA513367) | rock metagenome | isolation source: Antarctica rocks | place: Antarctica: Victoria Land, Pudding Butte nord | collected 2016-01-03 | reverse complement strand
TAAGAATATAGTATTAACGAAATAAGACACGTAAGAATTATAGTATTAACGAAATAAAATAGTAGTCAAGATTCAGTCTTAGTATATTATATATTAATTAAATTATCTATCGGTATAAACAAGTTACTATCTTATACTAAAGTACTAGTAATTATAATAATTAACTCTTTAACCCCGAAAACTATATATAATAAAACCTCGCCGAAGTTTAGAATAACTCTACTAGTTTTTTTAAATATTTTCGATTATTTATATATTTAAATCGAGAGTAATTCCTCGTTCGATATTTTATTTTTATTTATATTTTTTTCTCCTATACTAGATACGTAATCCCTAGTTTATATTATCGTTTAGGTAATAATCTAAATTATATTTATTATAATTTAAATTATACTTTAACCCCCGCCCTAGGTATTCGATAAAAATACTTTTAATAATATTATTATTATAGACCTACGCTTGTTTTCTTTTTTAAATATTTAATAATTTACTTCTTTATAATTTTAAATATCTTTTAAATCCGAAAAGCTCTTCAATATCTCGGAATATAAAAAGGACTATATCTATAAAAGTGTAAGCGACTCTAAGAATCCTAATTTACTCGGAGCGCTTAAGCCCGCTCACGAGCGCTATTATAACTCAGAGTTAATTAGGAATTCTCAGGCCCGCTTAGGCTCGCTTAGGATTATTTAGGATTCTCAGGCCCGCTTAGGCCCGCTCAGGGTTATTTAGGATTCTCAGGCCCGCTCAAGGTCGCTTAGGATTATTTATTTATATAGATATACGCGCATACATAGCCCATAGATATGCGCATACATGGCCATTACTGCTGCCATAGATATGCGCATTCATGGCCATTGCTGCTGCCATAGATATGCGCATACATGGCCATTGCTGCTGCCATAGATACGCGCATACATGGCCCATAGATATGCGCATATATGGCCATTCTTGCCCCTATAGATGCGCGCATACCCCCATTTATGGCCTATACATACGCGTATGTATGATGTTCCATGATCGCCCCTATCGACGGCAGCGACCCCCCGGAACCACCCCTAACGCCAGGAACTTTTGATTCCCGGATTCAATCGATTCGCGCGAAATCTACGCGTGGGTGACGCCCGGGCTGTGCGACACCGGATATATAGCGACGTTTTGCCAGGTGCAGTTACATAGTGCGACAGCGACAGCGACAGAGCCTTGGTCATGAATGGGGGGCCTTGGCCATGAATGGAATGGCGCCATGGCCATGAATGGAATGGCGCCATGGCCATGAATGGAATGCGCTATGGCCATGAATGGAATAGGGCCATGGCCATAAGTGGGGCCATACATGGGGGCCATGCATGGGGGCCATGTATGGGGGCCATATTAGTGGCGCATTCTAAATTTAGGTATTCTCACGAGCCAAAAACATTCTTAGGAGCGCGCTAGATTCTCAGGAGCGCTTATAAGGATTAATAGCGCTCGAGAGTTAGGATATAGTATTACCCCGCTTAACTAAACTTAACCGGTTTATATATACTTATAGCGCTTAAAGCCTACCCTACACTTTTATAGATATAGGATAAATTAAATATTTAAAAATAGATATTAATATAACGGATATATATAAATTATAACTATTACTTTATCGATAATAATAAAATCGTTTATATAGAGTTTAAATTAATTATTAATAAAAAGGTCTTTAATTTAATAAATCGTTATTAAAAGAAAAATCTCTATACTTTAATTAATTTTATTAATTAACGAAAAAAGCTACGAGAAGTATATAATAATCCGTTTAAATAAAAGGATACTCGGAATTATATCTAGGAATTTAAATAAAACTTTATACTTTTTAATAAATATTTTAACCTTCTTTTTCAAAAAAGAAATATTCTCGAATAAAGAACGAATTCTTAATTAATATTATAAAATATAATATTAATTATACTATTTAATAGGCCTTTATCTCCTAGAGGAAAGTTAATAATTAACGGTTATATATATTTAATAAATACGTCCGTATATACTCCGAAATCGATTAAGAACTTTAATAAATTAAATATTATTTACTTTACTAATATACTATTTTTATTAAAGTAGAATAAACTTTAAAGAAGTTTATTATATTTTTATTAATTTTTATCCTTAGAGCTCGCTATAATATAACGAGTATTTTTATTTATATTATAATACTAGCTCTTATTCTTTTATTTAGGGAGTTAATAAATCTCGATTCGGCCTAAATTATTATTAAAGATAAATTAATAAAAACTCTAGTTATTAAAGTTATCTACGAGAAGTAGAGGTTTTACTTTTATTATAAATTATTTAAATATAATATAAAGGCCTATTTTTAGTTTATTATATAGCTTCTTAAATCCGACCCTACGTTTTATAATAAATATATAGTTATTTTTTATTAATTACGAAATAGTTAATCCCGAATTTAAATTAAAGCTTTAATTAATATTAATATATTAAATTATCTTTTTATCGAATATAATTTTATATATACCTAGTATCTACCTCTTCGCTTTCTTCGTTATTTTTATATCGTCCGACTCTTTAATAATATACCTACTATTATAGAATATAGTATTTATATTATAAAAACGATTTTAAATATTTATAATTATTAAAAATAAATAGTTTTTTTTATTATTAAATTTAATTAATACTTTACTATATTCGGCCTATTATACCTCTATTATTATAAAGTTACTACCGATTTCTCCGATAATTCCTTAACCTTCGTTTTATATTTTTATTTAAGAAATTATATCTTTAATCCTATAAAAGTCTTTATAGAAAATAAATTCTTTTTTATACTTTAAGAAAGTTTTTAAATCTAAGAATCCTAGTCTCTAGTTTTATTTAATATTTATATAAAATAAACCCCGATTTAAAAGAAGTCGTTAATATATAAAGAGTCGTTATTATTTATAAACGATAACGCTATTATTAAATAATTAATTCCGATTTAAGAAAAGTTATTTTAGTTTTAAATTTATTAATAATATACCTAGTCCTAAATTTATAAAAAGTAAATTATAACTCTAGAAAAATTAACCTAGTCCTAGGTTTATTAGAAGTAAATTTAATCTCTAATTTAATTTAATACTTATATAAAATAATTTAAAATTTAAGAAGAGTTACTTTAATTCTAGGTTTATTAATAATAAATCTAGATTTAAGAGGAGTCCTCTTTATTTTAATTCTAGTTATTTATTCCTATAAGAACTAGTTATAATAACGAAAGATATTTAAAATTAAATATTATAATCTAGCCTCGCTTTATTTTAAGTCTTAATATTAAGAATAACGAATCTAGTACCTTATTATTTTTAATATATACGAGAAAGGATCTCGATTATTTACCCGTCTCGTTAAACTTAACGAGTAAACCGTATTTAATTTATTATTAATAAAAATCGATCGATTTTTAAATATTTTAAAAGAAATCTCGACCCTAAATATCTAGTCTTATTAAGAATCTAAATATTATAAACTTAAACCCCGCCTTAATTAAAACTCTAAATTAAATATTTATAATTAAACCTAGAACCGAGTTATATTTAAAATAAATAAAGAGTTTTATCTCGCCTCCGCCGTTATTTAAAAAAAGTTTTAAATTTATCGAGATAATAAGAATATTGACCTAACTATAATTTTACCTACGTAGTATTATAAATTTTTAAATATTTTTTTAAAAAAAGACGTTAATATTTTACCTTTATATCGGTTATATAATTATATTATTAAATTTAAAGAAGGGTTATAACCTCCGTTATTTAATTTATATAGTATAAATTATAATAAAATCCTAAAACTCCGTTATTATCTAAATAAGAATTTTAATAAAGGTTTTATTCGCGTTAATTATTTTTATATTATATTTTTTATTTTATATATAAAGAAACTTAATAGAGGCCTATATTTCTATATTAATTACCGAGGGTTAAATATTATTATAATAAAGAATAAATACTCTTTAGCTTTAATTTTAAAAACTTTAAATTAATTAAATTATATTAAGATATTTTTTAAATTAGATATTATATTTATTTTTAATCGCCTTCGTATTAAGGAGGGTAATAAAGAATTTATAATATTCCGTATATAATTCGGTTTATTTAAATACCTTATTATATTATTTAAATTATATAATAACCCTATTTTATTCTAATACTATATTAACGATACTCTTCGTAAATTTCTCGACGAGATTTATACTATTTATCTCGACGATATTTTAATTTATAATAATATCGAGGAAGAGTATAAAATCTATATTAAAGGAATTCTTTAGAAACTCCGCGAGTCGGGGCTCTAAATAAATATTATTAAATATAATTTCTATATTAAGGAAGTTATATATTTAGGATTAATTATTATTATTAAAGAGATTAAAATAAATTTAAAGAAAATTAGTATTATCCTAAATTAATTATAGTTAGTTAATATTAAGGATGTTTAAAATTTCCTAGGATTTACTAACTTTTATCGGCGCTTTATTTATAGATTTAATAAACTCGTTATATTATTTATAATTTTAATCAAGAAAGGTACTATCTTTAAATAAAATACTTAATATTAAATAACTTTTAATATTTTAAAAAAGGTTTTTACCTCCGATATTATTTTAATTTATTTCGACCCCGACTATAAAATTATAATAGAAATAAATATATTAAATTATATATCTAGAGGAGTCTTATTTTAATATAATAATTAAAACGTTTTTTATTTTATAATTTATTTTTTAAAGAAGTATAACTTTATAAAATATAATTATAAAATCTATAATAAAGAGTTTATAATAATTATCCGTGTATTCGAGGAATAGTATTTTAAATTAAAGAGATTTATTTTCTTTATCGAGATAATATCTAATTATAAAGCTCTAAAGTATTTTATTTTATTTAAGGTATTATCTCGTCGTTAAATAAAATAGAGCGAGTTTCTATCCTATTTTAATTATAAGTTTATTTATTATCTTAATAAAGAAGGCGGTAAATTTAATATATTAATATATTAATTAAAAGACTTTCTTAAAAAGAGGGATAAATTAGATCCTAGATATTAATATTAATATTAGATTATATTAAAAAAGAAAAATCTAACCCTAGAAATCTTTAAAAATTATATTTATAATATATTATCAAGTATAATAACCCTAGTCTTAGTTTTAATTATTTTAATTATATTAATAATAAATTAAAAGATTTTTATCTAGTTTTTTTAATTATATTTTATATTAATTTATACGACCCCGATAAACCTCGATATAAATATTAATTTAGAATTATAGACCTCGGTTATATTTTACGAGCCCGAGTTAAATAAAGATTAATTTATCGACCTAAACGAAGACCTATATAATACTCTAATTTATTAATTATAGGATATAATTAACTAAACCGATTAATTCGCTTTTAAAGTCCTAGAAATACTACGTTCTAGAATATATTATTATAACGGAATTCCCCTCGTTAAATATAAAGATAAGGATAGAGTTCTCTATTTCCGAGGAAAGAGATATATTCTAAATTCTTATAAACTACGCCTTCGTCTAATCTAATTAATTTATAATAATATCGCGGGTAGTTATTTAAATTATATTAAATATTACGAATTAATTAATCGGGCCTATTAATAACCTAATATTTATACTATTATTTAACGATTCGTTAAGAATTATTATATATATCGAAGAATTAAACCTTCTTATTAATATATTTAAAAATAGTTATATTTATTACTACTTTTATAATAATATTAAAGAAACGTCTCGATAGATTATATAAATCCTCTATCGTTTTATACTTTTATAGGAATTATTTATTGATATATTTTAATTTTCGTAGACCGCTTAACTAAAATACGGTACCTTGTATTAATTATATCGATAGAAATAAATAAAACCTACGACGCTTTCTACTAGAATATATAAAAGTTTTATAAATTACTAAATATCTTTATTTCGGATGAAGAATTTTAATTTACGTCGGAATTCTAAAAGATTTTCTATAAACGTTTTAAGATTAATTAATATATATTTATAAAATATTATCCTTAAATAGATAATTAAACCGAGTAGTTTAATACTATAATAAAATACTATCTCCGTATATATATTACGTCGGTAAATCGAAAACCGGCTTTAGCGGCTCGAGGTTATTAGGTAAACTACCTCGGGCGCTTAAAGTAGGCTCGGGGTACCCGAACGACCCCGAGCGCCCGTTAAACGCCCGCCGAGTACCCTTCGAGTGTTAAGTCGCTCGACGGGCGCTCGACGGGCGCTTAAGACCGCTATAAGATAAACGTCGGGCTCCCTACGAACGTAATTTAAGCCCGGAGCTTTAGGGGCCCTAACCTTAGAAAATCATATGATTTACTACCTAAAATTTTCAAAAATCTTAATGTTCCATGATCGCCCCTATCGATAGCAGCGACCCCCCGGAACGACCCCTAACGCCAGTAAATTTGATGCCCGGAATCGATCGATTCAGGCGAAATCCTCGCGGGGGTATGTGTAGGCCATGCGCCAGGGTATGCGCCAGGGGTTTAGGGGTGCGATAGTGATAGTTATGGGGGTGCGACAGCGACAGGACCATGGCCATGAATGGAATACGTTATGGCCATAAATGGAATGGGGCCATGGCCATGAATGGAATAGGGCCATGGCCATGAATAGGGGCTATGGACGGGGGTCAAAGTTAATGGCGCACCCCTAATTTAGCGCCTATTAGTGGCCGTTTTAGGCTTACTCGGTATACGCCCGAGTAGCTTTAGGCCCCTTGGCTGTATACCTCGGGCGTACCTCGAGTCGGTAGATAGGTGTCGCGTTTAAGACTCCCGGGGCACCCGTCGAGCGCCCTAAGCCATAATCGAGCCACTTTTCGTTTTACCGACATAATTATATATAAGATAATTAGGTGAAATAGCTCTCTAAAGCGGAGTTTTTTAATAATAATACCGATTCTTTTAATACTCTAGCCTCGCTTTTCTTAATTAATTATAATTAATATTTATATATCGGCTTCGAGCCTACCGAACTTTTATTTTAAAATCTTACCGTTTAGACTTATATTTATTTAATTATTACTAATAAATTCGCGATATAAATAAAAGTCTTAAATAACTATCTCTATAATAAAATATTTATTATTTAAATTATTTTAAAATCCTCGGTTAATTAATAAAGGCGCCTATATTTAATATATTTAATAAACGACCAAATATAGCTAAATATTAAAAATCTGAATATTATATATTTTTTAGTTAAACTCGACGATTATACTATCGGCCTCTTCCGAGTCTTTAAGGTTTTTAATAATCCTTTTATAATTTAATTAAATTTTCCGTATTTTATAAAAATTTACCCCGTCTTCTACGCTAGCTTATTATAATTAATAGTTAATAACTCTTTATTTAAATAAATCTAGCCTATCCGAGGACTTATAATTACCGAAGATAATTAATATAGATAATATATTAACGATATTTTAAATTCTAAATATAATCGCCGTTATAATTTATTTTTATTAAAATATTATATTAATTAAAAAGGCTACGTCGTTATATAGAAGCTCTTATAATACTTTACCCGTTATTAATAATTTATTAATAAATATTATATCTCGAATCCTGACGCCGCTAGCCTTTATAAATTACTATATATTATTTAAAAGTACTAGTATAAAGAATCTCTACTATTATCGTTCTAGTCCGATTTTTAAAAAGTTAACCCTCGTTTATACCCTAGTTTATTCTTTATCCGCGGTTATTACCTCGATTATTATTCTATATCGGCTTCGACCGATATTTTATATTATTAAATAAATAAATAATACTTTATAGTTTCACCCCGTCGTTATTATTTATAAATGATAATACTAATACCTAGTTTTATCTATATACCGCTACTTATTCCCCGTCCTATTCTTTATCCGTTATTATCGTTATAGTTATATATTCCGTATTAATCTTAATTAATACTTCGTATAATTATATTAATAAATAGTATATTTTATTTTATCTCGTTATTTATCTTATAGGAGCTCGACCTTAAAGAGAGGGTTATTATTATAATATAATTTTATTTATTTTAACCTAGCTTAATTTATTTCAAATTTAATTTAAATCTAAACTAATTTCTTATTTCTATTTTAATATAGTCGGGATAAGGAATAAATAAATACTTTATATATTAAGTTTTATTTAGATAGTAACTAGCCCTACTCTAGTTTTTATTCTTTATCTTTTATATTAACCTACTTCTATATTATAATTAAATTATAATTTAATAAACCTAGCCTATAATTTAATAAATATCTAGATATTAATCCCGTCCCTTAATAAGTATTAACTATTAAAGTTATAATAATATATCTTCTAGTTATTATAATCGAAACGAGTCTCTTTTCGACTTTAAAGCTCTTTTTACTAGGAATAAAAAGTCGTTTATTTACTCTAAATTAAAATAATAATAATAATAAATATAATTATAAAAGTATTAAGAATATAAAGATATTTTCTATATTTTAATTTCGCGTAAAAAGTAGATTAAATAAACGCGTTTTTTAAATAATATAAAGAAGAAGAAAAATAAATAAAATTAAAGTAAATAAAATAATATAGAAATAATAAATAGGAAAATCTTTAAGAGTAAATAAAAGATAATAATAATATAATAATTATTATAGTATAATCTTGTTTAATTTATCTATTACGGTTTCGCTATACTTCTATATAATTAAGTTTAATTAGGTTAGTATACCTTGACCCTAGCCTAATTTCTAGCTTATAAATACTTCTATAGAACTCCTATAATTAGAATTCTATTTAAACTACGGTTACTATATAATTCCTATATTTACTAAGTCCCTAATATAATTTTAATTATCCTTCTTCGTTAATAAGTAAAGGAAGTTATACTAGAAAGTAGTCGTAGTCTTATTAACGCGAAAGACGGAGTATATTATAATACCTATTAATAGTAGCCCATAGAGAGAGAGCGCTATTAACGAAGGGGATAATTATAATTAATATATACCCTTTATACTCTAAGTTCTTATCCTAGTAAGATTTAATAAAACTATAGAAGGTATAATATAAAGAGTAGGCCCGAAGGGCCTAGGTTTTAGATCCGCCTTAATATATTAATAAGATAATACCTCAACTTAGACTATTCGAGATAATGATATAGGTTAATAAAAACGACCTATTCTTCCTTTATAAGACTCCGATAAAGATAAATAAAAGGAAGATAATTAAAGTCCTAATCAACGCGCTAAAGAACGGAATATTAAAATAATACGAAGATATATTATCGAGCCTAGTAAATATAATAATAAACTTATTATCTATAATAATAATAAGAAAGAACTTATATAGATAACGAGCGATATAGAGCTCGCCGAGAGTTTTAATATTAACTAGGGCCTATAGTATAATACTATCTAAAGTATAATTAATAATATAACTATTCTTAATAAATAGAACGATAAAATAAATTACGATTATATAGAGAGTAAATCGAATAAATTAGGTTTAAAGAGGTAGCTTAAACTAGCTATAATTTAACTATTAAATAAATAAGTAGAAAATACTCGGATACGAGGCTTAAAGGATTAATATCGATAAAAAAAGAATTAATATCGATAAAAAGGACGAGACCTTTAAAAAGGAGGTCTAGAAACTAAAAGAGCGTCCCTATAAAGAGACTCGATTTATAGATAACTCTAATAATAGCGATAATAATTTAAGAGTCGATAATAGTCGACGATATACAACTTTTAATTTAACTCGGTTTTCTATACTTCCCGGTAATAATAAAAGATACCCGGAAGTCCCTATATTCTTTAGAATATACGATAGAATTTAATAGAATAGTTAGAAGATATACCTAAATTTAAAATTCCGTTAGAGTACTATCTTATTCCTATAAAAAGAAGATAAGATAGATTACGTCCGAGATTATTATAAATTAATAACCTTCGATATTATTAAAGCTCGTATAGACCCTACCTTTATTAATCTTTACCTAACGGCGAAAGAGATAGTAGAAAAACTAGATAATATATTCGGTAAATATAATTAGGTTAGAAAGGTAGATATAAATCTTTATTACCCCTTATTCGGAATAGGTATAAAGAGACGTAACGAATTATTTAATAAATTCTTTATATAGTTCTTAATAGCGATCGCCCTACTATAGTTTTCGGATATTTATAAAATATCTAATTTAAAGCGCCTAGTAACCGAGCGCTTAAGGTTAAAAATATCCGATAAATCCATATATACCTCGTTCCGCGAGCTCGTAAAATATCTTCGATAATACGATATAAACCTAAAATAGAACGACGAGTTTACTATTTATATTATTAAAGTTATTATTAATCCTACTAAGTATATTATTAAATTAATAGTCTTTATCGCCTAAGACTCCGCTAGTATTATAGATACTCCTAGGTTAAGAGAAGGTAGCGGTAGGAGTAACTATTAAAATAATCATCGCGGTAATAATCGTATATTATTCGGTGTATATCGCTACCTATAAGAGACGTAAAATCGTTTTAAATAAAAGAATCGCTACTTTAAATACCTAGAGTAAAAGTATTAAACTAGCGATAAGAATACCCTCTATAAAAACTAAAAATCTATAACTAGGGACTAAATAACTATAAGGCTAGCTATAGCGGGATTAGAGATTATTAATAAAAAAATTATAAACGTTAATAATTTTAACTCGGAAAACTAGTTATCTCTAATAAAGTCGCTATTAGGGATAAGTATATTTAAATATATAAAAGAATTAAATAGTTAAAACGATAAGCTAAGGAGAACCTAATATTAGTTTTATTATTTTTATATAATACCTCCGGAAAGCTTTAAGAGGGGAGATAATTAAATTTTCTAGAAAAAATCTATATTAAACGAGGGTTAATTAAGGTAAAATATTTTATAGATATAAAAGCGTCGGTAAAAATCTTTATCGATATTAAATTTACGATATTTTATAAACTCCTAATTATTCTACTAGTTAAACTTTATCGTTTAAGACTAACTAATAATAAACTAGCGCTAACGATTACTTATATAACTTAAGTGAAATTAGCTATTAATAATTATATTAAAGAATACTAGTATCTAGTTACGGATCTAGGTCGTTTCGATTTTATATTAAGAATATTATAGTTAGAATTATATAACCCTTATATCTCCTTTAAAGATAAGTCTATACTATTTAATTTAGACTATTATATATCGAATTACCTATAATATATTAAACCCGCCTTTATCTATAGCGACTTAAAGTAATAAGAGAAACGAGTAATATTTATAAATAAAAAAGATATTACTAAAATTTTAGTATATATTTATATAAGGATAGTAGAAAGAGAAGAGAACTAGGCCTTAATTATATAGCCGGAAAACTTTAAGCGATTAATATAAAAAGAGTATATATACGGACCTAGATTTATTATAGACGTAGTAGTTATATCGCCCGAAAATTACGAAAGATTCTTTGAAAAGATAAGGAAAATCCCCGTTACTATTATTAAATTAAAGTAAAAGGTTCCTAAGATATACTATAAGTAAATTAAAATTTGGAATTTTATAGAAGTAAATAAACTTCCCCTTTATAGAGTAGTTAATTATAAAATATATTTATAAAAGGGAGTTATTTTACCTACGAAGAGGGTTTATAATATATTAAGAGACTAAACCGTAGTAGTTAAAGAATATATTAATAAGATACTAGATAAAGGGTATATTAGAAGGAGTATATTCTTATATATAATATTAGTATTTATTATTAAGAAACTTAACGGAGGACTATATATATATATTAACTACCGGGCGTTGAATGTTTTTATAATTAAAAATAGGAATACCCCGCTATTTATAAAAGAGACCTTTACTAGACTATATACGGCCAAGATCTATAGTAAGTTTAATATTATTACCGCTTTTAATAAGGTCCGGATAAAACTAGGTAACGAAGAAAAGACTATTTTCTTTATTAGATATAAATTATTCGAATATATAGTAATACGGTGATCTTTCGGGCTTTATAATATATTAAATATATTTTAAGTCTTAATTAATAAAGTGTCACGGGGTGGACTTTAGTAGGAGTATTACTATAGATATCTATTAAGACGGCGGGCTAAGCCCTACCGCTAGCCCTATCGGGACTAGGGTAATACTAGGATTCTAGTATATTAGGGCCAAATCCTCTATAGAATAATCAATATCTTTTATACTATATACTATTATATTA
>JAABUK010010554.1_pt1 | contig 12286 bp, 14 predicted proteins | sample 5559141 | NCBI WGS metagenome assembly JAABUK01 (sample SAMN10711869, study PRJNA513367) | rock metagenome | isolation source: Antarctica rocks | place: Antarctica: Victoria Land, Pudding Butte nord | collected 2016-01-03 | reverse complement strand
GCTGGGCCAGCTGAGTGAACCTGTTGCAGATTCCGCATTAAGACCTTTGCATCGGGCTTCTATCTCTGCGAACAACGTTTGCGCATTGCGGACAGCGGTGTTCTTCGTGTCCCAAACGCCTTGTGCCAACCTCGTATTTCTGCTGAGTGCATGAAGCTCAAATTTCTTGGTCCATTCCTCCTTACTGCCTCTTCCAACACGTGCGATCTTCGTAATGCCGACGTCGAGTAATCCACCGAGAAAGCTGTCCAGTGCATGGTTAGTCAAGCACACGACTAGGATTGGCTTGCGGTTTGTGGTGAATCTGGAGGCGAGAAGGACTCTGCTCAATGCAATACCAAGAAAAGTTTTGCCTGTACCAGGAGGGCCTTGAGTGAAAGCTATTTCGCGTGTGAGACAGTCTTGGAGAGCCACTGCTTGTCCATTATCGAGCGTCGTGCTCTGGTTCAAAAACTGTCTAAAATTCTCCCCAGAGGCGGACTGAAGGTCTGAAAGCGAAAAGCTTGCGTCGTTCTCTGCTAGACATCCCACGTTGAAGCGAAAATCAGCTTGCGTGCAGTAAGCCGGAGGAGAGACATCTGTAGTTGGCGACGATATAGGGCTGCGCGAAGTATTTCTCGAAGCAAGGACTATAGCCTGTGGCGCGACGTATCCGGAAAATGCTATATTCGTGCTTTGAATTCGTTGTAACGTGGTCAGACAATGGTGAAAGCCGGCGTACAGCAGCTTTGGGAATTCAACAAGCATATATTGACCTGACGAAAGACCTTGAGCGTAGCGCAGCATCCTCTGAACGTCGTCATGCTTAGCTGGCCGAGTGAATGCAAGCTGAACCGCAGCTCGGACACCTCTTCCATTTCGCACTCTCATTGAGTCGGTGCTCTGAGTCATGTGTACTTCGAAGAATGTTATTGATAGACTCTTTCCATCATCATCCAGACCGACAAGCGCACAAAGCATTCCTGCTTCCAGGCGACCTGATCGAATCATACCGCGTCCTCGCATGAATTGCGGGCAGATGTAGCTCAAACGAAGTATGACCCCTCTCTTTTCGTCTGACAAAAGCTCTTCGAATTTCACATCCGAGTACAGAAAATATCGGTTGCCACTCTGCGTCTCTAGTCTTGGTTCGTAGTCATCTGACATCCTCTCTGTAGGCTTGAGAAGACATTGCGCCGAATGATAAGTGACATCGCGGATTCCTTCGATGCTATCATATCTGAGGTGTCGGAAGAGCGTATCAAGGAGTCTTAGAGGCCCAGGTTTGAGCTGATTTGGTTCCTCAATATTCTTTTTGGGCATGTAGGGAGGACGCTGAACCGCAAGGATCTCATCAGTCGTGGGAAGGATCTGAATGTTGTGGAAATTGACGTGATCGTTGTCATGACGCGGACCTCGTCTGGACAAGTACCCCGGACCATCACTATCAAATCCTTCAAAAGTGGGACGATCTTCTGAGGAGAGGAAGTTAGGGCGTATGGCGGTGACTCGTGGCGTATTTTCTGAGACGGTCAGACACCGCGCTGCTTGAATGAGTGTTGCCATATCTGCGAAAGGACGTTCATCAGCAGTAAAGCGAGAAGGAGTCGTGGAACGTGAAGAGATTACAACGACGTATTAGGCGGTAGTGAATGAAGAAGTGGAATATCCAGACAAGTATGAAACAATTGGGAAATTGGCAAGGCAGTAAAAACTGGGGTGAGAGTTGGATGAGATGTGGTTACGACAAACACCGCGCGATAGACAGAGCTCAGGATTCGCTGAAGCTCCTGCCTATTCCCAGCTTCCTGATGCTTGTGCCCCCCTCACATATTCCATCCACGCCAAGCGTGCTGCCTCTGATATTAATGCTTTATCAGAGACATGCAAGGAAACAACAGGGCGACTTCTGCGATCAAATCTCATGTCTGCCCTTGGTGTTTCTCCTGCGCCTGTTGCGTGGCCGGAGCGTCAATCAGACACATCAGAATGGCCTCCGTTGTAGATACTTGTTGCTCGCTGTTCAAGCAAATATAGTAGGGTAGGTCAGATCACAGCGAGTGATGGCAGCCTCCGGTCCCTTCGTAACCGATTCTGCCATTTCAAGAAGCACAACCTAACCCGAAGTCGCTTTACTTGTCAGGCATCTGAGCAGTACTGCAGTACTATTGCGCTCCTCGTCTATTATCGTTCCGTGTATATGCTGCTGAACACCTCAATTGAGTTTTGGCTTCCCGGCTCCAGCCGCTGCTATTGCATGAAGTCGAGACGGAGTGTACTCCTCATACCAGGACTTGTAGCCAACCAGCCATCCTACGGTACTCGTAATACTATACACCAGGTGAGTTGCATAGTATCCAGCACGACCAGGCAATATGACTGCATAATTGTCCAAGTGTGACACCATGGTCAGCAGTTGCAGCATGGGCAGAGGACGCTGCCCATCATTTTCCTGCCCTTCGACCATGACTGAGGCCAGATTGCGGAAGAAGACCTCCTTCAGGCCATCCGCTGAGATGCATCAGCCAAAAGCTGCCAGTCCAATGGGGGTTCCATACCAGGATCTGTCCATTCACAAACTTCGACATCACCAGCCTCTTTTGCTTCATCTTCCATGTCAATGTCTGCTCTCATGAATTCGTGCACGGTAAATTTGGGGATCTTTAAGACACCATCCTCCGGACCGCATTCCTTGGTCAAATCTCCGATAGTGACACGAATTCGACCTCTGTTCACACAAACGTACTCATCATAAGATTCGTGCCAATGAAGCTCTGTCCTCCACCGACTGTTCTCTGGTATGACAATCCTGGTTCGAGAACTTGAATCCGCAGTTGGGAAGATGAATTCAACTTTGGCGTTTGGACGAGCAACTGAGATGGAACTCTCGGAGGTAGTATTGGTTCGTGGCATAGTGATTTGACAATGAACTCGGCGTTCAGGGGGACAGAGCGGACTTTGTATCGCAGGATGGTTTTGGGGGCCAAAACGGGGCCAGTCAATTTAGTAAGATCCTTCGATGCGACAGACTCCGAGATCGCGTTTTTCAAACTGTTGGCTGCTGTGTGAAACGTGGAGTGGCACGGATTAATCTGTCATTGACTACACCAGCTGGTGAATATTCAAGCCACGCGCTTGTCTTCCAGACCAAGGTGTTTCCCATTGCCATTGTTGCTCCCCACATAGAAGCGAGACGAAGCGGGCAATCCTTTCATCTCATGGACCTCACTGTGCATCTTGGCAGAAAAAGGCTTTGTCAGTGTCACACTGAGCCGTTCTGAGCTACTCTCAAGCCGCAGCTCCGATTCCGCAGTGAAAGGAAACAGGTAAGAGGCAGTTGTTAAACCCCCAAGCTATGTACCAAGCACACGGACCACGTTGACTACCTCGCGCTAAACCTTACAGCCCAAAGCTGCGAAACACTTCGGCAAGCTGACCTTTTCCATTAGAGTAGAGTATCAGCAAAGATATGCCGCAGTGCTCCAGATGCTCTGCGTCAGTCCTTCAGAACGTTTTTTCTCCCCACAGAATTACTGCCGTCCGCTGTTAAACCCGCTGCCCGTTAGAGCACGATCAGGGCTTCTCGAACGGGCTTGACTTGACGACCATCTACGTATACACTTTCACACTTTCACAGTACTTCTCCTCCCCACTCCTGCTGTCAACCTCCCTCAAAAATCTTGCCGCTCCCGGCAACCACCAGCTCCACAGCTACCAACGAAGGCGCTTTCTCCCTATAATCAAAGCCCCAGAGACGGTCATACAAGATGCTCACCTCCTTTGCCCCCTCCCTCCTCCACGCACCCCGCCAAACCGCTCTTCAAATCCTAAACTTCGCCCTCGTCCTCAGCACCGCCTTCATGCTCTGGAAAACCCTCTCCATCCTCTCCAACTCCCCCTCCCCAATCGTCGTCGTCTTGTCGGGCAGCATGGAACCGGCCTTCCAGCGTGGAGACCTCCTGTTCCTCTGGAACCGAGACCAGACGGCCGAAGTGGGTGAGATCGTGGTTTACAATGTCAAAGGGAAGGATATACCGATCGTGCATAGAGTGGTGCGCTCGTTTCACACCTCACCTTCCGCTTCCAAACCTACAAAAGATGGTGCAGACAGCAACCCAGAGAAGAGACCTGTGGAGTTGATACCCAGACCTCAACTCCTTACCAAAGGCGACAACAACGTCGCCGATGACACAGAGCTATACGCACGGGGCCAGAGCTACCTAGACAGAAAAGAAGATATCATTGGTAGTGTGAGGGGCTATGTGCCCGCGGTGGGGTATGTGACCATCATGTTGAGTGAGCATCCGTGGTTGAAGACTGTCATGTTGGGCATTATGGGGGTCATGGTTGTGCTGCAGAGAGAATAATAGGGTAAAATGGCGGATGTACGTGGGAAGAGGCGGCGAGCGAAATGGAGTTGGATGACAGGGGAGAGGAAAAGGGGCAATAGGCTTCTTATTGAAAGGGCTTGCCATCGAGATTGTCTCGCACTGTTCCCCTTGACTATGATCGTAGGTCTTTAGTGCCGAAGAAATATCTCAACCCACTTGGACATGAAGCCGTAAAGGCAGCACCGGAGTTCGATCAACGACCATTCACAATGAGCATCTCCCTCCTAGCTAGCGTCTACCTCCCCCTACGCTTCCGAGAAGGGGCTCTCAGTCTCTCGTGTTCTCTGTGCATCATTAATATGATAGGCAGGATTCTCTCAGTAGAGTAGAGCCCGTCCATCTGCTCTCCATTCTGCGGAAGAGGAAGCCTCGACCGTTGTGATTCTGTGCGATTATAACATGAAAGCAGGGCTCATTACCAGAGCAGGGATGGAGGAGGATCTTGTGGTTGCGGCAGTGGAAGCGTTTTGACTGATGCAGTTGGACTAATTGGGCTGCAGCATCGGGACGGAAATCGGATGGTGACAATTCCCATGAGCCAGTGCGTTCTGGAGTCGTTGTCCAAGGCATGAGGAGGGCAGCATGAGACTGAGGATTCATAGCATCATGCGCAGAAATCTCCAACATGGCAAAATAGCGACCTTGTTCCAGTACAAGTTGGAAAGACTAGGTAGAAGCGATAATGGCGCGGCGTCCTTCACAGGGTAATGGAAATATCGATGGTAATATCGGGAGTTGATGCCGAATGTGGCATCTGGTAAGAGTTGAAAAAACGGCTAGTTCTGATCCTCAAAGCGAAGATAGACGGCGGAGCGCGAAGGTCCAGGAAGAAAGACTTTGCAGGCTCTTGGTCCCCACCGTCAATCTCATAAGATCCACCTGGTTCTGGACAAATGTCAAACTTTCCAATTCTGGTAGTAAAGCCATCAAAACTGTCTTCAAAAAGTTGTCCGAGCCAACTTCGACGTTTCGGGACCCAGCAGTGGGCAACAGAGTCCGGAAGCTGGAGAAGGGCGGTGACACACATCGCCATAGGACTGCAGCTCGCCTTCAGTAAAAGGTACGGCCTGACCACGTTGGTAGGTCTACTCTGCAAAGGTCTCGCGATCTTCACGAATCTGAAGTTGTCGAATGTGGAATTTAGCGGACGGGTTGACCACCATTGAGCTGTCCCTGGGACCCACAACCAGAGGGTTTTCAGCTCGGTCGAAAGCTATTGGTCGCAAAAGCCCTAGGAGCTGTACTGGATCTTGGTCATCCATAGTATGCAGTGCTCTGGACATTCACCGATATTTCTCCCAGGGAAGTACTGCGCATGAATAGGCTTTTGCGGGCACAACAACAGTTAAGAAGATCGGCTGGAAGCACGTATCCAGCAGTTGGAGCAGGCGTTCCATTAGGAAGATTATGGGAACCCGCTGTAGGTAGGTTGAAGTAGTAAACTTATCCTTCGCTTACCATGTTGTGAACTATCTAAATGGTAACGACTTTTGCCATGGGAAAAGGTGAGATGAATCATGGACATTTTGATAGAATGGAAATAGGTCCAGATAAAATTGAACAGTGGAGGCCGCCATTGAAGGGAGATGGAAGAGGTACGTCGTCAAAGCCTGCTGCACAGGGGCTTTGAGATCTGGGCGGCAGAATAGGAAAGCCCACGCATCACGGCAGGAGAGCACACCTGGTGGTGAGTGTTCCTCCATACAAGTGCGCATGGTCAACACGTAGTGTAGAATGCAGACAGCGATTGACGGATCGCATCCGTCAATGCGGCCTAACGGGCCAGAGCCTTCTTCCATGCAGCGGCCAGACGGACAGAGCAGAAGTGAGCAATTCAATGTCGAGAACTCTTCGCGTATCTCTTCGTGTGTCGCCACAGTTCCTCTCCGCCTAGAACTTATAGGCCTGAACAGATGCCGTGGTGTCCACTGTCCTCGATTGTGTAGCGAGGAGGCCGGGTGAGGGTATGGGATGTGAAGCTGGGATGAGAATCTGCTTTGCTCAGAAAGGGCCGTCTAAAGCGGCGGGGATGGGGCGGGTCAAGATGTCAATGGGGCGTACGTGTTCGGTGTGTCATTGGTTCGATGGGGGGACTAGCGCGCTCAGCCCCTGCTGCATCTGTAGACGGCATGTAGCTTAAGCTCTTCTCGGCGTAGCCTGGCGCTGCTGGGGGGGTCCTAGCGGCCGACCGGCAGATCCAGGAGGCGGTGACTCACGAAGATAAATAGCTGCCCATCGCCCACCGTCGCAGCCCTTTCATCTCTTGGCAGGCGCCTGTTCATCCATCAACCACCCACCACCACCATCGCCGCCATCACTCGCAGATTGAAGCGACACTTCCTTCATCGGCACCCATCGGCATCAAGCCAATTTCTGTGCCAATCTTCAAGCGCATCTGTCAAATTTGCGCTTGCCATTCTCTACCAGGGATCAGCCTGCAAATCTTCCTCGGTCGCGCCCGTCCTGTGGGTTCATTTTCGGGTCAAAACTTCCTTGCTTCTTCGATCGCAGCGCCACACCTTCTCTAAGGCTCTCTGGCACAGTCTCGACCGATTACGCTCTCTGATAATCGTTCGAGCTTGGTGGAGAAGATAGTGGTCACGAGCGACCAAGGAGAAAACTGATCAGGCAGCGTTGTGTAGGGGAGACATTGAGTTGTTCATCTCCCACCCATCGGTACGAGAAAACACCGCATCGCACTCCAAACTCCGTCGAGAACCGAAGCGCTACCGCGCATCCATCGAACACTTTGCCAAGTGTTCGACCGATTGCGAACCTAGCCTTCGAACAATTAATTCCCCTCGACCTCCAAAATCAATCCGTACCCACAAAGCATTAGAGAGAAAAAATCAAAACCTGACAAACCTTTCCTTGCATAGACTGCCTTGCTTCGATTGTCCTACTTGACAGTCATCCGTGATTCAGACAGCGCTCGATCAGCGTATCGTCAAGATGTCGTCTTCAGCAGCGAATCCTGCGATGGCCTCACTTGCCACTCATCCAGCCAACGCTGAACAAGCTCGCGCCTTCACTGCACCTTCGTCGCTGTCATTTCCTGGTGGCGCTGGGGACTTGACGCCGCCCTCGTCTGAAAAAGATGGGCAACACCTCAGTGGTGCTTCAGGCGCGAATGCGAACACGAATGGACAGCAGTCAGGAGGCAGCATCAGTGCCGCAGCTAATGACGTGAGCCCCGCAACCCCGGCTGCTACTCCAGGCGCTGTCCAGGGTGTCAGTGGTATTGTGCCTACGCTCCAGTGAGTACACTCTCTGTTGCCTTGTCTGGCTACAGAGGTTAATGCAAGTTCTGAAGAAACATCGTTGCAACGGTCAATCTTGACTGTCGGCTCGATCTGAAGACAATCGCACTGCATGCCCGTAACGCTGAATACAATCCAAAGGTAGACATGACGTTACTGTCGTTGTGTTTCATTGCTGACTGTCGCTAGCGTTTCGCTGCTGTCATCATGCGTATTCGTGATCCAAAGACCACCGCTCTCATCTTCGCCTCAGGCAAGATGGTTGTCACTGGTGCAAAGTCTGAAGATGACTCGAAGCTTGCTTCACGCAAATATGCTCGAATCATCCAGAAGCTCGGGTTCAATGCCAAGTTCACCGACTTCAAGATTCAGAATATTGTCGGCTCTTGCGACATCAAATTCCCCATCCGTCTGGAGGGGCTTGCAAGCAGACATCATCACTTCAGCTCTTATGAGCCTGAATTGTTCCCGGGTCTTATCTACCGTATGATCAAGCCGAAGATTGTTCTACTCATCTTCGTCAGCGGCAAGATCGTTCTTACTGGCGCCAAAGTCAGAGAGGAGATCTATCAAGCATTCGAGCAGATCTACCCCACTCTCAACGGTAAGATTATCCACTGCCGCTTCCATTGCTACGCTGACGTGCATGGTAGACTTCCGCAAGATTTGATCACCAAACGCCTCGATACCCTCTCTGTCCTACACCTGTATCACCACCTACAAACCTATTCATTTCTCATCGACGGCTTCGCTGCCTCGATATGTGCCCATGGACCCCTGTCCTCCTGATCACATGATCATGGGACACGTTCCACACTTTACTTTCCCTCGACTACGATTCATGAGCATTTGCATGGCGTTCTAGCGTTTGCTTTTCTTCCTCCTCGGCGCTTCGATCTAACAAATTAGAGGTCGCACCAACATCACCGGCGACCAAAGCATTCGGTATTGTGCGCTGGCGATCGCGATACCGTCTAGTTTCTTTCCCTACGTTTTCCTCATCTTATGCTTTGCTCGGACAGTCCTCCTGACTCCAGCAGCATACACTATTTCTCGGCGGTAGATTGACACGAACAGAACAAAAACATATCGGTGGAGAGGCGAAGACATGGCGGATGGGAGCAGCCGCAAATGAGGGATCGTTACCAAGAGTCTGCAGTGGAGGATGCTGGGGCAGAGGGTGCTTGGGCTGGCAATGGTGCTCATTGCTTTTCTCCTTTCAGGATTGTATGGCAGATGAGATAAGCAGTCCAATACACATTGCACTTGCAGACAATGCCTTTTGCCCTTCTGCCACGTGTATCCAGGTGGCCTCCATCACTGAACATGGAGTTTTACGCTTTCAGCACAACCTAGGCGTTCGCCGTAGTCACCTCGCATCCTCCACTTAAGACGCCACCAACCCGGGGTCGGGACTCTAGGGCAATGACTCCTCCAGCCTAGATACATTCACAATCCTTCCGATGCAGTAGGGGTGATAGAGCATGAGGAAGTAGGCGGATGACCTGCCACTTGAACCCCCTCCGCAGTACGAGTACTCAGGGGAGCCCAAGAGGATTCGACTCGGATTCAGACGGAGTAAAGTCTCCCTATCCCCGCGCGCAACCTCCACGGTGATGTCGCTGTTCTCACTGGATTGGCTGCATGCCTTATTGGGAGTAGCGCTGCCGCGGTTTGGCATCAAAATCTGCTGCAGCCTTGGCAGAAGGAACATCAAAATCTACTAATTATCATTAGTATTATTAGATAGCTCTTGAAATTCTCTATATAACGATGAGGTTAAAAACGCGGCAACGCTATTCTCAATAAGGATACGAGGTCAAATCATTCGTCCGTTTATTGCCTGTGCTGCTCTGACCGAGTAGCGGCATCAGAGCTTCACGCTGCTATCAGTAAGCATGCAGGCAGAAAGCCAGAGTGCGTCAGTCTGTGCACCATTTAGTTATTTCCCAGACTGCGCGCATCCTATAAGCTTATCTCCTATCTCCATACTTCACATCCCTCGCCCTGTCCCATCCAATACTTCATACCCCAAAAGCTCTTCTCTACCACATCAACACCCTCTTGTCGCACATCACCACCATCGTCCACAACAATCCATAGATTGAAGCAAAATGTCCGCCTCCTTCTTCAAATTCATCTACAGCCAGCTCATCACCCGCCTGCCCTACCCCAACACCTCTTTCGCCGACCAAACTCTCATTGTCACCGGCTCCAACGTCGGTCTCGGCTGCGAAGCCGCCCGCCATTTCACCCGCCTCGGTGCCGCCAAAGTCATCCTCGCTGTCCGCAATCTGGAAAAAGGAAATGCAGCCAAGCAGTCCATCGAAGAAAGCACCGGCCGAAAGAACGGTGTTGTGGAAGTCTGGCCCTTAGACCTTTCCAGCTACGACTCCGTCCAGGCATTCGCGAAGAAAGCATCCGAACTGCCTAGGCTAGACGTCCTTCTCGAGAACGCTGGCATAGCCACCGACAAATACACCGGCCTCGAAGACAACGAAAGCACCATCACCGTCAACGTAATCTCCACCTTCCTCCTCGCATTCCTCCTCCTCCCCAAACTCCGCGAAACCGGCCAGAAATTCAACAATACCCCGCAACCACCCCACCTCGTCATTGTCAGCTCAGAAGTTCACTTCGCCACCTCCCTACCTGAAAAGAGTGCTCCGGAGGGCAAGATCCTCTCTACGCTCAACGACAAATCCACCGCCAACATGTCAGATCGATACAACGTGTCGAAATTGCTCGAGGTGTTCTTCGTCAGGGAACTGGCTTCCTACTCCCCACCTCCCTCTCAACGTACCCAGCACGGAAGCGGGAAAGCGAAAGGAAAAGGCGGTGTAATCATCAACTTCCTCAACCCAGGCCTCTGCCACTCCGAGCTAGCCCGGGACGCAGGCTGGGGTCTCTACCTCTTGAAAGCTGTCCTGGCGCGCACGACAGAACACGGCAGTCGCACGCTCGTTCATGCCAGTATGGCGGGTGAGGAGAGTCATGGCCAGTACATGAGTAATTGTGAGGTGTCAGAGGTGGCGCCGCTGGTTCAAAAAGACGAGGCTGAGCAGGGTGGGAAGTTGCAGAAGAGGGTTTGGGATGAGATCGTGGCCAAGCTGGAGAGCATCCAGCCGGGTGTCACAAAGAATGTGTGAAGTTACTTGTGGGGTTATAGTGCAGCTGCGCGATAGTAGTATAGTCACGACGTGCTAAAAAGAGAGAGGACTCTTTGCTGTTGTTCATCATATATGCAAAAGAGGAGAAACACCTACTTATTTATCTAGAAAAGGAAAGAGCATGCTGTTGAGTTGCTAGGTAAGTCCGTTCTAGCGATCCAATCCAAATCGAATCTCTCTCTTTCTCTCTCTCTCGTCCCCGCACACACACTTTCTCTCTCTCTCTCACAGTCTATTCTTCCTTCCCCATTTAACAATAGCAAGCACAACGACCAGCTCCGAGGTAACGGAACACCAATTGATGTCCCTGTATACAACATCTCCAACTCGATCCTTCATTCCCTCGCTGACCACCTTTACTCCCATCCTCGTCTCTTTCATCGACAGCGAACAAGATCTAATATGACGAAAAGGACAGGGAGAAAAGAGGATAGAAGAAGATGCACGAGTAGATTTTAATTTCTTCCAATTCAACCACTTATCCAGATTCCTCCGCTTTCACCCTGACCTTGAGGTGTGAGGCTTGGGTGAGGCTCGCTGAGGTAACCAAAAGAACGACTTGCTCTTCTAATCATCGTCCCTCGCTGTGTTGATCTGCCTGAACGAGGTTCGTAATGCGTGCAAATCGAGAGCGATAACTCGCGGTGCTCGGATGATCCGCTCCCACCGCAGTCTCGTATCCTTTGCAACAGCGTCTGCGGCAGGTACATCGCCTCCCCTCCCTCCGCCATCTTGCCTTGGTCGGCGTACAGGTTTGCTGAAGATTGTTGACCTTGAACGTGGCCAGCGTCGACGTGTGCTCCGCTCTCCACGCCTTTCGACTGAAACTCGAGCTCTTTGAATAGGTTCATTGAACTCTTTCCTTATCACTGCCTGCCTCGGGGGGGGGAGGAGGAGGAGGAGTAAAGTGCCATGATCCTTTTGCAACAGGTGGAAGCCCTGATCTCCAACCAACCAAACGTAGTCCTTCTTTGCGGAAAGGATGTTATGATCGCTTCCCTAAGTCTCTGTAATTTACGTTTTTTTTTGTAATCATTCATAACCAGTGCCCCTTTCCTTTTCCGCAAAAAAAAACATTTCTATCAAGCAAATAGCTAGAAGTGCTTGAATGAATCGAATCGAATTGATTGAACCGACTGTCTAACCAGAAGCTGTTGTTAGAACGACCCTGAGACCGAGCTAAATATGAAGAAAAATGAGGCTTCAAAATGGCCGGAGGTTAGCTGGAGAATTGAGCGATTGGCAGGCCTGAAGCGCAGGCTCTTCGCAGGCGGCTCGCAGGCGGCTGACACCACATGAGGTCGGTCAGAGCAGGGATAGGTCGCCGGGGCGGGGTAGAGAAACCAAAGCGAGACGGAGGGGAGGGAAGGAGATTGCAAAGAGTTCACGAAGAGGAGTAGAGTGAGCAGTGAGCAATGAGCAATGAGCAGTGGGAAAGCAGAACCGAGGCCGGCTGAAATGACTAGAGGAAATACTGGGAAGACTA
>JAABUK010010553.1_pt1 | contig 12288 bp, 11 predicted proteins | sample 5559141 | NCBI WGS metagenome assembly JAABUK01 (sample SAMN10711869, study PRJNA513367) | rock metagenome | isolation source: Antarctica rocks | place: Antarctica: Victoria Land, Pudding Butte nord | collected 2016-01-03 | reverse complement strand
TCACATCGTAGCCTTCTTGACGCGCTTTCGCTTCTGTCAGGCCGACGCTCGCCACTTCCGGGTCACAGTAAGTACACGACGGAACGTGTCGCAAGTTGATCGGTTGCGCGTGTTGCCCTGCGATTTGTTCGACGGCGAGAATGCCTTCCTTCGAGGCAAGATGCGCGAGCCAAGGCGTCGGAATCACGTCGCCGATAGCATAAACATTCGGCTCTGAGGTGCGCAAAAATTCGTCAACGATAATCGCGCCGCGTTCGACTTTGACTTTCGTGCTTTCAAGTCCCAAGCCTTCGATGAAAGGCATACGCCCGACGGCGACGAGCAGCATTTCGGCTTCGAGGCGCACGTCTTCGCCCTTCGTCGTTTTGCCTGTGACGACAACGCCCGCGTCCGTCTTTTCCATCTTGTCGAGCTTCGTGTCGAGTTGATATTTAATCTTGCGCTTGCGAAACGCTTTCTGTAATTCCGCCGAAACTTCTTCGTCTTCGCCGGGCAAAAGACGCGGCATCAATTCGATAATCGTCGTGTCGCAACCGAATCGCGAATAAACAGATGCGAACTCGACGCCCACCGCGCCCGCGCCCATCACCAGCATGGACTTCGGCACTTGCTTTAATTCCAAAACGTGATCGCTATTAACCACGCGTTCGCCGTCCGTCTCGAAGCCGGGAATCGGGCGCACGACCGAGCCTGTAGCGATGATGATGTTCTTCGTTTCGATGTTCTGCTTTTTGCCGTCCGCGCCTGTCACTTCGACTTTGCCTGCGCCGTTCAAGCGTCCCGTGCCGTTAAAGACCGTGACCTTGTTCTTCTTCATCAGAAACTCGACGCCCTTCGCGTTCTTCGTCACGATCTTGTCTTTGCGTTTCTGCACGTCCTCGAACGCAAGCTTTACCTCGCCGACCTGTATGCCGAAGTCCGCCAGATGCTGCGTCGTCTGCTCGTAGAGATGCGCCGACTGCAAAAGCTGCTTCGTCGGGATGCACCCGCGAAGGCCGCACGTTCCGCCCATGCGTTTATCTTTTTCCACCAGCGCAACACGCAAGCCTAATTGCGAACCGCGAATCGCCGCGACATAACCGCCGGGGCCGCTGCCGATAATCACGACATCGAATGATTGTTCCGTAGCCAAAATGTTCTTTGTTCCTCTCTCTTGAAATGAACTTGTAGACAGCGTTCAGTAATCACTTATCAGTGTTCACCTCGGAAGTTTTGTTTCGACTGAAAACTGATTGCCGTCAACCGCCGACTTTAATATGCTTTTCCGAATGAGACTATTATAATCACTCCTGCAAGTTTACTCCAACACCCGCGCGCCTTGAAGCCTGTCCACAGGGCGCGAGAAATGCGTATCCAAAACCGATGCAACACTCCGAAGGATTCCTAAAATTAGCCGAAGACGCCCGCCGCCGCATACACGAAATCACCGTCCACGAAGCACGCGAAAAACTTTTTTCATCCGACGAAACGGCGCGCCTGATAGATGTCCGCGAAGACCACGAATGGACGCAAGGCCACGCGGCAGGCGCACAGCACTTGGGGCGCGGCATCATCGAACGCGACATCGAAAATCTCGTGCCCGACAAAAACGCCCGACTCATACTCTACTGCGGCGGCGGCTATCGCTCCGCCTTAGCCTGCGACAATCTACAACGCATGGGCTACACAAACGTCCACTCAATGGCGGGCGGCTGGAAAGCATGGAAAGCGGCGGAGTTACCGGTTGAAGAGTAGCTGAAATTCATCATAAGGGAAATTCTAAGATATAGTGTAAAGAGCGTAATGATGGCCTCGTAGCGGATAGCTGTCGCGCCTGTCTCAAAGGAAGCCGAATGTTCTTAAAGAAGCTGGTCGTACATAACTACAAATCTTTGCGCCATGTGTGCTTTGAGCCGTCGCCGCTCGCGGCCTTAATCGGACCGAATGCGGCGGGCAAATCCAACTTCGCCGATGCGATTCACTTTTTGTCGGAGGTGTACAGTCAGGGATTGGAAGTCGCTATCGCGCGAAAAGGCGGTTATGAGAATATCGCCTTTAGAAAGCAGCGAAGGACTACCGCGCCGATTGAGTTTGAAATAGTTCTTGAAGGCAGCGGGAGCGATCCCGACCTTAATACAGAGCTTTTTTTTATTAAGTCGAATCCCCTCAAAAAAGCCAATTTTAGGTTTGAGCATAGGTTTTCGATCATAGCAATAGGTTCTGGAATTAAAGCTGCGTTTAAGGTCAAGGAAGAAGTCTTTCGTATCTTTATTACTACGAAAGATACCGGGCATGCCGCAGACTTTATAGAGCAGATAAAAATATCAAGAAGTGCTAACAGAAATGTAAAAATGAAGATTAACGAAGAAGGCTTTCTTTATGAATATTTCGGCTATTTTCAAGCCACAAATGAACGCATTCATGAAAATGAAGGTTTTCTTGTTAAAGAACAGGAATTGATTATAAGTAGCTTCCTTTTTAGGAATTTTCTTTTTTTGGCTTTTATCTCTGCAATCTCCAGCTTTGAAGTTTACCAACTCTCCACCAACTTATCTCGCGCGCCCGGCGTGCCGACGCCGAACCCGAAGCTTGCCACGACGGGAGAAAATCTGCCTGCGTTGGTTGATTGGCTGCAACGCTTGCATCCCAAGCAATGGGAAATCGTGATGTCTGGAATGCGGGATATTCTGGTCGGCCTGACGGACATATCCGTTGACTATCTGCATACGAAGACTCTCGGCGTCTCCTTCCGGGAAGAAGGTGTTGGCAACGCTTGGAGTGCGGATGATGTGTCAGACGGAACGATTCATTCGCTCGCGTTGCTGGTCGCTTCCGTTGACCCGCGCAGTGCTTTGCTGCTGGTTGAAGAACCTGAAAACTCCGTCCATCCTTGGATTATCAGAGTCATCATGGAGCGGCTGCGAAAGGTAAGCGCGTTGAAGAATGTGGTGGTGACTTCGCATTCGCCGGTGCTGATTAATCTACTGAAGCCTGAAGAGGTTTGGATCATCTTTCGAGACAAAGGGGAAACTAAACTTCACAGGCTTATTGATTTAGACCCTTCAGTGAAGAAAAGCTGGGAGAATGGAGATTATAGATTGTCGGAGTTTCTGGATTCTGGTTCTATCTCACAGGCCGTTCCGGGAGGTGTCTTTTGAGAATTGGCATAATTGTTGACGGTGATGCGGAATCTCAAGCCTTAAAATTACTCACACGCCGCATTGAAATTCCTGAAATAGAATTGCTCGATCCGATCTACTCAAACATGCAGCCTAAAAGCACGCCCGCCCAGATAGCGAGGTCTGCGAAAGCACAAGTCGGTGTGCTTGTTAATGCGAGAAAAGCAGACGCCATTATTGTTCTGATAGACAGAGAAGATAGAAGTGATTGCCCACCTGAGTTTGCAAAAGCGATAGAACGCGCTTTCGAGAATCTAGACTGTCCGAACGTGAAGGTCGCCGTCAAAGACAAAAAGTTTGAGAATTGGCTGGTTTCAGACGTGACGGTTTTCCGACACTTTGCCGCGCGTTATAGAGTTACAGGAGCTTTTAGAAATCGCGTTGCTCCGAACAAAGCTGATTCAATCCGAGATGCAGAGGAGTTGCTCAATCAAATTTGCATTAAAGATCAGTACCATAAAAGAAGAGACGCTGCGAAGATAACAAATGCTCAAGCGGTTTTGGAAATTGCTAAAAACTCCCGGTCTTTTCGTAAGTTCCTCAATTTAATAGAACATGACAAGTATCTCAATCAAAGTAAAAGACCTTAATTAACACACGTAATGGCAGTAGATTCGTTCGCTGCCTTTCGCGTTTGTGCGTGATGTATAATTTGGGCATCTTCAACTTCAATAACTAAGGATGATTTCAGGCGATGGCTAAGGATGCGGTGGAGCGAAGGCAGGCGAGTGAAGTGCGTAAGGAAACGGACTCGATGGGCGACATAGATGTTCCGTCAGATATGTATTACGGAGCGCAGACGAAGCGTTCGCTGCTGCACTTTAACATCGGGTTTGATGTGATGCCGCGTGAGATGATTCGCGCGCTCGGCACTCTCAAAAAGGCCGCCGCGCTTGTTAATGAGGAACTCGGCAAGCTTTCGTCGGACAAAGCGAAGTTGATTGCGCAGGCCGCCGATGAAGTCATCGAAGGGCGACTGGACGAGCATTTTCCTTTGCGCGTGTGGCAGACGGGAAGCGGCACGCAGACGAACATGAACGCGAACGAAGTTATCTCTAATCGCGCGATTGAAATTGCGAACGGTGTGATGGGCAGCAAAAAGCCCGTGCATCCGAACGACGATGTGAACTTGTCGCAGTCGTCGAACGATACGTTTCCGACGGCGATGCACATTGCCGCCGCCGAACAAATGAACGCGCTCATCCCGGAAGTCCAAAGATTGCATAATGCGATTGATGCGAAGGCGCGTGAGTTTGCGGACGTGGTGAAGATCGGGCGCACGCATTTGCAGGACGCGACGCCTCTCACGGTGGGGCAGGAAATGGGCGGCTGGGCGAGCCTTATCGAGCGCGACGTGGAGAGATTAAAGCTTGTGCTGCCCGGATTGTATGAGTTGGCGATTGGCGGCACGGCGGTAGGAACAGGCTTGAACTCGCACCCGGAATTCGGCGAGCGTGCGGCGAAGAAGATTGCGGAGTTGACGGGCTTACCTTTTAAGTCGCATCCGAACAAATTCGCGGCGCTTTCGGCGCATGATGAGATGGTGTTTGCGAGCGGCGCTTTGAAGACACTCGCCGGTAGCTTGATGAAGATTGCGAACGACATACGCTGGCTGGCATCGGGGCCGCGCGCGGGCTTCTGCGAACTCGTATTGCCGGAGAACGAACCCGGTTCTTCGATCATGCCGGGCAAAGTCAATCCGACGCAATCGGAAGCGATGACGATGGTCGCCGTGCAAGTCTTCGGCAACGACGCGGCGATTGGCTTCGCAGGCTCGCAGGGCAATTTCGAGTTGAACGTCTTTAATCCTGTGATGATTCACAATCTGCTGCACTCGATTCGTCTTCTGAAGGACGCCTGTCATGGCTTCGTTGATTACTGCGTCGCAGGGATAGAACTCAACCGCGCGAAGATCGACGAGCACTTGCAGAATTCGTTGATGCTGGTTACCGCATTGAATCCGCACATCGGCTACGACAACTCTGCGAAGATTGCGAAGAACGCACACAAGAAAGGCACATCCTTGCGCGAGTCGGCGATTGAGTTGGGCATACTGACAGGCGAGCAATTCGATGAGTACGTCAAGCCGGAAGAGATGACGCATCCGTAGTGGTTTTGGAAAAGTAACAAGACGCACAGGACATGCTTGAACAAATGCTGCTCGATGATTTCGCTGCCGAAGAAAAATGGGACGATGCTTTTGCGAAGTCGCAGGGCGAGCTTGCGCTGCTTGCCGGTGAAGCATTAGCCGAATATCGAAGCGGGAAAACGAAAGCACTTGAAGGAATTTTGAAGGAACCTTCCTCCGGCGTTTAACGAACGCATCTTGCAGATAATCTTTCGCATCTAAATAATTGCTTCGCGCGTTTGTAAGAAGCTGAAAGCGTTGCCGGTGTTTGACGGCTTGCGCTGTGTTTCTTGGAGCGGGTATATTGCCGGGTTTGGCGTGAGCACTCGCGCCGCGCAGGTTGCGGCCTGCGTCGGTGAGGAAGCGCCGAAGGAGAAAAGATGACGACTGCCACTTTAATGAATGTTCCGGTGCTGGAAGATTACTTTCGCGTGTCGGATGCGGAGTTGCACGCGCGCATAGAGGCGGCGCGTGCGGAACTCGGCAAGCGCGTCGTTATCTTGGGTCACCATTACCAGCGCGACGATGTGATTTGCCATGCTGATTTGACGGGCGATTCGTTTAAGTTGTCGAAGATGGCCGCCGAAAGACCGGAAAGCGAGTTTATCGTTTTCTGCGGCGTGCATTTTATGGCGGAGTCGGCGGACATCCTATCCGCGCCGAATCAAAAAGTTATTTTGCCTGATTTGGGCGCGGGCTGTTCGATGGCGGATATGGCGTCGGCGGAACAGGTGGAAGACGCTTGGGAGCAGTTGGAAGCAATCGGCGTCATCGGTGATTACCGCGTGAAGCCGATCACGTATATGAATTCGACGGCGGCGATCAAGGCATTTTGCGGAAAGCACGACGGGATTGTGTGTACATCGTCGAACGCCGTGCCGCTCTTTGATAAGTGTTTGAAGGAAGCGGATAAGTTGTTTTTCTTTCCAGACCAGCATCTGGGACGCAATACGGGCGTGAAGTTCGGTATTCCTTTGGATGAAATGGTGGTGTGGGACCCGTTCAAAGAGCTTGGCGGAAACACGGAAGAAGAGTTGAGAAAAGCGCGCCTCATTTTGTGGAAGGGGCATTGCTCCGTGCATGGGCGTTTTAAGGCGTGGCACGTGGAGCAAGTTCGCAAAGAAGTTCCGGGCATCAAGGTGCTGGTGCATCCCGAATGCGTTTACGAGGTTGTGCAGGCGAGCGATTTTGCAGGTTCGACGGAGTTTATTATCAAGACAATCGAGGCTGCGCCCGCTGGATCGAAGTGGGCGATTGGGACGGAAGTAAATCTCGTTCACCGCTTGAAGGAACAATTTCCAGACAAGCACATTCAACTCTTAGCGCCCGATCTGTGCATGTGCGCGACGATGTATCGCATTGCGCCGCAGAATCTCGCTTGGACATTGGAATCGCTGCTCGCGGGCGAAGTGGTCAATCAAATCACAGTGCCGGAAGAGACCGCTCGCTTGGCGCGAGTGGCGCTCGACCGGATGCTGGCGGTTACATAGTTTGTGAGGAGGAAGTCAAACGGTGGCTGATGCGACGGAGAAAGTGGGCGAGAACGCGCCCGGCACGTACTATGTTGACGAGCAGTGCATTGATTGCGATGTTTGCCGCGACACTGCGCCGGACAATTTTACGCGCTCGGACGATAACGGTTACTCGTTTGTTTACAAGCAGCCGGGAACAAACGAGGAGCGCGAACTGTGCGAGGAAGCGCTCACGTCATGCCCTGTCGAAGCCATCGGCAACGACGGTTGAACGGGCGCGCATTCCGGCAGTTTATAAAAAGCAAGGCCGCACGCGAATCCTCTTTTAGGAATTGCGTGCGGCCTGAATCTTTTGGCGTTGGTTTGCGTGGCGCGTGTTGTTCGGCACAGTGCGGAAGCCGTCTTAAACGATGATTTTGATTTCGCCATCTTCAATTATAACCTCGTATGTTTCAATCGCCGCGTTGTTGGTCAAACATTGGCCTGTGCGAACGTCGAAGCGCCAGTTATGCCAGTGGCATTCGATGATGTGTTCGCAGAGATGTCCGTCGGCGAGCGGCGTACCTTTGTGCGGGCAAAAGTTTTCGGTTGCGTAAAATTGCCCTTCGACATTGTATAAGGCCAACTCTTTGCCGCCCGGCAAATCAATTGTCGCGCAGAAGCCTTGCGGCACATCTTCGACGCGCCCGACTGTGACGCGGGAGTTTTCGCGCACGGGCTTTTTAAGATTGGCATTGTGCGATTCAGTGGACGGCATAACAATCCGAATCGTAACAAGAAATCGCGTCGTAGAACAAAGGCCGCGCAAGGCGGAGCGCCCGCCCTCGTTCTATTCATCGAAGTCGGCGCGCGTGAAAGCGGCTCGCGCTTCTTTGACACATAAACGGAAATGGAGAGAAGAAAAATGTATAACAATTCTTTGAAGATGTCCGGCGCGTTGGCTACTGGTGCCATTGTATTGGTGATGATTTTTTCGACGGCGCAACTACATGCCGCCGGACTTACGAGTAACGTGCAAGGAACGGATGCGAATCAACCGCAGAATGATGCGGCGCGTAACAGCAGCGGCAAGCGTCCGATGCGTGTCATAGTGACGGGCGATTCCGTTGTGCAGGCGCAGCCGGACACGGCGATTCTCTCCATTTCTGTGGTCACGCAGAGCCGCCGCGCGCTCGATGCCCAAACTGACAACGCCAACAAAAGCGACGCCGTGATCCGCGCCGTGAAAGCGGCGGCGGGCGCGGGCGCGGAAATTAAAACCGGCGGCTACAGTCTACAGCCGCAGCGTGTTTACAAAGAGAATCAGCCGCCGACGATTGTCGGTTACGAAGCACGCAACACGGTGACTGTAACGCTCGCGGATTTAACGAAAGTCGGCGCGGTCATTGACGCCGCATCACAGGCGGGTGCCAACAACGTGGACGGCATTGCGTTTACCCTACGCAAAGATCGAGCGGCGCGTATGCAGGCGCTCACCGAAGCGACGCGTGAAGCGGTGGCTAAAGCACAGGCCATTGCGCAGGCGCTCGGCGCGCGTGTCGTGCGCGTTGTCGAAGTGCAGGAAGGCGGCGGATATGTGCGTCCTCTCAATCAGATCGCCGAAGTGAGCGAAGGAGTCATGATGCGAGCGCGTGTTAGCGCGCCAACGCCTGTTGAAGTCGGAACTCTCGACATTAGATCGCAGGTGCAGTTAATTGCGGAGATCGAAACTGCGCAGTAAGCATAACGCTTTGACGTTCAGTGATGCGCTGCCTGCGTGGATTGCCTCGCATAGCGCATTCGCTTTTTCTTCCATGTCTTTCAGGTGAAAGGGCGTGCTAGCGCAATCTCGCGCAAAGCGAGTATAATTCGCGCCGGATAATCACAGAAGTACAACAGAATGCGCAGGGTGGCCGCCCGTTAAAGCTCGATGTTCGAGGGGCGGCTGATTCGTTTACCGGCACCACAAGGAAAGAAATTTATGTCCAGAAACCGCGACGGCCAAGACGATGACTACACTGCTCCACATGATGACGGCGGTTCGCGTGAACATGTGGAACGTGTTCGGGACGGAAAACGCGGAGCCTCGCGTTCGCATGTGCGTTGCCGCGATATTATGACGCGCGATGTGACGGTGGCGACACGCGAGGCCACTTTGCAGCAAGTCGCGTCCATGATGCGCGACGAAGACACAGGCGTTATTCCCGTTGTCGAAGAAGCCGCAGCAGACACGGAAGCGACGATCAGTCAAAGCACGGAACACACGGGGCGCGGCGGTAATCGTTCGATCAATAACGGCAAGCTCGTCGGTTTGATTACAGACCGTGATATTGTCGTGCGCGCGGTAGCCTTAGGCCGCGACGCGAGCACCGTGCGCGCCGAAGAAATTATGACGACGGATGTTCACACCGCGCGCCCGAATGATCGCGTCATAGACGCTATACGCCAGATGGGTGACAAACAAGTGCGGCGCATTCCCGTTGTGGACGACGCGGGCGATTTGCGCGGCATCATTTCTATGGCGGATGTCGCGCTCGAAACCGAAGAGGATCGCGAACTCGCCGACGCGCTAGAAGGAATCTCCAGCGGTGCTTCGTTCTGGAACAAAATGTTTGGATAATCAATTAAAACAGTTTTAGTTTTCAGTGCTTAGTTTTCAGAAAGTAGTTGCCAATACCTAGTAGATTATCGTGAGCTTTTAGCTTAAAACTGAAAACTATCTTTATGGCTGAATCGGTTAATCGTTATTTTCGTTTGTTGCATGTCGCGCGCAGGCAACAACTTTCGCCGCGCATGTGGTGTCCGGCGGCAGATGTTTACCGCACGCCGGACGGCTGGCTCGTCAAACTCGATCTGGCGGGCGTCGGCTCCGACGATATTGAAATCACGATTGAGGAACAGACCCTGCGCGTCGCGGGCATTCGTCGCGATTCCATTTACGAAGAAGGCCTCACTTATCATCAACTCGAAATCACTTACAGCCGCTTTGAAAAAACACTACGCTTTCCGTGCTCGATTAAAGGCGCAACTTTAGCGCAGGACTATCGCGACGGGTTGCTCATCATTCGCTTGCGCAGCAAAGAGAATTGCGAAGAAGGGATAGACGAACAAAAGTAGGAAGGCGAAGGGCGGAAATGTGGCGGAAACCATTTTGCTTAATTATCTTGCCGCTAATCAAACTGAATAATCGCTTTGATCCTGACTTTCGCCATTCGCCTTCCTACTTCCTACTTTAATTAAGTTATGCCTGAAACTATAGAAAACACCGGAACAGAAAACGCTGCGGGACAAAGCCCTCTCGCGGAGCAAAACGCCGCCGTGCAGTTTGAAATAAGCGTGCTGCCTTTAATCAACACGACGCTGTTTCCTGAAACCGTTGTGCCGCTCGCGGTTGGTCGTCCGCGCTCCGTCGCGGCGGTTGAAGCGGCGCTCGGCACAGAAGAGAAACTGCTCGCCTGTATCAGCGCCCGCACGGAAAACGTGACCGGCACGGACGCGTCTCCATCCGATCTTTACGAAGTCGGCACGCTCGTTATGATTAAACGCATGATGCGTTCCGAAGCCGGAGATGCGATGCACTTGATTGTGCAGGGCACAGAACGCGTTAAGGTTCTGGAGTGGAAACAGGAACAGCCGTTTCTTCGCGCGCGGGTGGAAATTCTGCCGCATCTTGAAGTGCAGGACGCGGCGGAAGTCGAAGCGACGAAGCGCAATGTGCAGGCGCTCATTCAACAGGCGCTCGCAATTATGCCGCAGGTTCCGGCGGAAGTTCGCGGCGCAATCCTCGGCGCGGACGATCCTGTGCAACTCGCTTACTTTCTCGGCTCCGTGCTCAACTTGGGCGTCGAGCGCGAACAGAAAATGCTCGAAGCAAGTACGGTTGACGAACTGTTGCAGCTCGCTCATTCGTATCTCGCGCGTGAAGTCGAGATTATGCAGCTACGCTCGAAGATTGCGACGGACGCGCAGAGCGAGATGGACAAATCACAGCGCGATTATATTTTGCGGCAGCAGTTGAAGGCGATTCAAAAAGAGCTTGGCGACGACGACGGCGGCGAGCGCGCCGAAGCAGAGATGATGCGCGAACGCTTGGACGCCGCAAACTTGCCCGAAGACGTGCGCAAGGAAGCGGAACGCGAACTCAAGCGCATGGAAAAGCTTCCCAACTCCGCACCGGATTTTCATGTCATACGCACGTATCTTGATTATGTGCTCGAACTGCCTTGGAAGAAAGCGAGCGAAGATAAACTCGATCTCAAGGAAGCGCGCCGCATCCTCGACGAAGACCATTACGGCCTCGAAGACATTAAGGAACGCATACTTGAATTTCTTGCGGTCATCAAACTTCGTCCCGAAGCGAAGAGTCCGATTCTGTGTTTCGTCGGGCCGCCGGGCGTCGGCAAGACTTCTTTGGGGCGTTCGATTGCGCGCGCATTGGGACGCGAATTTGAACGCCTCTCATTGGGCGGCGTGCGCGACGAATCGGAATTGCGCGGGCATCGCCGTACTTATATCGGCGCGATGCCGGGGCGCATTATTCAATCAATACGTCGCGCGGGCGTTAATAATCCCGTGATGATGCTCGACGAAATAGACAAGATGGGCGCGGATTATCGCGGCGATCCGGCGTCGGCGATGCTTGAGATTTTAGACCCGCAGCAGAACAATTCGTTCCGCGATCATTATCTCGATCTGCCGTTCGATCTCTCGAATGTCTTTTTCGTCGCCACCGCAAACAGCCTCGCGCCGATTCCTGCGCCCCTGCGTGACCGCATGGAAATTATCGCGCTCTCCGGCTACAGCGATCAGGAAAAGCTGCACATCGCCCGGCAGTATTTAGTACCGCGACAAATCAAGGAAAACGGCCTCGACGAAAATCAGTTCGACTTGACGGATGCCGCGATAACTTTAATCGCCGCTCGCTACACGCGTGAAGCCGGTGTCAGACAAATGGAACGCACCGTCGGCAGCATCGCGCGCAAAGTCGCTCTGAAGATTGCGCAGGACGAAGCGGAGCATGTGACTGTGGACGCGCCGGACATCAAAGAGTATTTGGGCGCACCGCGTTTTTACCCGGAGGAAGCGCGCAAGGAATTGCCAGCGGGCGTTGCGACGGGCATGGCTTGGACGGAGATGGGCGGCGAAGTTTTGTTTATCGAAGCGACGCTGTTGCCGGGCGGTTCCGGCTTGACGATGACAGGGCAACTCGGCGAGGTGATGCAGGAATCGGCACGCGCCGCTCGCTCCTTTTTGTGGGCGCACGCGAATGAGTTCGGCATTCAGCCTGAGATGTTCAAAAACTACGGCGTGCATGTGCATGTTCCCGCCGGAGCGATTCCGAAGGACGGGCCGAGCGCGGGCGTCACGATGGCCTCCGCGCTCGCCTCTGTTTACACGGGACGGCGCGTGCGTTCCGACACGTCTATGACCGGCGAGATTACGCTATCGGGTTTGGTGTTTCCCGTCGGCGGCGTTAAAGAGAAAGTGCTGGCGGCGCATCGCGCAGGCATTCGCCGCATTGTGTTGCCGACGCGCAACGAAGCCGATACGG
>JAABUK010010552.1_pt1 | contig 12289 bp, 23 predicted proteins | sample 5559141 | NCBI WGS metagenome assembly JAABUK01 (sample SAMN10711869, study PRJNA513367) | rock metagenome | isolation source: Antarctica rocks | place: Antarctica: Victoria Land, Pudding Butte nord | collected 2016-01-03 | reverse complement strand
ATAGAACAAGAGCGTTTGCACAAGAAGGTCCAAAAGCTTGCTGCCTGCACAAGCTTTCCTTTGAGAGAAGGAGAGCCTGTTCAGTCAGCAAGCCTTTGTTTTCAGTGCTGTCACTTGCATAGGCACAGCACAGCAGTCTACTTACCTGCTCAAAAAAAATTGCCAGAGTTTGGCTTCCCCTTGCCCCTTGACTTTGACGCAGACGCTGACTGCTGACTGCGCCAGCAGCTTTCTCGCTGAGCAAAGGGCTACCCCAAAATTTGAACGAAGTCTAAAGCTTTTGCTTTCAAACTTGGTCACGTAAGAGGCAATACCATGCTGACTCAATGGGTTGTGATGGTCTTGAATTGCAATGTACTTTGCCATCTCCAGCAATGCAAATGTCCTGATCAGGACTTATGGGCCCCACTGTAGATGACTGTCTGAGTGCAGAGTAGAAGGCATCACTTTTCCACAATGTTTTCCTGTATGCTGATTCCTGTATGTCTTGCAGCTCCTTGCAAATGCAAATACACTGGCTGTCCAATTTGTAGTTCAGACACAGACACTGCATCTGATTGTGACTGTTGGCTGCCAGAAACATCAGATTGCATAAGCGTTTGTGAGGGGGCATATTTGTCCTCCACATTTGAAACAGAAGACCTGGTCATGCAAGGTCCAATCAATCGCACTGTCTCTGCGTTCTGCAGGAGTATACTGTGCCGCTGACCATCCTGCGTCTCTGCTTCCACCAGCACCTGCATGTGCAGACCTCTGCTTTGGCTACACATGTTGTCCCTCCAACATGCATACACCAGCTACATCTCTGAAATATGTGAAGCATAGAATATTCAAAGGCAAGGTCAGCCACCTCGTGCCCCTCGTGACAGGAATGCACAGCAGAACAGAAGCTGTTTGTAGTACCAGAACCCAAAAAGCTTGCTGCTGCAGTGTGACTGCACCCACCAGAGGTCTGGTTTCTATCTTGACACGCCCAACAATGGCACTCCTCTGCTGGCCTTCTGCATTGACCACTAGCACCTCCTTCCCGCTTTTCAGCTCTGCCAGGTAGGCGGTCTGGTCGTTTGGGCATGCTGTGTATGCATGCACCTGCAACAAGTTCACCACCATTTCTCATGTGCTTGCTGGATGAGAGAGGACAGAGGACCGCTGCTGAGGACTGCTGTTGAGCACATGCAGTGCATCACACATGAAGTATGCCGGACAAAAAGGAGGAGTTGTGCAAGGATGAGAAACAGTGGCTACAAGACATATGTTCAAAACCCAGATGCATGACAACATATACACACCAGAGCAGACATGGCAACTCTAGCAGAAACAGAGTGAGCCTGGCAATGTTTGTGTCTAGCTGCAAAAAGATTGGCTGCCCAGGAATGGCTTACTGGGCCAGCATTGACCCTGAAGGGCCGGCTGTTAATGTATCGGGACTCTGTGCACTCAGAGTGCACCAGAAATGCAGCTCGAGCAAAGTTGCCAATGAGCATGCCTTCCCCAGGTGCCAGCAAGGAACATAAATCTACACAGACCCTGCAGTGGAAGATACACCTCTCATCACAAGACACATTGTATACCTCAGACACACAAAAGGCAGTTGTGGGGCTTGACAATTACAAGGCTGAGGCTTTTAGCAAAATGAGAGGCATGTTCAGATGTTGCCACTGCAGTTGTGATTATGGCAATGCATGGACAGCAACACGGGCAGCATGACATGTCCCCGTTTTCAGCTACAGTTGTTTGTCTAGGATGCTTTGCACCTGTCACCCATGCCAACCTTCTGGACTGATGTCACGGTGGCCACTTCCAAGGCAAGCTTATTCTGGTTTGCATTCAGGGTCTTCAGGTAGGCAGCCAGCTCACGAACCTATGCAGCTCACACCACACTTTAGCAGAATTTTGTCTGAGGAGCTACATCATCAGTTGTGCCATCAGCTCCATGAAACAGTACAAGACCGGACACACTCTGCAGATATGCACACAAGCCTGTACGACGTACTTCGGGCAGGACACTCTTTTGCAAGCTTCCCAGGGAAATGATGCATTGCCTGGGCGCAAAGCAGTACATATTTACCCTAAACCCATATAAACCCTAAATCCCTAAACCCTATATAGCAGACACTGATGCCAAACCTGCAGTGGGTCATCTGTTTTGAGAACAACTCCTGCAGTGCCAGCCTCCAGGGCTTGCAGCATCACGCGGGCATCAGATGCGCTTGTGGCCATGCCCAGTAAGGCAGCTGGCTTACCCTGCAGGTGTCAGGCACCTCTCCTGCATGTCTTGTCTCTGCTTGGCAGCCAAGGCAGCAAAGCAGCAGCTGAGCTGAGCAGCAGCAATGGAAGCAGCAAAGCAAGCTGCGAAAAGGCATTGTGTTTGACAGAGTCACAGCACAGCACATGGTTCACAACAGCTTCAGAGCCACATGCAAAGTTAAGCGATCTTGTCACATTTGAATTGAGACAAGGGGCTTGAAAGCCTTGATGTTTGAGTTCAAGCAGGTCCTGTTGCAGCTGCACAACGTGGGATTATGAATGAAACACCTGAAAGGCAGCTACCAGATTCTCAGCTGGGATGATCTGCCAGTCTGAGCAGTCCATGACAAAAAATCCTGGCTGGTCACAGTCTTTGGCTGCTGCTTGCATGTCAGCTGCAGATGACACCCGTTTGATCCTTCCAACCTGTTGGGAACTGCAGGTTCAGGTCAGTGAGCGCAAGCTTTTAGGTATGGCAGCTTCAGCAATGGCAGAACACCTGTTGATTGTTGGCGTGTATGGCGTCACCGCCACAAAGCAGAGCATCAAAGTCGACAATGCCTTTCCATTCCTGTGCCAGGTGATGGTGCTGAGCAGGAAACAGGAAGGTATTGATGCCTGACTCCACTGCGGAGGTCAGCACTGCCTGCACAAGCGTTACAGCATTGCCTTCATATATTTGCGTCAACGCAGGTCGTGTTTGCAAGGGAAAGCTGTAAAGCAGCAAAGGCTCACCATGTTGGTAGTCTGCACCCAAGCTAGCTTCTCTGCACCACTGCATTTCGTCTGCACATCGGATGCGGTGACTGTGGCACACACATGCCTGTAACGCACGCGGTGAGAACTGGTGAGTTGGCGTCTGACACTGCCCTTTGCGAAACTCTGCCTCCACTGTGTCTTGACCTGCGGTCTGTGTCCAAAGACACGAGATTGTCGCTTGCTACCAACCGAAGGCGTCACTGCTTGGATGACTTGGGTGCTGCGCATGCACTGCATTTTCATATCATGGGGTCTGGAGCCAGCTTGACGCAATAGCAATTTCATTCTCAGATATGTGCTCGACAAGAGCACGTCGAAAACCGATCACTGCAGGCTACCATTGGGCGTGGTCAACCGCCTGCAACTTTCCCAGTTGCAACGTCAAATCTTTTGGTGTAGGTAAAGATCATCCCACGCATCACGGCAATGACAGTTGCATTGCTGTGCGCTGCGCAACGACAGAAAGCGCTGGGGACGCCGCTCCGCACTCCTGAGGACACACACACTGACAGTCAGACAGTCACAGAAATTCTGTCACAGAACTGTGTACTGACACAGAGGTCAGCAGAGCGCGCGCAGCGGTCGTGAGATGCAGCATTGTTTGCAATCTCCTGCGTGGAACACTTGTTGACGCTTTTGCGCGCAGAAATGCCATGCCTTCGCATACAGTCGGCATGTCTTGGATCTCGTGTTGATCAGGTCCACTGCTGAGTCGATATGAAAGTAACAGGAATATGCGCAGACGCAATTTCTCGCTGATTCGATCTAGACTGCCATTTTGTCCTCGTGTCAGATCGTGGTCGTCGGTCGCAGGCGGTATATTCGCAAGTAGCATGCCTGATAACACAGTCAGCCCACGAGTGCTCAGCATTCAGAGCCATGTTGTACATGGCTACGTGGGCAACAAATGCGCAGTATTTCCTCTGCAACTACACGGGTTCGATGTCGATCCAATAAACTCCGTCCAGTTTAGTAACCATGCTGGTAAGACAGCAAGTGGCATTGCTGTCAGTTTTGTGGGTGGATCAAAGCATATGGCTGATGCTGTACACAGGCTACCCATCACATCAAGGAACAGTCATGAACGGCGAGGAGCTCTGGAACCTTGTACAGGGCATGCAAGAGAGCAATCTGCTAGAATACACACACCTGCTCACTGGTTACATTGGGTCTGTCTCGTTTTTGGAGACAATTGTCAGAATTGTCAGCCTGCTGAGAGAAAGAAATCCAGACCTCATCTATGGTAAGATAGGCAGACTGTAGTGTCTGCCATAACACTAGCCAACTTGTCTGTCTGCGACGTGCACACGTCCCAAAGACAGACTGCTGGCTGACTAGAGTACTTCTTTGCCTGCAGTGTGTGACCCTGTGATGGGAGACAACAACCAGTTGTATGTTGCCACGGAGCTTGTACCAGCATACAAGAATCAGATCATATCACTAGCAACAGTCTTGACGCCCAACCAGTATGAGGCTGAATTGCTGACTGGTATCAAGATCGATAGCAAAAAAGCTGCTTTGCAAGCCTGCCAAGCTCTTCATGATCGAGGTGTGGCTACCGTGGTAAGACCTGCAGTGTCATGCTGAGCAATTTGGGAGCAGTGGGCAGCAATCTACTCATTTGGCGTCAGCACATGCAGCAGCTTGTGATTTGCAAGCTGAAAAGCAGCACAACTGTCTGAATGCAGGTTCGTGACATACCTGACACAGAGGTTGATGTGCAGTGCAGGTGTTGACCAGCATCCAGTTGCCAGATCTCAAGGGGGAGATCCTGCTCATAGCCAGCACTCAAGTGCTTCAGCAGTCTGGCTGTTCTTCAAGCATACAAGCAAACATTCCTCTCCTGGATGCATACTTTACTGGTACAGGTGTGCACATCCTTTTGTCTGCATCCCTCCTCTTGCTTCCGTTGTCAAAATGGTACAAAAGCAGCACCACTGTGCATCTGGCCACACAATTGCTTTGTTGCATCTTGCACTGCAGGGGACCTTATGACAGCGCTGCTGTTGGCAAACTTGTATAAGGACTCTAGCAATATGCAACATGCCGTGGAGCAGGCAATTGCTAGTCTCCAGGCAGTCTTGCAAGCATCTGCTGAGGTGTCTGGGCCCGCAGCTCACTCTAGAGAAAGATCAGCAGAGGTGGATTTCCCCCCTGTTATCTTGCTTTGCTTTGCGTTTTTTATCTGCTGCAGTCATGGCTCAGAAACCATGTGTGGGCAAACTCTCTCAGTGTAGTCGATCAGACACATGCTTGTGCAGCTCAACAGCAACATGTGATCACAGCATTGCATGATCTGCAGGTGTGCAAAGCAAGGGAGTTACGCTTGATACAGAACCAGCACCTCATACTGTCGCCGCCAGTCAAGCTCAAAGTCAAGCCTTTGGATACACATGCAGACTAAAGTGCATATCAAGATCGCTGTCCTTGCACTCAAGACTGTTAAAATGTACTGTGCAAATCAGCCTTGACAACGGCATCTGACCCGGCAGGATGCATGCCTGAACTACATTGAATTCATGTTCATCTACCAACCGTTCATCGGCAGGAGCTCACAGTCCAATGCTAGTGTGTCAGAGTGCGTGCTAGCCAGCTATTACACATGATTACATATCTAAAGGACCCTCTTGATAATTGACCAAGGTTGTATTGCATGCAATAACTGCCTGAATATAGCAGCCAAAATAAGCAGGACAATGCATACTGAATAACAGTGTCAGTCTTGAGACAGCCCCTGTTGGCCAGACTCAAACTGCACACCAAAGAAGCGTTGCTGGTGAGACCTGTGACACGCCTGCGACCTTTCAGGCGGGAATCAGCTGCTTCAAAGCTTGTACATCTTTGTCACTTTGCGGGGGATCTGCAAAAATTGCCTTGACTTCATCCAGCAGCTGTTGCGCCTGTTCTACTTGCTGGGGTGGAACAGTTGCCAGTAGGCTGCAGCAACACACATGCATTCATTTAGTTGATGTATGTCTGAACAGCTGCTGCAAACTGCATGCAGGTATCACACATGTGATTATGACATCTTTTGTAATTACAAGACACCTGTTCCACCAGCAAGCATCAAGTCTGGCCAGCTTGTGACAAACACCCAGCATGCTTGAGGCAGCCTGTTGCTTGCTTCTGGCATAAGCAACAGCACAAGAAGAAAGCACTGGTTTTGCGCAGACCTGTCCAGATCCTGGATTGTTTTCTCCAACTGCTTGTCTGCAGTGTCTGGTACAGGGACTTTGGATCTCAAGCTGGTTATGAGAGTGTTGTCCAAGGCTTGCAGGGACATCAAGAAGTTGTTGACTAGCTGTTGTGCCTTCTCTGTTGGCATTCCCGCATCAGTAGCAAATTCACCCAAAGCCCTACACAGCACAGCAACATGCCTGCCTCGCAGCACTCAACCGGCAATGTGTACCAGTCATCAGGATGAATGCTGGAGAATGCTGGTGGGCACTGTCAAAGATAAACGATGCACACAGTGCAGCAAGCTTCAGCACTGCTCACTTGACTGTATCTCGCAATCCACCGAAGGAACCCTTGCGCAGGAGTGTTCTTGCTGCTTGAGCATCCTGTTCTGCATGGAAGCACAGCTTGCATGGAGGGGCCTCTATCTTGCCAAACAGAGCACATGTGTGGCAGAAAGCTTACTCATAACTGTGCCAGCCTTGACAAGCTGTTTCCTAGCTTGAAGGACTGTTGGAATGTAAGTGTCTATCGGATCTAGCTTCTTCTTCTTGATGTATCGTGATAGACCTCTGCCGCTGCCTCCTGCAGCCTCCTACTGCATATGCGGATCATGAAGATGCAGACACGTTTGCTATTCAAGTATGCAGCTGCCTGCCAGGTGTTTGTCAGGTACCACACACCTCAGCAGCAGCCTTGAAGGGCAGACTGCTTGTGGCTAGAGCTGTTGTGAGAAACAGGTGCAAAAGATCCCGCCTATGTGTTGATCGTACTGGACTTGCGCACGGCTGCTGGGCTGCGTCAGCCGAGCTGTACTGCATAGCCAACTGCAGGCTTCAGAACAGATGAACTGTCTCGGTGCAAGCACATCAGCCGAACTTGAGAATGACCTGTGCTTGTATGCGTCGGGTATGACGTGGACGTCTTGACTGTGTGCTGAAGACGAATCCAGGTTGTATACGGGCTGGTGCTAGGCCGTTACTATGGCATCCTGTTGCAAAACTCACCATCACGGCTGTATGCCTAAGTGTGCGGGAGCTGTGTTGAACCAAGCAGGCCAGTCTTGCTTTCTACGCAGCCGTTTATTACAAAGAGAAGGAGCAATCGGCGCTGAGTCACGCAAAAGCCTCTTTGCAACTTGACCAGGGATGTTGAGTTGCTATTATCCTGCACAATTTCAAATCGTCAACTTTCAAACAGAGTCTGAGCAGCCTGGCCAAAAAAGAGAGGAAACTGGAGATGCAGTTTGCTGTCTATATTTGACAAACTGCATTGTGTGCAATGCTCAGACAAAGCAGATGGCAATGCAAATGAACTTGTTTCTACAGCAAGCATTGTATATGACATTACCATATGCTACCGACTGCGTAGACCACTGCCATATGATCTTTGACCTCTAATGCACATGACAATAACCTGACATGAGGAAAAGGAACAAAGAGCATGGACGAGTTGTTTTGACTGCAGCATTGCCTTTGCATAGGGCATGCAGACTCAGCCCCAGCAGGCCAGATGTCTCACAACATTGAAGATTGGCCTAAGCTGTCAGAAGCCTTTGGCTGTCAATCTGGCTGCAGATGCAATTTACTGCTTGGACGTGACAATTCACCATCTGCCTCATCGTGCGCAGTCTCTGCTCCCTGACTCTGTTGATCTCGAGCAGTGCCTTCTGGACCACTTGCTGATCTGTACAGGCTGCTCAGGTGGTCATTGCAAACGAGCATGTCCGAGGCTGAAGATGAAACAATGTTGGATGCCTGGCCTGCAGAGAGTTGCAATGCAGACAGCTGCATATCCAGCTGGTCTGGCGTTGCACTTGGGCTTGCTTCTGTGGAAGCTTGGTCTGCCTTCGATTCACTGTCAACCTGCTGTACACTCACTGTAGCTCCTTCTGATGCTGGAGTAACGGTTCCTGACTGCTTTGCCTGCACCAACATGTCGAGCATGGTGACCTAGCAACTTCATCATTGCAGCTGCATGCACATAGATCAACAATCACTTCTGCTACAGCAAGCACCATGTCTAGGCTTGCTCGATGTGGTGGCTTGAACAGCTAGCACCTGTAAGGACCATTTTTGCTGAGACGCTGCCCTGAGTGGTTGAGACATCAGCACTGCAGTACCTGATCTGTAGTCAGCTCCTGTTGACTGGAGGCATGCGGCAGGCCCTGAGGCTGCTGTAGCCCATCAACTTCTCCCCGTAAACGCTCAATAGAGTCAAACAGGTCTAGAAGCTCCTCACTCAGCCCTGCCTTTTGGCTGCTGCCAGCTGCTGTCTGATGAGCTGATACCTCACCCACGTGCCTGGGTCTGCTCTGGCTCTCTGCTTCTGCAAGTGGATGTGAGGGTGCAGTACTGTCACTTGGGCTCTGAGCCTGCTCTTGACTTGATGTCTGATCTACTGCAGAGCTCCTGTGACACAACAAACCAGCAGCATGTTTGATGTAAGTGAGGATGGACAGAGCTTGGTTGCATTATACACGCCAGCAGCGCAAGCAAGAGAGGCTTGTGAGGACATAACTGTACCCAAAGAATGCTGCTGAACTCCCAATTCCTGCTGCTGCTGCTGCTGCTCAAGGCAGCTAGGAGCGGATCAACATACAGCAGATAGTTTGATTTCTCTGCAGGTGCATTCAATATCGATGGCATTGCTGCAATTGCAACATGTATGTTGCTGGCATGTGACAGAACAATAGGCTGAGCCAAAGCACTTACCTGGTTGCCCCTTGGGAGTCATCTGTCTTGGCAGCAGCCTGTTCCTGAGGCGGACTGCAGGCAGCCTCCACAGCTGTGCGCACAGCTGCAACATCAGAGAAGTGGTGCATGGCGCTGGCATGGGCCTCCAAGTACTTGGCCTGCAGCCGCTGCTTGCCTGCCCGCATGTCTGAGATGATGCCTTCCATGCCCATGCGCTCCAGGCTGCCCTCTTTCTCAACAAGACCTGTGACACAGGAGATTGTCTCAGGCTGCTGCACTGAGTTGCTGGGGCAGCATGTGAGGCTGTGTGTTGTAGTACAAGCATGAATGTACAACAGCCTGTCCAGACTACGATGACTCCTACTGCTTACACAATGCGCACGGATGTGACTGCACAACCATGACAGAAAACATACACACTTGGATGTGCAGATCCCATCATTGAGCACAGGATCTATGACATAGGTGTGGCACGTCAGCAACACATGCGTCTTGTCATGGCAAACAATTCAATCTGACAATGCTGAGGACCAAGGTAGCAAGCATGTCAACACACCCTGCAGCTCGCCGACACAGAAGGTAAGTTGACGCAACAGCAGCTGTAACAGCGCTCGCTGATAGTACAGGTGGCGAGTGGCAGCATGCATGTATTCCTGCCCAGCCTGCATCAAGGCGGCTTGCGAGGCAGCTTTTGCAGCCCTGGTAGTGGCTTGCCAGCCACTGTCTGCCTCCCGCATCAGAGTCTGACACTCTGCTAGTGCTGCGTTCTCTGCTAGGTGGTGACGATGCTGAGTGGAGAGTTCATCTACCTGCAGCAGGAGGCAAAGACTGCACTGTGGCCAGTTGATTACACTATAATGAGCCAAGTCGCTGAATTGTGGGATGTTGACCTTGTCAACATACTATGCAGACTGCTGCTGGAAAGAGGTGTCACTGCAGCGTCATGCAGCATCCCAATTCAGTTGCTTCAGACAGACAGACAGACAGACAGACAGACAGGCTGCTGTTAAGCCCAAAGAGACTAGATGCAGTACTGTGTCACAGCAGCCTCACATACTTCAGCACATTGATCTAGCAGTAGAGCTGTCATGTGGCTGTTGATCCAACATTACTGTATGTAGCTTCCATGACTCCAGTGGTGCGTGGTGCAGTACCTTGTGTTGCAGGGCCTCAAGAGTGAATGCATTGCCTTCCTGGAAGACGTGGCGCCCCTCCTCCATATCTGCCTGCACAACACACCCCTTTCTCACACATCAGCAAGCACTCACATCACGTTGCATGCCCTGCTGATTATTGATATAACTGAGTCGAACATGCACATATCGAGCAAAACAATGCATGGTTGTTATGCTGTCCTGTCATAGCTAAATGCTGTTTCAACACTGCAACAGCGCTCAGAAAAGCCTTCCTAAACAGACGCTGCTGGCATAATTTGCCTGGCTGGCACGTGTCATCATTACATGACACACATGTGTTGTCAAAGCTGCAAGCACAGAAGCAAGACCAAGGATAGCGTGTAGAGTGTGAGAGTGAGTCCTACCCTTTTAGCCCTAGTGGCAGAGATCTGCTCCTGGACAAGCTTGAGCTGGCGCATGAGCTCTGCTTGCTGCTCCTCTAGACCCCCAATCTCTTGGTCCACTACTTGCAATGCGCTCTCCATCTCTGCTAGCTTTCGCTCTGCAGCACACAGCCAGCCAGATTGCACCATGTCATGATCATTGTGTCATGAACACTAGGAGACAGCTTTTGTGCATGTAGATGCTGCAGCAGAGAACATGCACTGATCAAAAGACATGAACTGGACGTGACAGGGCTGATTGGCTCAAAGTGGTTCTGCAGTTTAAGCAGAGAGTAAAGTTGAGGTGATTGACAAGCTACCGTAAAAGAGCATTGTCTTTCACGCACAACCCTAGTGGTGCTAGAAGTACAGCAGCCATTGTGATGAGCTATGGAAGCACAGAGCAGACCCACTGAAGACAGCACTTGATGCGCAATGTGCAACATAGAGCACAGCCAGTATGTCCCCAAAAGCGGATTGCAGACACAGTCAGGATGCATGCCCACCTCTGAAAGACTCGCCATCAGCCTTCTGTTTATGAGTTGTGTCTGCCTTTGCTTCCAGATCAGCCACTGCAGCATCTAGCACCTGTGTATGAGCTTGAGCAATGTCCAGGTATTTGTCATACTGTGGCTGCAGCCTGCAGGCGACTTGACTGGCTCTTTGCACACTATACTTCTGGAACTTGCTGCCCAGCTGCATGACCTGCAAAAAAATGGGCAATAGTTGAGTGACAGCCAGATCAAGGGCTGACGAGCAGGCTGATCATGTTCTGGCGGCGCATTTCTGGGCAGAGCAGCTGTTTGAGCCTCACCTGGTGCCAAAAACTGCTACCTTTATGTTTTATGGCATGCAAGCTCAGCATGTGCATGCACAGTCATGAATTGGCCCACCCCAATGCCTCAGACGGTTTGCTATTGTGTGTGAGTCACATGTAAAGCAAGATCTGAAAACTGGAGGCAGTCAGCAACACCTCTGCAGTCCCAACCAAACCAGATGCCAGCTTGGTGGGTGATGAATCTCCAGTAGGCTCAGTAGCACCACTATTGAACTTGTGGCTCCTGTGCACCTCTGCTGCCTGGTCCCGAATGTCAGCCTTCAGAGTTGCCATCTTTCTATCCAGCACCTCACACTCTACCTGAAAGCAGATACTACAATTGTTTGCCAGTTTGGGACAAATCTGATGCTTATTGTTTGCCAGTTTGAGACAAATCTGATGCTGCCTTTTGTAGTGACTATCACCTGGGGTGACTCTTACAGCAATGTATGACTGCCAAGCGGGCTACACAACGTAAACCTTCAACCTGTTCAGTGGCACACCACAGCAACACGGGGTGTATCAACCTGCCAAAGTCTGTCTTGGTCCCTGCAGTCTGGGGGACACTGGATTGCAGAGAGCTCTTGACATACCTGGAGCTTGATGCCACAGATAGCTCCGGCTACAACGTTTGCCAAGGGGGGTTGCTCAGGCCCCAAGGAGGCTGCTGTGCCCACCACTCTACACTCAGCCTCCACAGCTGACAGATCAAGTAGTGCATCCACCAGACGAGTATGCAGGGCAGCATCTCCAGCCAAGCACAGTCCAAACAGTTCAATAAGAAGGCTTCGGTCCTCAGGCAAGCTGGCGGGAATGTCCATGTATCCTGCAACAAAAAAATGCAGTCTTTGCACAGACTGCCATTTCTTTGCTAGCTTCCACAGGTCCACAGGCCTCCAGGAACAAAGTTCAGCTAAGCAGTATCCTGCAGTGTGAAGATGTACTGTGAAGTCAGGGGGTGTCATATAGAATATAAGGTAAGTGCATTGCAGATGAGCCTGCTTGCACAATCAGGCACTTGGAGCAGCACCACTG
>JAABUK010010550.1_pt1 | contig 12290 bp, 15 predicted proteins | sample 5559141 | NCBI WGS metagenome assembly JAABUK01 (sample SAMN10711869, study PRJNA513367) | rock metagenome | isolation source: Antarctica rocks | place: Antarctica: Victoria Land, Pudding Butte nord | collected 2016-01-03 | reverse complement strand
ATTCCGCGATCAGTGCCCTGAGAATTCGAGCCGCGGTCTTTGCTGTAATCTTCGCCATAGGCAAGGTCGTCTTGTTTGTTAGACATGGCTCATGCTCAACTATCCAATCGTGATTCTAGATCTTTGGGAAATGACTTGACAAGAAAACCGAAGTGGGCGATAGTTCGAGCAGGCCCTTGATATGGCGAGGATATTCACGGGAGTGATGGGATATCTGTTTGAGAGACAATCGTTCCGGCCAAGTCCGCATACGAGTGCACTTTCTTCAATTGTTTCAGCTTTCGTGAATCCCGCTCGTGCTTGTTGTCGAAGGATTACTAACTCGTGTGTATTGGTAGCAAAAGACCCGGAACAGAGGACCCTACTTAAGGGCCAGCCTTTGACGTGAGGGGGCGGGACCACATGCCCAAATTGATGAGACGAAAGGGCGGAGCACCGTGGACAAGACCTGTCTCATTATTAATGCACGTAGGCTTTGGGAGGGGACGGAGTAGAACCTAAGTCAACATAATCAAGAAAGAAATACTTGTCCAAACTCCGATCCACATACACCATGACCTCACTACCTTGGATCAAATCTTTCAAGCTCTCTACAATACCCTAGGCTGAATACCTGAAGTACAACATCATATATCAACCCGATCGAACAGATAGCCATGCCCACTCTAACAGCAAACGCCAACACCAACGGCTTCCTCAGCAACGACTTCCCGCACAACTCGCCGCTCCTCTACTTCACCGCCGAAGACGACGATTTCGACGATGAGACGCTGCAAGAATGGCGCGAGGAAGGCTTCAATGTCGGTTATGTGCCGATGGGAAAGGGCGGCAAGGAATATAGCGAGAGGCTGAACGGTTTAAGTCGTGTTGGATTGGGAGTAGGGGAGACGTTTGCTATCATAGGTAAGTGAGTAGGCCGGAGGCAACAGGTCATATTCGCAAGTCCATCATGCTTGGAGCAATCTCTTTGATCGATTTTATGTTTTGGGTTTCATCCCTTGCCATATCATTTTTCAGACATTTAACGTCTGCCAATTGAATATACAAACATCACCTATGCAAGAACATCGCTCGTCCAGTTTGACTACTGGCTTGTGCGTGTTCTTCCTCAAATGGGGTCGTGGTCTTAGCGAAAGCTCTCCCAGACGAGTTCTGAAGCGTCCTAGCATATGGCGATGCTGCAAGCTTCTGCCTTGAACACTACCTCCACGCAAGTGTCGTTACCAAGTTGTGCGCCCTCATCGCATACTACCCATCCGCCGTCCCTGACACACGCAACACGCGCTTCTCATCCTCCATCCGCGTCCTCGTTCACCTTGCCGGCTCCACTATCGGCGTCAAACGCACCCAGGAACTTCTTGGAATTCAGGGAAAACGGCGTACCGTAACGAGGCGCCTCAATCGTGGCATAGGAACTGGAGGTATGCTTAAGATAGCGTATCCATCGTACACGTATGACGATGCGGAACCGGGGTTTGCAGAGCATGATCTCGATGAGTATGAAAAGATTTCGGCGGAGTTGGCATGGAGTCGAACAATGGATGTGCTGCGAAGGGCGTTTAGGAGAGATGTCAATCTCGAAACGGTATGGGAGGAAAGTGTCGAGAGTGAGCTTCAGATCCCCACGCCAGGCATTGAGAGATGACCGGCACTTCATGAGATCCTACGACTAACTTGATTTCTTCCTATCACCAGATAAATTCTTCAGTCGCAGCACCACCGGAACCCTCCAGAGTCTGACCACGCAAAAACCACCTCGCGTTACCTACGCCCCAACTCTCACTGGCGGTATTGGGGCGGACCAGCTCCGCAGCTTCTCCGAAGACCTCTTCATCCCCTCCAATCCGCCGTCGCTTCGCATGCGCCTTATCTCCCGCACGATTGGCCCTGACCGCATCGTGGACGAACTCCACATGTCGTTCAACCATTCGCAGTCTATGCCGTGGATATTACCCGGCATCCCTGCAACGAACAGGCAGGTCCAGGTGATTGTAATCAGTATTGGCTGCATTCGAGGTGGGAAGCTGTACTCTGAGCATGTTTACTGGGATCAGGCGTCAGTGCTCCTACAGGTCGGGCTGCTAGACTCGAAGCTTGTGCCGGAGGATATGAAAGGACGGGGCGTCCACCAATTGCCAATTGTTGGGCGGGAGGCTGCAAGGCGGATACTTGATGGTGAGGATGGGAAGCGAATGAATGAGCTGGTGCCCGGGTGGGGAACAGGAGTTAACCAGGAGAGGAGTAGACAGGAGAAAGACGGATGTGATGGAGAGGAAGAAGTAGGCGGCGAAGAGGAGGAAGTAAGCGATGACGAGAATGAAGCAAGTGGAGTACAGATTGAAGCCGTTGGAAAAGCAGAACCGGTCGGGAAAGTGCAAAAGGTCCGCGCGGGCAAGATGAAGGAAGAATCGGGGGAAGAAGCGAGTGCAGACGAGATTGAGGAAGAAGTAGAGGAGAAAAAATAGACGAAAAGGCTCAAGTAGTGAAGGAGGACGACGACAGGATAAAAGAGGAATGAGGAAACCAAGTAAGGAATATATATAACTATTCCACAGCATAATTGTGCGTATTGTCGCCGTTGGATGCATTGTACAAACTTTCTCATGTAAGTAAGATTCCATGTTATGCAGGAGATGTACAACCGAAGTCTGGGAATATCAAGACATCAAACGGCAATCTTGTTGCCCTCTATGCCGTGAGCAGGAGGGAAGCGGTGGTAGAAGCCTTGACCTTCTTACCCAAGCCCACCCCAATCCTTCGAAGACAGATCAAGAAATCCACGCCGCGCTTTCTCGAGTATGAGCTAGGTGTTACCAAGAGGATGTTCCCCATCACTGGCTCGTTTACGACAGCAACCTGAGGCTCGTTCGCTGCCGTCGAAACGATGACGATTGCTGTGTCATTTCGATCTTGCATGGACATCATTGTTTTGGTCCACATCAGCCGACCCTTCGGCGCAGTTTGGTGGTACTTCTCCTGAAATTCTGGAGGAAAGGCTTTAAAGGAGGTCGCTTTCACTCACTTCGGACATACTGCCATTCCGTCCCTCATGAGGTCTGCCGACGATTTGGTTGGCGTGCCCGATTCATCCAGGTTATATAACCCGTTCACCTCTTTGATTGCTGACTGGGTGTCCGCCCAAGAACTTTCCTCAAGCGCATCATCAAGCCACACCGGACAACCAGTTGCATTCTCGAAGTAGGACTTCATCTTAGCGATTCCCAACTCATTCTTCCTCTTTTGATCCATGCACGAGACATCTAGCCAGATATAGCGTTCTCCAACCACAATTCTGGCTGCTTCAAGGATTTTTTTGAGTTTGGTTTCGCTACGAATGGTTATCTTCCCATCGACCCCGTACTGGCTGCCGGCGATGTCCCTGACAGCACCGCAAACGTGCGGGATCACAGCGCAATTAACCTTGCCTACCTCTGACGCCGTCACGAATGGTTCGTTGCCAAGATCGAACAAGTTTTAAGGGAGCATGTCCAGAGCTAAGCTATGGTGCCTGCTCATGTAGATAAGCGGACGGCCGAAATTGAGACCTATGTCTACCACTTTCGACCAGTGAGTAGCAAGCTCCTCCGGTCAAGTCCCTGGAGAGTTGGCCGGTTGCTTCTAACGGTGTCATATCGCTTGGTTCAAAGCCGGTCATAGGTTTTTATGCACCCGAACGCGGAATGCAGGCACACCAGGTTCGCCAAACGCGGGTGTAGAAGGCTGCGAGGGCCCAGATCTAGAGGACCCCTGTTGTGCGGCGGTCGATCTGGGGCTCCCGCTTGATGATGGATCAGCTGGAACATCAGATTTAGACGTAGCGGAAGCGGGAACATGGGGCTGAGGATTCCCATGCTTAGGGGAATTACCTAGGTAGACATGCCATGTAACATCGTTGGTTGAAGGGGCAGCGGCCACCCCATTCACAGGCGCAGGAGAAGCGGGAACGACGTGATAAAAGGATCCAGCCTCAGAGGAATCATGTTGCTGGATGTCAGAAGTAACAACACTTGGTGACGGAGCACTGGCCGCACCAGATACCGCTGCAGTAGAAGCGTGAGCTTCAGGCTGAGAGGTCGTGACCTGGATAGAATCATCATGCTGAGCGCGAGATGTAACGTCGTTCGGTAAGGAGGCGGTAGCCACACTGGTAATATATGTAGAGGAAGTGGGAGCATCACGAGGTCGAGGCTTGAGACCGGACAGTCCTAGAAGTCCCATGTCAGCTCGAGCGACTCCCACGTAGAGTCCTTTCCAGGTGCCCCTGCTTTATCCGTAGGAGGGTAAGGGAGCAATCTCTGCGGTCGAGAGCTCATTGGAATGTCATCTTCTACACAAGCAGCTCGGAATGAGTGCTCCTCGGAGCGTCTAGGGAACTGGAACTCAATCGGAGGCAAGCTGACATAGCATCGACACCTCAACGCGGCTCAGGAGCTGCGGCCAAGCCACAGCCTGATGCTCCTCGTTGCTTGCTGCCCAAGACTCGATGGGAAGACCGGCTCCTCGCATGGGTTTGACCGCTGAGAGAACCATGAATCCGCCTTGCTTGATGAGCCATACTTCTCGGACGAGTCGAGGCAAGTGAGGTCAGCGCGGTAGCTGCGTCAATTCGCAGGAGTCCTCTAGATCAGTGCTGATGCCGTCTACGCAGTACTACTGTCAGACCAGCCTCGAAGCACATGCTCGCATGAACAGAGTGTTTTCAAGCGCGCATCTAGCGCATGTTTGGGTGCTGAAGGAGACGACCTCCTTGACGAGGAAGATGACGATGGCGGGATGATCTTGACGCATGGAGGCCTGCATATGGGTAATGTCCTCGTCAGGGACGGCCTGGTCACTGGCATTGTTGACTGGGGAGGAGCTGGCTACTGCATCGAAGAAAGGGAACATGTCGAAGCGAAGATGCGACTTAACGACTCCTTGTGGGAACAGGCCATCGGTGCCTTTGTCCCTCCTTTTCCAGAAAGATTCGCACTCGGGGAGCATGCGATGAACGAAATGAGGTTTTATTCAGGAATCCGAGAGCATATCGTCAACACCCACATCACACTGAAATGGAATATGAAAAAGTGATGGTACACTGTCGGCAGCCCATCCCTTACTGAACTAAATCGGTCAGCGTTAGGGTTGAATCTCAATCCGATATTTGAGGATGGTATCTTATACATAGCCTGCCAAAGGATTGTTCATAGAAGCTACGCATTCGTGCAGTCTTGTACTTCCCTCGCGCTTAGACCTTCTATCTGCACCGCCAGCGGTCTCATTTCTCAACAAGAGTGAGGCGACGGGCTTTCACTTCCGCCGCAAACCAAGATTCCAACGACCCCCCGTCCTTGGTAGAGGCCGGACTGCTTTGTGGCAGAGTTCTAGATATATCGTGACCCAGCGAGCGCGGTGCCGCAATGAGGGATGAAACGGAAGGTCGCCCTCTTGGTCGACACAGTTGATGGAACAAGAGGTCGAATGCAATCTGTTTTCACGGGCGATTCTCCTACTTACGCGCGACACAGATTGCGCGCAATCGCTTGGTGCTTGATGCTTTCAACCTGCTGCTCGAGATCACAGACAGATCCACCGGGTGTGGAAACTTGGGCCACCACCGAGTGGTGATTTTGGCTGTTCCTCAACCGAGCACTGGGTGTCCAACGTCGTCAGAAGGGTCAGAAGCACGCGTCTGGAATCAGGCGCATCTTGCAACTTGGTCAATGCCTTACAACTGACCTTACAACGTACAATTGAGAGTGGTTCGGCCGTTGCAAAAGCCTGCCATTCGTTGGCGGTTGAACGTGCCATGCTGCTGCCTCAACGACCGGCTTGAAACGTCTCGATTCGAGACATGCTGCGGTAGGTTCTGTGCAAAAAACACCTCCTCATTTCCTTTTCATTCAGCCAACGCGAGAGATCCACCATCCGCGGCCTGACAGCTCCCCGGGTCATTCTCCATCAGCTCTACTTCAGTCTGTCCCTCCAAATCATCTCTAGTGGTCCAGAATCTGATGACCTTCAGTCCTGACGCTTGCAACAAAGCAGAGCATCAGCAGCAGCAGCAGATTTTCGAGCGCCCAGGCTTGCACCACTTTTGAGATCGACAATAGCTTCAATCCGTTTACCCTCCCCTTTCCCTCGACCCACGTCGAGAGTGCGGAGAAGCTGGAAATGATCAATTCAAGAGTGGAGGATGGTCCAATGCCCCCGCACGAAAGGCATTACCAACTGATGAGATCACACTCGGTTCCGAACCAGAATTCAATCCTGCTAATTGGTAACGACCCCTCCGTCCGCTTTCACTCGCTTCAAGAACTGTTCCCAGGTCACGAAAGACAGCAGCAATCCGACAACGACTCTCTTCTCCCTCTTTCAGACTTCCCACCCCCACCCTCCATAAAAACATGTCTCTGGCTACGCTTGACGTGCGCTTTCCACACCTTTGCCAGCTTCAGCAATAATGCTAACAGTAGCAGGTATCGCAGCATCCCAATCTCCCTGCTTCGTCACCTACTCTCTTCACCGCAAAAGCCAAGAAGCAATTGTCCTTCGAGCAGATAGCCAAGGAAATCGGTCGCAATGAAGTAGCAGCAGCGGCAATCTTTTATGGCCAAGCCAAGCCTTCTCCGGAAGATATCCAGAAGCTATCTTCTCTTCTCGAGATCGATCAGAAGACCCTGGAGGCGCAGATGAGTGGATTTCCGGATCGAGGCCGTACCGTGGAAATGCCACCAAAGGAGCCACTCATCTACCGCCTGTACGAGATTGTTCAGAATTATGGGTATGCATATAAAGCCGTGTTGAATGAGAAATTCGGCGATGGTATTATGAGCGCGATATCGTTTTCGACAAAGGTTGAGAAAGAGACGGATAAGGATGGCAACAATTGGGCTATCATCACTCTACGTGGTAAATGGTATGTTTTCTTCTCTCTCTCCAGTCAGCTTCTTGACTCATTGCAAAAAAGGTTACCTTTCAGCCGCTTTTAGAGATTCGGTCTCGAACAAGCTTCGATTTCTGGGAACAGACTGAACATAGAACGCAACAAAGATCAGCCAAAGATCAGCCAAAGATCAGCCAAAGATCACAACCTGTCTGCTTGATATTGTTCTCGGCCGAATCAGGTTAGCTCAGAGCTCCCCCCAAAAATCAATCACGAATTTACGCTGTCACCACGGGGACTCCAGAAACACTAGCTAGTGTGGTATCACAAGAGTTGCCACAGAGTCGTGGTTCCCATGATAGTTCCTACGACACGACTTGTCCAATGTTTGATCAGATCTGGAACCACGATGCCCAAGTTGCAGAATTGACCCGTCTTGTCAAACCCATGGCACTCTACGTAGAACGGAACGTGTGTCGATGAATCAGGCAGAGAAAGACTGCATGCATGAAGGTCCCCATAGGTACAAACCCGTGAACAAGCCCCTGGTCGGCTACAGAGAGACCAATGTTTCCATCCGGGAGATCCCTGTAAGACAGCGGCAGCTACTGCAATGAAAGCCAATATGCATGTCTGACCTCGCTGAATTAAGCTATGTCCTCCTTTGCCAATCCTTGCCGTGTCGATGCGGCACTGGCTACCGGCCACTGGCCATTCTTGAAACCCCATCCGCATTCATATGCCATGTAAAACGAAAAGGCCGTGTCCGATGTCGTCGTCCTTGGCAAAAGCTGTAAGCGTAAATTGGGGCTCACCTAGGATCCACAGCGTTGTCGAAGACCCCGATCCTTTGTATCGCGGAAGAACAATATGAACGACTCGTCAGAACAATATCAAGGAGTAAGTCTTGGCATCCCCTAACCACCTTAGAGACCACTAACCCAACTATCTCGATACACCGTCTTCGTTATGCTATCTTCTCTTTATCCTCGAGGCGGGTCTTCTGTTCTTTAGATGAAACCATTGAGCTTGTCTCCACCGTGTCTTCTTCCAGCCACAGCTTCCAACTCCAGTCTCTTCCAACAAAGGCTCTATCCCATCTACAAATACGAGCCTCCTCCCCCCCCCCCCCAAACTCCCTCTCTTCTCTTCAACCACTCTCGTTCCAATTCCAACTTCAACACATACTTCCACTTCATCCACCTTTCCAGACCCTCCCAACGAACTCCCCAGTTCCCCCCCCCTCTCTCCAACCCAAAAGAAAGCAAGATGCCTTCCCAACCCGGTTATTTCTGCACCGTCATGAAGATGCCCTCCCAACCCGGCTACTTCTGCACCGTCCAGAAGATGCCCTCCCAGCCCGGTTATTTCTGCACCGTCATGCGCAGTGCGTAAGCCCCTTCCCTGACACCTTCTTCGTCTGGACACTCGGCTTCTTGTGCTGACGTGCTTTGCTTTTGCAGAGTAAACGCCAGGACATACGGGCCGGAGGATGTGCTGGAGGGTATGCCGTCGCGCTGCTTGTGAATGCGGTCGTCAACCCAGCAACGAAATGCTGATGCTCCGACGAGAAGCAAAGCAGAGCTAGCGATGGATATCAAACGGCACATCATATGCACCCCATTTTCGATTCTACATACACCACTTCACTTCTTGGGGATGATCAGGTTTTGGACGAAACACACACGAGGCAGGTGTTAGTAGCCCTCACAGGCTCTGCACTTGGCTCGTTCTTTGTCTCCTTTGCTACTTATATAGAGGACCCGGGTTGGTGTAGGTTAGAGATGATCTACATCGCCTTGGGTATGTCTGCTGCTGATGCGCTTGGAGAATTTCCTGGCTGATCGGGAGGTGGTGTTTAATTGGATACTGCTTGAAGCAATGAGAGCCTTCCATTCGCCTTGTTTGTTCTCATGGTTAGAAAGTGATTGTTTCAAGTGATTGGTGATTCATGATGCTTCGACTCTTCGCCTTTTATCTCGGTCTTGGTATGGAGATGGGCTTCTTTTCCTCCTGCTCCTGCTATCTGCATCTCCATACCGGTCTCGGTATCTGTCGGTGCTTCTTGATCTCTGCCGCGAGGGTGCGGATCTTCGTCTTGGCGAGGGACTTCTTCGACTTGTGAATCCGCCACGGTCTCCGTCCCTATCGTCAGACTGCCTCCGCGGCCGATAGGAGTCTGCCTCGCCAGCATTCCTGCTTTGATCGCCATTCCTCATTGCTCGTGGTTCTTGGGGAGCACCGTCGACCTTTCGGTCCCTCCTATCTCGAACAATAGATGCATTTGCTCCGGTTGGCCCCATCGCACCACCATCATGATCAGGTCTAAATCGCTCGTCCACACCAAAGTCCATCACAGCGCCTTTCCTTCTCTCATCGTAACCCTGGCCCCACTTCCCAGTATCTTCCCCCTTGAGATCAGTATACCTCGTCCTTCCCTTCTTGCCTAGCTTGGTCGTATCCCTGACTTGCATGTATTGTGGCAAGGTCTCCCGGTTTTGCACCTCATCCACGAACTTTGCACCCATCAAGTCGCGTTTCCTCAAGATCTCGGCCGTCTCGTCATCCTGAAAAAAGGCTCCCTTGTGGTGGTACCGCTGCAGAAACCCTGCTTTTCCCCTGCCCTCCTCTCTTTCTTCCTTCTGCCGTTCAAGGTATCTCCGATCCTCGGCCTCCCTTTCAGCTAGTGTGAGATTTCTCCGTCTCTCCGTCTCCTCAATTTCCTTCTCGCGCTGCTCAATCGCTTCCCGATCACGTTTCAGCCGCTTCAGTTCCCGCAAGTTCCAGGCCGCATGCTCAGCCTCCGGATCCAGGCCATCGGTGTCATCGACCGCATCTTCAGCAGCGACTTCGGCATCGTCATCCCATCCTTTTCGTCCGGCAGCTCGAGCTGCGGCATCCCGCTCAAGTTTGTCCTTGATCATTAAATCTGCCATTTGTTTGCGCCGGAGTTCGTCGGCTTGGATGGTGTCTATGGCGGGTGAGGTAGTGATCACGCCGTTTATACCTGCAATATCGGGTTGAACCGCAGTGGAAGAAATGACCCTATCCCTCGCGGACTTTCTGATGAATGTTGGGCGCTGGAATTTCCGCTGAGACTCTTCTTCAGATGTGCTCTCTTCGTCTTCAGCGGATTCATCCTCAGATTGTTCAGATTCTTCCTCCTCCGCGGAACTTACCGCAGCGACTTCTGCAGTTCTCGAATCTGTAGTCGCAGCAGCTTTTAGAGCAGTCCTGAGAGCATCATCTTGAATACCCGCCACTGGCAAAGCCACTCCGCCGACATCGCCTTCATCTTCCTCCTCTGTCACAAAGCCTTCCTCGTCTTCGCTCTCTGCCTTCTGAGCCTTCTGCGTAGGTACTCGGTGCGGTTGCGTAGCGGCAGGAAATGAACTGGCTTTCGGTTGTGCTTGTTTTGGTACTGGCTGTTTTTCAACCTCGTCCTCTGACTCGCCTTCTGCGGAGGAAGATTCTTCTTGGACGGCTTTGCCGGGACGGTACCGGGCAACAGGTCTCGCAGGGTTTGCTGTCATCCGCTTGGACAGATTGGACATCGGTGGAGGCATGCTGAGCACTAGATAGAGCGGCAGAGCGGCAGAGCCGACCAGTGTTATCTGGCCGTTTGCTTCAATTCCATCTTCCCCAGGGCGTGATCTACATTAGGGGAGCAGTTGGAGCTAGGGTTGGCCGAAAAAAGCTCTACGGCAGCCAGGGTGGCAGTTTGCGCAGAAAGCAGCTTCTTGGCACTTGTCGACGCTGATGTCCTCTGAGCTTCTTCCCGTCCTACACCAATGATGCGGTGCGTCTGCCATGGTTGGATCTCGACAGAGGCAGCCAGGACGGCTGGGAGTAAGGATTGGAGCTTATGACTGATGAGGCCAAGAAGTGGAGAACTCGCGGTGGCCTGATGGTATACCAAACATTGCAAGGACGACAGCTCAGTAAATGATACGCAGTAAGGCGCCCCTGGTCGCTTCGACATCGTCGATTTGGACGAGCACGGCATGATACGTACATACTGTTGTGGTCTTGTGACTAGTTAGAGGTACGTTTTTAGGATAGTGTCCTCCCTCTTCTGTGCTTCCTAGCCAGATGAACAGGCTCATGCAAGTTCAAGGCTCCACCTAGCAGTGGCATACCGGTATATCGAGCGTCCGAATGTAAGCACGTATGGTTCAGCAGAGGTGCCATATTTGCATACCAAGGACACCACAGCTGAGCATCGCCCATGGCGAGAGAAGTCAGAAATTAGCCGAGAAAAAAGCGCTTGTTGCAATGCCCTGTTGAGTAACCGGGATGTGGGCGTCGGGAGATTGATAACACCATGAGAGCCCTTGCAGAAACGACACAGCCCATACTGGTTCATGTGTGACGGGGCGTTTGCAGGATCGGGGTGGGCTATGTTGTCTACAGCGCTGCACTGGTTCCAGAGAGCCGCTCTGGAATTGGATGAAATATGTCTTGCTGTGTATGAGAAGTCCAATGAAGCTTGTTGCGTATCACTCACTGCACACAATTGGCTCCTCTGAAGATGTCGATCAAGGCTACGGAGTACTGCAGCTCACAGCTCTGATCATCTTGACGACAGTCCGAAGTTATCGTCTCGGGAAAGTTCAACGGCGATTTGGAATAGACCTGCCTTGGACTCCTCGACTGAATTCAGATCTGGTCCTTCACAAAGTCCTGGCGTCAAACGAGTAGGAGGAAACTTGTTACACAGCAGTAGCGGGCAATCATCTCTGAGGATACAGGCATGACTCTGGCAGCTGAGCTCGGTGTGAGAAGCGCAGAGCAGGGTGTAGACGCGAGCAATCAACGCTGTTTGTATGCGTGTTGAATGTGGTGATATGATGATGTTGTGATGCCATCTCTGACCTAGCCGAAGTAGGCGAGAATGTGCAACGAGCTCCTCACCGTGGCACTCTAATCAGCAGAGACAGAGAAAGAGAAAGAGAAAGACAAAGACAAAGAATGCTGCAACCTGACTCGCGGAGCCGACGGAGTGGTAGAGAAGGTCGAAGTTGGAGGCGTGGGGATGATGTGCACAATCACCACCAAATAGGGGTAAACTTCCTCTCCAATCCCCTGGACGTCAAACCTCGCATAGTCTCGGCGTGGCACATCAACAAGTTGACCACAACACCCTGCCCTGCCCTGCCCTGCCTCCTCCTCCTCGCCTGCCACTGGCCACACTAACAAGTCCCGACTCCTCAGTCCGTGGAGAAAGGCGCCGAAGCCCCCCCTTTTCACGCAATCAGCTCGTGCTGACAGCCACCAGACGCCTCCAAGAGTCTAAGCGAGCCAAACCATACGCCGGACGAGAAGGTCCCACTGCAGCGGCTCCGAAGAAGAAGAAAAGAGCATGCAGGACAGATGCCGATCATTCGTCAAGCTCGCCTGAATAGCTCTTTGTCCCAGGGGAGAG